>TARA_R110001606_G_scaffold9850_4_pt1 | contig 19886 bp, 19 predicted proteins | sample TARA_R110001606 | Tara Oceans TARA_R110001606 (sample SAMEA4398315) | marine metagenome | biome: Polar Biome; feature: [SRF] surface water layer (ENVO:00010504); material: water (ENVO:00002006), including particulate matter (ENVO:01000060) such as... | depth 5 m | reverse complement strand
CGCCTTGATATTAAGCACCTGTGAAACGCTGAATTCTGCATCTTGAGATGGTTTGGGTATAAATTAACGTTTTAAGAAACTATTAACTGAAGCTAGTTCACGTTCTTTGAGTGCAATACAATTATTTACGCTTTCTTCAAGCTTGCTTAAGGTACGGGCATAACCTGGCTCATCTGCAATTTTGCTCATAAAGAAAGTTTGCGTTTTTGCTAAGCTGCTGGCGCTACAACCTGAGGTGGTAAAGTTAGGCAGGTTAGGTACGAAGAAAGGTGGCAAGTTTGCAACTACCTTATCGTAATTCGCGTATATCCATTCAATAAACAAAGCTTCACGGGCTTTCGTGTAAGCCTGTCCTGACATAATCGTACGCATGTCAGATGCAGTGACATCGTCAGTTAAGCTGTAATTTAATACCTTAGTTTGTAGCTCTGGCGTGCCAAAGTAACTCATAGCCGCTAGCATTTTTGTACGCACTTGCGGATCTTTGGTAGTTTTAAAGGTATTTATATATGCATCGAGTAGGTTTTTATCACCATGGAATGCGGCTAAGTTTAAGTAGATTGACGCAAGGTACGGATCAACTTTTTCTGGGTTATTTAAGTAAACACGGGCTTGTGCCTTGGCGGTATTGATCACACTTTGATCTTCACCATCAAAACCTAAACGCGCAACTACTTGAGTACGTAATTGCGAGATTGCAGCATCTTCTTTAACTTTTGCAGTTAAACCATACTGTTTAGCTGCAGGCATGATGCTTTTACGAATAAATTCAGGCCACAGGTCTTGGTTGCTTTCATCTTCAAAGGTACGCTTTTGTGCGGCTAAATAACCCAAAGCGGTATTAGCAACGCGTGGGTGTTTGTCGCTTACAAAAACTTCTAGTGTTTGCATTAAATGTGCAGCAGAAATAACACCAGCATCTAGTAATGCATCAGCGGCAGACAATAACGCTAAACGTTCTCGTACTGTCAATGACTGTGCGGCGTTATCAATCAATGCAGCAAATTGTTTGTCATCCATCACCCAGCGGTAATAACCTAAAGCGCCTTGATCTGGATAAATCCACTCAGGTTCAAATTCAAGTTCAACAGTTTGATTGGCTTTAGTTAGTAATACATTGGCAGTTTTAACTTTATCGCCAGCACCGTATTTTATTGCAACTGGCACATTCCAAAGCTGTGCAGGAGCATCAACGCCCGCGTTAGTAAAGCGGCTTTGATTAATGGTAATCGTTTTACCTTGCTGAGTTACTTTGATCAGTGGGAATGAAGATTGTTCGATAAACGATTTTAAAACCGCTGCCACATCTTTATTTGATGCTTTACCAAGGGCTTGCCATAAGTCGGCTGCTTCGGCGTTTTTATACGAGAACTCTTTTAAATAAGCACGAATACCCTGCTGGAAAGCCTCTTCGCCAATCCAGTTTTCAACCATAGCTAATACCGAGCTGCCTTTGCTATAAGCTAAGCCTAGGCCGTCCATAATATCGGCTTCGGTTTTGATTGGTTTACGAATTGGCTTAGTACTTAAACGAGCATCTAACGCCATAACGTTATTTTGCGGCAGGTCTAAATGTGATTCAAATTCAGGGTTAAGCTGGGCTGTGATTTTAGCAGCCATCCAGCTTGCAAACGCTTCATTTAGCCATAAGTCATTCCACCATTTCATGGTTACTAAGTTACCGTACCACTGGTGAGCAAGTTCATGAGCGATGATAGATACATTACGTTGTTTTTTATTGCGAGTCGCTGTAGCCAAATCAAGCAGCAAAATATCTTCACGGTAGGTAACTAAGCCTGCGTTTTCCATGGCACCGAATGGAAACTCTGGAACAGCGACTGAATCTAGTTTTTTATAAACGTAAGGAATACCAAAGTAGCCTTCAAGCGCGGCCAATACTTTTGGCATTGCTTGCTCGGCATATTCACCTAAGTGAATTTTACCTTGTGGCGTGATCACACGACCTGGAATTGGCATGCCTTTGACTTCACGCTCCTCAAATGGACCGACAGCCATGGCCACTAAGTATGAAGGAATTGGCGGTGTTTTATCAAAAAAGTGAGTGGTCATATCGCCATTAACGGTCGTTTTTAACTCAGGTGTATTGGCATACACTTTTTGAGAGCTAGGTGCAGTAATCGTTAATTGGAATGGAATTTTATAACTTGGTTCATCAAATACAGGGAATGCGCGGCGGGCATCGCTCATTTCAAATTGGGTAAATAAATACGGCACACCCTGGTCTAAGGTTTTATACAGGCCAACACTTTGGCGATTATAGGGGGCAGTGAAGTCGACTTTAAGCGTGTATTTACCTGGTTGAATTTGCTCATCGCAGCTAAATTTTACTTTACCTGTTTTTAGCATTTCAGCACTTAAGTCACAGTTTTCTGCCCCAAGCAGTTTTGCCATTTGCGTTGCGTAAGCAACACCATTTAGCTCGATATAGTTAGTTGGCTTAAGTACTTCAAGGGCGATTTCGGTCATACCGCTAAAGGTTTCTTGAGCTGGATCAAGCGTTAGAGATACGTGTTGAGAACTTGGTTTTGCGAGCTTTTCTAGGACAAACTCATTAGCATGAGCTGAACTTACTGCAACGGCCACACTGAGTGTGAGTAGGCTTTTAATAAACATAGATATCCCTGATATTTTCTTGTTAGAGTTTTGTGCTCAGTTATCGTAACAGTTTTTAAGCAGTGAGTAATGAGCTAGTTGGTAACAAAGTTTGTCAAATGGTGTGGCGCTGATTAAAGCGGTGCCAATCAATGTGCTGGTTGATCACGCGTATTTGTTGGCAGATCTGATTAAGGGTGATTACATCGCTAAATTCAGTCAATTCATATTCATTAAAACCCAGCAGATAATTAAAAGCATCTTTATTGCCTGCTTGAATTGCATAAATGCGGATTTGCTGCTCAAAATTGAGCCTGAGACTGCTGACAGCGGTTTTCATACCAAGTTGATCGATATTGGGAATATCACACTTTTGTAAGTAGCCGGCACGCTCTCCTTCACCAGAGAACCAAATGCGAACTTTCTCGCTATAGCGACCTGACTTAGATGGTAAGTCAAACAATAGGCGATTGTGTCCTTGTTGTTTAACTGCTGCGATATACTCGTTTAAGCCAGCATCAAAAAGTGCTTGATGGATAGGCACAATACGGGCTTTTATTTTACCGTGGGTATGGAAATGAAAACAAAGGATCTGTTGATGTTCAACAATGTCGCACAGTTGTAAATGGCCAATTTCATCACTGTAAGCTCCGCTGTAATAAGCGATTAAAGGGAGCCAAAAATGCCAGTGTTTCGGCTGTTCGCGAGGTAAGCGTTGATCACCATATATATAGCCATGGTAAAGCGTATGTAATTCCATAGCGGAAAAAGGGCGGCGACCAAGATGGGACTTCAACGTAATACCCTGAAAGTAAAGATTTGCGCTAGTTTATAGCAAATAAACCAGCGCAGTAAAGCAATGTTAAATAATGCTTATTCGCTTAGTGCGCGTGCTAATCCAACCGGCTCGATTTCAACACATACTTGGTCGTCATTCCAGTTTAGGCCAACCAGTGCGTCATCTTCTTTTAGATCTTCAACCCAGTCATCTAAAAACTCATCCAAGGTGATTTGCAGTGGGCTGTAATCGGCCCATTCTTCTTTACACTGGGCTTTTGCTGTTGCTTCACTTTCCCACAATAGTAGTACATCGGTGTTTTCAAATTGGTTAGAGTCACAAACCACAAAACCGCCATCTTCAGCACCTAGCGCCCAGATTTGTTCACTTTGACGTACTTTTTCAACAAAACTAACTAGTTCTGATTCAATTTCGATATCACTCATGTGTTTACCCTTAAATGTTAATTACGTGGATCGGTTTGCTGCACTGCCTGTTGCTGAGCAAATGAATAATAGAAATTCATTAACTCGGTATGTGCCGTTAAATCCGTTAACTCGCGGAAGCAAATCCAATCAAGTAAGCAGTATAAACTGATGCACAGGTATTCACAGCTTTTAAATTCTGCATCTGCAAAATGGTTATTTAAATAGCTTAATGTTTCAGCAATGCGTTCATTTTGTAGATTAAAAAATAATTTATCATCCTGTGTATCGAATCCTGAACGCTGACAAAGTAATAGCTCAACCAGCGAATCATTGCATGCATTAATGATTGTTAGTAGGTGCTCTTGTTGCCAATTCAGACGAGTTTGACTGTGTTGTTCGAGCAAAAAGCGGATGATGTTATTTGAATCAGCTAAAGTTTGCTGCTTAGTGATTAGCACTGGAATTTTTCGGGCTGGATTATTTTGTATCATCAGCTGACGATCAGTGTCTGAAAAAATATCTAAGTTGATAAACTCAAGACTACATTGATTTAACAGTGCCCAAATACGAATGCGGCGTACAAATGGCGAGGTTGTTGAGCCTAATAGTTGCATGTGCTTTCCTTTGGATAAAAAGAAAGCCGCAGAGGCGGCTTTCTTTTAGGTTAGTAATAAAACCAACGTTATTCTGTACGACTAGTCACTTCAAGTAAATGGTAGCCAAACTGAGTTTGCACAGGACCTTGTACTTGATTAATCGGTGCTGAAAATACCACTTTATCAAATTCAGGAACCATCATACCAGGACCAAACTCACCTAATGCACCGCCATCCTGACCTGAAGGGCAGTTTGAATGTACCTTAGCTAACTCAGCAAAATCTTCGCCTTGTTCAATCTTGGTTTTTAAATCTAAGCACTGCGCTTCGCTGTCTACTAATATGTGTCTTGCACTTGCCACTGTCATAAAATCTCCCGTTTCAAGGTGGTGTTTTTTTAATCAAATCTTACGTTATTCTAGTTCAATAATAACTACTTGTACCAGTATAAAATTAAATATCTGAAATTGCTTGTTCTATTGCTTTAACTAACTTGTCTGAATCAGGCTTGGTTTTGCTATTAAAACGTTCAACCTGTTTGCGATCTGCAGATACAAGATATTTATAAAAGTTCCAATTTGGCGAACTCGTTTGGGCATTTAAATGTTTAAATATAGCATTAGCATCACTGCCTCTGACTTCGCTGGTGGCAAACATCGGGAAAGTTACGCCGTAATTTACAAAGCAAACTTTAGCGGTGTCTTTTTCGTCATCTTCTTCTTGGAAAAAATCATCAGAAGGAAATCCCAGTATCACTAAACCTTGATCTTGGTATTTTTGATATAGCGCTTCTAGACCTTCAAATTGTGGCGTAAAACCGCAGTTGCTTGCCGTATTGACTATTAATAAGGGTTTATTCTTGAATTGACACAAATTAATGCTCTCTTTAGAGCGAAGTTTGCGCATAGTAACATTAGTGAAGTCATCACATGATGTAGCCTCAACCTGCTGTTGGCTTGTTTGCTCTGGCTGTGCATAAACACTACAACTGAGTATTGCGCAGCATAATAATAATTTTTTAAACATACCGATTCCTTAACTTGTTGTGGCTGATCACCCTAGATGGCAGTCTACCGTTTATTTTGCAGTAGTGTCAGTTTAACTCATACGTTACTATGCAATGAATTGATCAACAACCGCTAAAAACAAAATGACAATACGATTAGCAAATAGTAATGATTTAGCCGCTATAGTTGCAATTTATAATGAAACAATCGCAAGTAGAATGGTTACAGCCGACACCGAACAAGTAAGCATAGCAGACAAGCAAAGTTGGTTTAATAGCCATACCGAGCAGCGGCCTATTTACGTTTATGAGCAAGACTCGAAGGTGATAGCTTGGCTTAGTTATAAGTCATTTTATGGCCGTCCAGCCTATGATGGTACGGTAGAGGTCAGTATTTACATTACAGCCAATGCACAAGGTCAAGGGCTTGGTAAACGTTTACTTACTTTTGCCCAAGAGCAAGCTAAGCCATTAAATATTAAAGTACTACTGGCATTTATATTTAGTCATAATATACCGAGTGTTAAATTGTTTGAGCGTTTTGGTTATCAACGGTGGGGAGAGTTGCCTAATGTAGCAATTATGGATGGCAATCACTACAGCTTAACTATTTTAGGTAAGCACTTAGGGTAGCGGTACTCCCAAAAAATAACCTCTTTGATTATGTTAATGCAGAAAACTTAGGCTACGCTTTTACAATCTCAAGTTGATGAAAAGCGTGGTCAAAGCTGTGCGGAAAATATTGATAGTTGATAGCAGTAGCATTTTAGCGATGCGAATAAAAGTATTGCTCGAATTGATTGGCTGTGAAGTTGAGTTGATTCATTTTTCAATGCTACATGAGTGCACTGCGTTTAGTTGTTATGATTTAGTGGCTGTGGCTCATGGCGTTCCATTAGCTACCGCAAATTCTTTAGTAACGCAGATCAATCAAGATCGCTTTTTGCTTCTCGCCCCTAAAGTTGAAAACAATGAACAACTTTCTTCATTTAGTGATCTTAATCGGCTGGTGCCAAATGCTATTGTAATTTATCCATTTTTTGCGAATAAAGAAATCAGCACCTTGCTGGAGAGTGTTTTAGAGCTTGGCTCCGATAGTGTTTTAGTATTACCAACGGTATTGCTGGTTGATCATATCCCCCAGCGGCTTGAAAAAATAGCAAATAGCCTGTTAGGCGCCCATATTAAAACGATTACAGCTCATAGTATTAGCTCTGCGGTAACTCAAGCGCAAGGGCATGAAATTGATCTGTTATTGAGTGATTTTAGTCTGCCTGATGGCTCAGGTTTAGAAGTGTTCGCCGCTCTCAAAGTACTATATCCGCAATGTCGCTGTTTGTTATTTACCTCAAAACCAAATCAAGTGTCGATGATTGAAGCAATTCGTCAAGGGGTGGAAGACGTATTGGTTAAACCGATCAATGAAAATATGATACTGCAATCTGTGCATAAACTTTGGCAAACTGAGTTGCTAAGACGGCATAACACAGAGTTAGTTGAACGTCTGCAAGATACCGTTGATGCACTTATTGAAAAGGATAGCTTGTTACGCGTTATTTATAAGCACACACCTGATGCGATTATGTTATTTGAGCGCAATGGTGAAGTGATTGAAGCAAACGATGCTTGCTCTAAACTCTTTAATTTACCTGCAAAAATACTTAAAGGTAGCTCAGTTTTTACTTTATTAGATACGATGTCTGCTGAGCAAATTAAAGAAAAAATAGCGACGTTAAATAAAAATCGTCAATTTAGTTGTGATGTATATCTGCCAATGAAAGAGGGAGAGGCTATCCCATTAGTTGGTTCGTTTAATGAGATTGACCATCATGGTAATATTGCACTCGCGGTTATTTTTAAGAATGTTACTCATCTTAAACTTAAAGAGGAGCTGTTGCTCGAGGCAAAAGATATGCTTGAAGAGCAAGTACGTGCCCGAACATCGCAGCTTGAGCATGCTAAAAATGTCGCCGAGGCAGCAAATCACAGTAAATCAGAGTTTCTTGCTAATATGTCCCATGAATTACGTACTCCTATGCATTCAATATTAAGTTTTGCTCGCTTTGGTTTAGATAAACTCGGCAGAGGTGATATTTCAGTTGAAAAGCTACAGAAATATTTATCTCGCATAGAGTGTAGTGGCGAGCGGCTGCTCTCATTACTTAATAATTTACTCGACCTATCTAAACTCGATGTTGGTAAGTTCCCTTTTAATCCGCGCCCGCATAACCTGAGTAATATTATTAAAACCAGTATTGATGATGTGTCAGGTACCGCTATGGAAAAAGAGATTGAAGTACAGTATTTGCCACCAAAACCGCCTATTATAATTGACTGTGATGAAGAGCAAATAAATCAATTATTACGTAATATCCTCGGCAATGCGTTGAAATTTAGTGATCAGCATAGCCGTATTGAAGTCGTTTTAACTAATCAACAAGGGCAGGCAATTATTGAAGTGATTGATAGTGGTATAGGGATACCTGATGATGAACTTGAGTATGTGTTCTCAAAATTCGTGCAGAGTAGCACAACTAATAGCGGTGCTGGTGGAACAGGGCTTGGTTTAGCCTTATGCCGTGAGTTTGTCTCATTACATGAAGGAGTTATTTCTGCTCATAACAATAGCTCAGGAGGCACGACGATTCACATCGCTCTGCCTTTAGAAATAAAAAGTTTCAGCTAAGCAATAATAAATTACTTAGCCTTACTGGTAAGAGTTTTTTTTACGACTAAACTATTAATATGAATTATGAAATGGATGACAATTATGCCTGTAACGAGAATTCTAGCTGTTGATGATGAGCCCTTTAATTTAGAAATTATAGAAGAAATATTATTAGATCTTGATTTTGAATTAAAGATGGTTAGCAGTGGCCCTGAGTGCCTCAGTATCGTGGAAGAGTTTGCGCCACAAGTAATTTTACTTGACGTGAGTATGCCACAAATGAATGGTTATGAAGTATGTAGAAGACTAAAAGCAAACCCTCGTACGGCTCATATCATAGTCATGTTTGTATCAGCCAGAGGCACAGTAGAGGAGCGGATGGAAGGGTATGCTGTAGGTGCTGAAGATTATATTGTTAAGCCATTTGGACAGGATGAACTTAAATCGAAACTGAAAATTCTTAATCAAGTACTGATTGAAAAAAAATCGTTAGAACAGCAAATTGAAGAGGCCACATCAACTGCATTCAATGCTATGGCAAACAGTAGTGAAATGGGGCAAATAGTTAATTATATTGAGAAGATTGGTATGATTAACAACACCAAAGCGCTTGGGGAGGCCCTAGTTCATTGTTTAAGATCGTTTGATTTACAAAGTAATATTGAGTTTAGAGTTATTGCTGATGCTCCTGAGCACTTTGCCCTCAATGCTACGTGTTCGCCAATTGTAATTGAGTTGTTTGATATGCTCAAAAATAAGGGCCGCTTACATGAGTTTTCTCACCGTATCTTAGTTAACTATGAATTAATTAGTTTATTGATTTTAAATATGCCAGATCACGATCCTGATAAGCATGGCCGGATCCGTGACCATGTGTGCTTTATTGTCAGTGTCACAGAGCAACAGCTACGAGCAATCATGACTCGTGAAGCTTTACAGTCGCAACAAACAAAGCTAAATGATGCAATTACTATGGTGAATAGCAAGTTTCATGGCTTAATTGGGCTGTTAAATGAAAACCGTAAGAATAATGAAGCGGTGTTCAAGCGTTTACAAGAAGAGTTAGAACAGCGTATTCCATCAATGGGGTTAGACGAAGATCAAGAAGTGTTTATTTATCAGAAGGTAGATCAAGCGATTCAAAACTCAGTTGCCCGTGAAGAGTCTGTGCAGGGAGTGAAAGCCGCTTTTCATGAAATTGAGCAAGACCTATCTATCTTATTGAAAAAGTAACAGTAAATAATCAAGGGGTGTGAAGCTACGCATCTCTTGGTAAGCCCTTTTCTACGATACGTATCAAACGGGCGGTTTTTCGTAGCAATTTATCTTGTTTTGAGCATTGTTGCTTAAGCGCCCACTCTATATGCTCTTTTACCAACTCGGTTGATTGATCATAGCTGGCGCTGAGCGCGTCAACGATCGATTGGCTAAATTGCGCATTACCTAAACCTACAGCAATATTTCGTAGCCAGCGCTGATGGCCAATTCGACGGATCGGACTGCCTTCGGTATTTTTTAAAAAGGTAGCTTCATCCCAACTAAATAAATCAAGTAAATCTTTATCTTTTAGTTGTGTTCGTGGGTGAAAGTCGGCTTCATCGGTAATTTGCCCGTAGCGGTTCCATGGGCAAACTAATTGGCAATCATCACAGCCGTAAACGCGATTACCTAATAGTGAGCGATACTGCTCAGGGATTGGTCCTTGCAGCTCAATAGTAAGATAAGAAATACACTTGCGTGCATCAACCACGTAAGGCTCTACAATTGCGCCGGTTGGGCATAAAGTAATGCAGGCTACGCATTTTCCACATCCCTCAAACTCATTGGGCTTATCAATTGGTAAAGGGATATCAACAAATAACTCACCCAAAAAGAACCAAGAACCGGCTTCTTTATTGATTAGCAAGCTGTGCTTTCCACGCCAGCCTAAACCTGCTTTTTCAGCAAGTTGACGTTCTAATACTGGTGCTGAATCAACAAATGGCCGATAGCCTAATTGACCGATTTGCAGCTCAATTTTTTGACCTAATTTCTTTAATCGATTACGCATCAGTTTATGATAATCACGCCCTAACGCATAACGACTAATATAAGCTTTATCGGTATTTTTGAGGGTTTTAGCAAAGCTTGCATCGGGGGGCAGGTAATTCATTTTTACTGATATAACCCGCATAGTACCAGGGACTAGCTCCGCAGGGCGAGCGCGTTTCATTCCATGAGCGGCCATATATTCCATATCGCCGTGATAGCCTAAATCAAGCCAGCGCTGTAATTGTGCTTCGTGTTTGCTTAAATCAATGTCAGTGATGCCAACTTCAGCAAAGCCAAGTTCTTTACCCCACTGTTTTATATCAAGGGCTAACTGCGTGTGATCGGATATTGAACTACTCACATGGGTACATCATTAAGAAAAAATAACGGCGCAATTTAACACATTTACAGCGCAGTTAAAACGCTTGTACTTAGACAAAACGCTTTAACTGCTGCTGAGTTTGCTCACTTAGTTGTTGTGATAATTGACAATCACTTAACGCTACATCAATTTGTGCTTTTGCTTGGCTGCCTAATGCAACGATTTGTTCAACTGATTGATGGGTTTGATTTTGTGTCTGTTCGAGTAAGTGCACAGCGCTTACAATTTGCTGTAATTGTTGTTGATTGTGTTCAAATTCAACAAGCCGATCGGTAAATCCATGGGATGTATTACTAATGGTTGTTTCTGCATTATGTGAATAACTGACAAGTTGCTCAGATTCTTTATTTGTTTGATTTACTAAAGAATCCATTTGGTTGATGAAATCGCTGATCTGGCGAGTTGCATCACTTACTTTAACCGATAAAGTTCTTACTTCATCTGCTACAACCGCAAAACCACGACCTGCTTCACCCGCACGAGCGGCTTCTATTGCAGCATTGAGCGCCAACAAATTAGTTTGATCTGAAAACTCTTCAACCATTTTCAGGATGCTACGAATATTCTCGCTGTTTTGTTTTAAGCCAGAAATCGTTTCTGAAAAACTGCTCAATACATGACTAATCGATTTAACTTGAGTGACTAGTTTTGTGAGTTCTTGTGCAGAGTGTGTAACAAAGTTTAAATGCTCTGCGTTTACTTGATGAACATCATCGGTATTGGTAACGATACTTTGCAGACTATCAGTTATTTGATTACTGGCTGCGGTTATTGTTTGGCTAAAATCAATTTGTTGTTCGCTTAGCTGCGCCGTATGTTGCATTGACTCAGTCACTTGATTATTACTTTGTGCGCTGGCCTGCGAACTTTGGTAAGTGGTAGCGAGTAATTGGCTTAGATGATCAGTAAAGGTATTGTACTGTTGGCTGATCTCACGAAATTCATCATAGGTAAAGTGGGGGAGTTTAGCTGCTAAGTTTGCATCTTGGCGGTTAATTTTTATTAAAGTATCACGCATTGCTGTAACTGGGCGCACGATCAGAAAGCGCATGTAAAAGAGTGTAAAGGCAAAGCCGGCAATAATAATCACCGTGAGTAACCAAAATAGGCTAGTGTCTGCGTCTTGCGTAGTTAGACTTTTATATAACCAAATCAAAGTAATAGCTTGGAAAAAAAATACAAAGCTAAGATTGCCAACAATCTTTCGGGTTAAAGTAAAAAAGAAGCTTTGTTCTATAAAGTTATAAATACGCATATACCCACTCATCAATTGCCCGCTCGGCTGTTGTATTGTTTTACTCAGTATCGTTCAAATTCACTTTAATTCAAGAATATAGGATGAACGGTAGCCATTTTTGATAACTACAGTGAGTTTAAAATCATTTTCGTGTTGCATGGGTAATTAGTAAAAATTCCGTCGACACCAAAACTCAGCATTAACTCAATATCTTCTTGTTTATCAACCGTGTATGCATAAACTTGTAAGCCGCGTTGTTTGGCATCCGCGACAAACTCATGGTTAATAAAGTTTTTATCAACATGAATACTAAACGCCTGTAAGCGCTGGGCAAATTCAGCATAGTTGATAGGAATGGAGCCCGTTAACGCGCCAATTTTTAGCCAAGGTAGTTTTTGTTTAAGCCACATTAATTGATGATGATCAAATGAAGAGACTAACAGCATGTCCTGAGATAGTTTGTTATTAACGATATTTAACTCAATCAGCTCAACAAATTTATCCAACGAGAAAGTGTGTTTTAACTCAAGGTTTAAGAGCACTTTATTGGCTGTCCAATCAATAGTTTGCTGTAGGGTTGGGACAAATTCGCCATTGCCAGCATCAAAACATTGAATTTGCTCTCGGGTGAGTTTATTTATTTTGCCACGGCCGCTGGTGGTGCGATCTAGCCAAGTATCATGGATGATCATGTAATCATCCAAACAGCTTTGTACATCGACTTCAATACCATCGACTTCAATTTCGACTGCTGCGGTTATCGCACTCTGGGTATTTTCTGGATAAGTGCCACTGGCGCCGCGATGAGCAAAAACTTTTATCATAATGTGTGTTTCCGAGTAACTGACCATGTTTCGTAAAATGCTGCACTGATCACTAAAGCACCGCCAAGCAGGGTCTGTAGTGAAGGTTGTTCATGCAACAGCAAAAAAGCTAAAAATGTGCCGTATAAAGGCTGTAAACAAGAAATAAGTCCCGCTGTTGATGCTGATAAATACTGTAAACTTGCTGCAAATAAAGAGTGCGGAGTTGCAGTAAAAATTACGCCAGCGACGAGCAATAACCCTAGATCTTGGTTCGATATATTAATCACTGGTACTTCAATAAAAGCACATAATAACAAGCTAGCCACTAATGTTTGATAAAACATAGTTTGTGGCCCACCGTAGTGGCTAAAGTATCGCTTATGAACAATATTTCTAAATGCGAAAAAAAATGCTGAAATAACACCTGTTACCACGCCTAAGGTGACATCATTACCCATATCTGCATTTGGGGTCAGCAAATAGATCCCAGTTATTACTACACCTGCGCTGAGCAAATCGTTTACTTTGGGTTTACTACCATTAAAGAATGGTTCAATAAATACGGTGATCACAGGGTAGGTAAAAAATGCAATCATGCCAACCGCAATCCCAGCCATTTGCATACCAGCAAAGTAGGTGACCCAATGTATACCTACAGCAGCTCCTAACAACAAAGCAATTAAGTAATCTTTAGCACAGCTGAGTTTAATTGCTTTTTTTTGCCATAACAGCAATATCATAATAGCCAGACCCGCGATGGCTGCGCGGTACACGGTAATATCTAATGCGTTTAGATTTATTAATTTGGCAAATAGTGCTGTGCCACCAAAAAGTAATACCGCAATGTGTAAATAAACTAAACTTTGCTGTTGAGCCTGCATCTATGAACCTTTTTATTTTTTTAATACCAGCACTTTGCCTGTTATCAAAGAGCTTAGTGTCTAGGTGTTATGACTAGGTATTGTGTATCTTTATGTATGACAAAAGTCAGTTTTATTCATGACAATTTACACTACACTCACTCATCATTAAAAGGGATAGTTAAGTTATTAAAGGTAATAAACACCATAAATTTAATAACTAAGGAGTGATAAATTGATGAATATTGCAGCGTGGGTTAGTTTACTAATAGCAGGTATATTTGAGGTCGTGTGGGCGTTGTCTATGAAGCAATCCAATGGTTTCACTAAATTATGGCCAAGTGTGATTACTTTTTTAGCGATGTGGGTAAGTTTTGCATTTTTATCATTTGCTTTAAAGTCTTTACCTTTGGGTATTAGTTATGCTGTATGGGTAGGAATTGGTACTTTAGGAATAACGATTATGAGCTTTGTGTGGTTTAAAGAGCCATTATCTGCTTTTCAAATTGGTTGTATTATTTTGATTCTTATAGGTATTGTTGGTCTGAAAGTGCAAGGCAATTAAATTAAGGATGAGTATGCTACTTAATAAATTAACCCCAAAGACTAAAGCAAAATCCTTTTGGAGTTGGGGGCATTTACTTTTTTCGGTTTTTTATTTATTGCCTACCATTTTTAATTTTTCCCACTTAAGTACACTTAATATCAGTGCTACTTTAGGTTTTTATATAACATTTATTACACTGTATATTCAGGCTGTAAATAAAAAACAAGGGGAAGTAACGAAATTATTTATTGCGATGCTCTTAGTGTGTATTTTTGCAAGCTTTTTAACGACAGGTAGCTCTACATTATTTGGTTTTTCAGCTTTTATTGCCGGTTTTAGTTTTGCAAAATTATCTCGAGCGATGTCAGTTACAGGGGTCTTTATTGGTGTGGTGTTTAGTACTTATATTACAGATATTGATAACCCACAATATTTTTTAGGTGGCTCATTAATATTGAGTATTGCACTTTTTAGTTTTGGTGTCGCTACGCGTAAAGAGCATATTCATAAAATTCGTGAGCAAGAAAGTGCAAAACAATTAGAGCAATTAGCAGCTATTGCTGAGCGCGAGCGTATTGCTCGCGATTTACATGATATTCTAGGCCATTCTCTTTCATCTATTGCTTTAAAAGCAGAGCTTGCTAATAAATTAAATCAAGGTGAACGTTACACACAAGCAAATACTGAAATTGCCCAAGTTGCAGAGCTTGCAAGGCAGCTATTGAGTGATGTGAGAAGTGCTGTCAGTGATTTAAAACAGCTCAATCTTGCGAGTCAAATTTCACAATTAAAACAAAGGCTAATCGAGCAAGGTTTTGAGGCCGATTTTAACGTGAAGTTAAATGCGTTACCTGCGAAAGTAGAAGGCATAGCAAGTCTTATAATTAAGGAGGTTGTTACTAACTTACTACGCCATAGCAGCACCAAGAAATGTATAATTAGCATAACGCAAAATCAGCAGCAATTAATAATCAATGTGATTGATCATGCACCAGGCAGCTCAATAAAACCTGGAAATGGCTTAAATGGCATTAAAGAACGAGCAGAGCAGCTAGGTGGTAAGGCTACATTTACCTGTGAGGATAACTTTAGTTTAAATGTAATGCTGCCTTTAACAGCGAAGGGTTTCTAATGATCAAGGTGTATTTAGTAGAAGATCAGGGGCTTGTGCGCGACGCAATCGCAGCATTATTAAGTCTAGATTTTAATATTGAGGTAATTGGTCAAGCAAGTAACGGGCAAGATGCATTAACAGCCATAAACATGCTAGACAGTAACTCTCTTCCTGATATTATTTTAACCGATATCGAAATGCCTAGCATGAACGGCATCGAACTCAGTGAGCAAATTGCATCAAAATACCCTGCTATAAAAATAGTTATTATGACCACCTTTTCGCGAGCGGGTTATATTAGGCGTTCTTTAAGTGCTGGCGTTAAGGGCTTTATTTTAAAAGAAGCCCCGAGCGATGAATTAATTAGCGCGCTTAAAAAAGTAATGCACGGGCAAAAGGTTATTGATCCTGAGCTTGCTATTAACGCATTAGATGATACTGATCCGCTGACAGATAAAGAACGAAAAGCATTACAACTCGCAAGTGAAGGGTTGAAAACAGCCGATATTGCCGCAAGGTTATACTTAAGCGAGGGCACGGTACGTAATTACTTATCAGACGCTATTGCTAAATTAAATGCCATAAACCGAGTAGATGCAGCGCGTATAGCCAAACAAAAAGGTTGGTTATAACGCCGTAATAAGCTGTTTAAAGCAAGTAAAAGCGCTTTCTTAAAAGTTTCATAGCTTTTGCCTGTCTCATTGATCGGTTATGGGTTAAAATAACATCATAACCAATTAACAAGATAGTGAATGTCAAACCAAGATCCTAATCTCAGTCGAGAACAAGAAAAGTACGAAAACCCTGTCCCAAGTCGTGAGTTTATACTTACTCATATAAAAGACCGTGCCAAGCCTGCTAATTTTCATCAATTATGTGAGGAGTTAGCGGTAAACGATGATGAGCGTCAAATTGCTTTTAAGCGTCGTTTACGTGCCATGGAGCGTGATGGTCAACTGTTCTTTAATAAATTTAAATGCTACGCCTTAATTGATGAAGCTGGGCTTGTTAAAGGCAAAGTAATCGGTCACCGTGACGGGTTTGGCTTTTTAGAAGTCGAAGGCGAAAGTAAAGACTGGTTTATTGCCAAGCATCAAATGAGTTCGGTGCTGCATGGCGACATAGTACTGGCTAAAGGCACCAAACGAGGCTCCGGCGGCAAGTGCGATGCGCGTATTATTAAAGTGCTGGCTGGCGAGCGAGCACCGATTGTTGGTCGCTATTTTGTTGAGCATGGCATAGCAGTGGTGGTGGCGGAAGATCCACGTATCACCCAAGATATTATTATTTTGCCGGGCAGTGAAAACGGCGCACGTCACAACCAAATGGTGCAAGTGCAAATTACCCAAAACCCTAACCGTAATATGAATGCGGTAGGGAAAATCATTGATGTACTGGGTGAGCATTTAGCCCCTGGTATGGAAATTGAAGTGGCACTGCGTAATCACGATATCCCGCATGTATGGCCAGAAGCGGTTGAAAAGCAGGTTGAACACTTAGGTGAGTTTGTCGAAGAAGGTGACAAGCAAAATCGAGTTGATTTACGTGATTTACCATTGGTTACGATTGATGGTGAAGATGCTCGCGATTTTGATGATGCGGTGTATTGTGAGCCTGTTGAATCGGGTGGTTGGCGGTTATGGGTTGCGATTGCTGATGTATCCCATTATGTCGCAATGAATACCCCACTTAATGCCGAGGCAATCGAACGTGGTAACTCAGTGTATTTCCCTGAGCAAGTTATTCCTATGCTGCCAAAAGTATTGTCCAATGGCTTGTGTTCATTAAATCCAAAAGTTGACCGTTTATGTATGGTCGCAGAAATGCTGGTATCGGCTGAAGGTAAATTATCAGGCTATCGTTTTTACGAAGCGGTGATGAATTCGCATGCGCGCTTAACCTACACTAAAGTAAACGCTATCCTACAAGGTGATGAGAAGTTACGTACTGAATACGCACCGGTCGTGCCACATTTAACTGATTTACAGCAAATGTATATGGCATTAAAAGCCGCCCGCCAAGAGCGCGGAGCGATTGAGTTTGAAACCCTTGAAACACGCTTTGTATTTAACGCTCAGCGTAAGATTGAATCAATAGTGCCGGTGCTGCGTAATGACGCCCACAAGCTGATTGAAGAATGTATGATTTTAGCCAATGTGTCTGCGGCTAAAATGCTTGAAAAACACGAAGCCAGCGCGCTTTATCGTGTTCATGCTGAACCAGATGGAGAAAAACTGGCTAACTTTAGACAGTTTTTATCAGAGTTGGGTATTGAATCAACACTCAGTGATGAGCCAACACCAAAAGAAATTACCCATGTGTTAGCCAAGCTTGGCGACCGCCCTGATGCTGAACTTATCCAAACTATGCTACTGCGTTCGATGAAGCAGGCAGTATATCAAGCTGAAAACATCGGTCACTTTGGTTTGTCATTAGGTGAATATGCACATTTCACCTCGCCAATTCGTCGTTACCCAGATTTAGTCGTACATCGTGCGATTAAAGGCATTTTGAAAGCCCAAGGTATGGTTACGTCGGGTGCGTATGTTTATAGTGACGAAGAAGTCGCGCAATTGGGTGAGCAGTGTTCAAATACGGAGCGTCGTGCAGATGATGCAACCCGTGAAGTAGCTGATTGGCTGAAATGTGAATACATGCAAGATCATGTGGGCGACGAATTTGAAGGAGTGATCTCATCGGTTACTAACTTTGGTTTGTTTATTCGCTTAGCTGATTTACAAATTGATGGCCTTATCCATGTCACTAATTTAGGCGATGAGTATTTTCAATATGATGGCGCTAAACATTGCTTGATTGGTGAGCATTCTCGTAAAGTTTATCGTTTAGGCGATAAAGTCACTGTTCAGGTGGCATCGGTAAGCTTAGATGAGCGTCGCATCAATTTAACGCTCAGTGGCGATGTTGCACAAGACAGATACGCCCGTCGTCGTGGTGATGCAAAAGGGCATCAGCCGGCAAGTGTTCGTTCGCAGCTAAAACGTGGCAAAATACCAGGTAAAAAAGCTGACGCGAAAGAGCCTGGTGAACTTAGCGGTCGTTCTGAACAGGGAAAACCAAAGCCAAAAAAAAACAGTGCCAGTAGAGGTAAAAAGAAGCCTGCAGGAAAATCAGCGGATGCTGGCACTTCAACGACTGCAAAAAAACCAAAGAGAAAGGCCGTGAAAAAGCCGAAAAGACCCGGCAAAAATGCCCGTAAAAGTAAGAGTTCAGGAGCAAGTGATACGTGAGTAATGAATTAATTTTTGGCTTTCACTCTGTTGAAGCAATTTTCGCAAGTGAGCCTGAGCGTTTTATTGAAATTTATGCCCTAAAAGGACGTGATGATAAACGCTTATCTCCAATTATTGAAGAAGCGCGTAAATTTGGTATATCAGTGCAGTTTATGCAGCGTAAAGCGCTTGATAACAAATCAAAGGGTGAACAGCATCAAGGCATTATTGCTAATGTTATCGCAGCTCCTACTTTCAATGAAAAAGATTTAGATGCAATCATTGCGCGTGAAGAAACGCCATTTTTACTGGTTCTCGATGGCATAACAGATCCGCATAATTTAGGTGCTTGCTTACGTAGTGCAGACGCTGCCGGTGTTCACGCCATTATTGTGCCAAAAGATAAATCAGCAAAACTAAATGGCACAGCGCGTAAAGTTGCCTGTGGTGCAGCTGAGACAGTACCGCTGATCCAAGTGACTAACCTTGCGCGTACTTTACGTGAAATTAAAGATGCCGGTGTTTGGGTTGTTGGTACTGCTGGCGAAACCGATGTTCATGTATTTGATGCCAATCTAACTGGCCCTATGGCGATTGTTATGGGCGCAGAAGGTGAAGGTATGCGCCGCTTAACGCGCGAACATTGTGATATGTTAGTTAAAATCCCAATGGCGGGCACTGTTTCAAGCTTAAACGTATCTGTAGCAACAGGTATTTGTTTATTTGAAGTACTGCGTCAGAGAAATACGACACAGCCATAAAAGAAAAGCTTTAAGCTTGTAGCCGTCAGTTTAGAGATAAAATTTGAAACCATGCTTGACTTAATAAGCATGGTTTTTCTTTTTGAGCGGATAGCTGATTTTTCAACTTACCACTTAAAGCTAAAAACCTACTTGCTTAATTTTCCGACTAAGCGTAAAATGCGCGCTCATTTCGGCCTATTTAATATTAATTCCTTGCCTTAAACCGACCGGCTGAAACGGTAGAAGGCTCTATTAACCGTAAGGAATATCCATGCGTCATTACGAAATCGTATTCATGGTTCACCCAGATCAGAGTGAGCAAGTTTCTGGTATGATCGAACGTTATACTGGTTCTATCACTGAAGCTGGTGGTGTTATCCACCGTCTTGAAGACTGGGGCCGCCGTCAACTGGCATACCCAATCAACAAGCTTCATAAAGCTCATTATGTTCTTATGAACGTTGAAGCACCTACTGAAGTAATCAGCGAGCTAGAAACTACTTTCCGCTACAACGATGCAGTGCTTCGTAACTTAGTTATGCGTACTAAAGACGCTGTAACTGAAGCATCTCCTCTTGTAAGAGAAGAGAAGAAAGAAGCACCAGCTGCTTAATTGTTTTGAGTCCAAGCATGGCACTTGATCAGCGATAATTTTAAGGTAAACCATATGGTCAGTCCTTTTATGAATCAGCTGGTTATTTCTGGGGTTGTTTGTAAAACACCTAAGTTTAGCCAAAGCCCTGCTGGTATCCCGCATTGTATTTTTGTTGTAGAACACAAATCAATGCAAATTGAAGCAGATCTTAACCGTAATAGTTATGTACGGCTTCAAGTGGTTGCTAGTGGT
>TARA_R110001606_G_scaffold11891_6_pt1 | contig 19956 bp, 21 predicted proteins | sample TARA_R110001606 | Tara Oceans TARA_R110001606 (sample SAMEA4398315) | marine metagenome | biome: Polar Biome; feature: [SRF] surface water layer (ENVO:00010504); material: water (ENVO:00002006), including particulate matter (ENVO:01000060) such as... | depth 5 m | reverse complement strand
CAGAGTGGCCAGTCGGTCTACCTGATCTTTATATTGTTCGACCCGTGCCTGCAGATCAGACTTCTGCAGTTGCAGCGTTTCCCGGGTATTCCCAAGATCAAGATACTCGCCTCTTGGTTTCCCCGTCGATGTCAGCAACTCCTTGCGTTGCTGCTCCACTGCCTCAATTATTTCGTCTCCTCCGCTACTGGCGACTTCACCCACCAGGTTGTTCAAAGCGGATTTCAGATGGCCTCCAGCGTGCAGAACAGCCTTTTCGATGTCCTGCCCTGTGCCCTGTTCAACCCAGAGCAAGCCCGGAATGCCCCAGTGCTCTTCTTTGCTGGCACCCTTTTTCGGGAACTGATAACCCAGTAATTCCGCAAGTTTCTCTTCGGCTTCTTCGCCACTGAAGGCGGTGCTGTCTACGAGCAGATCACAGCGGTGGCGCTTGAGAAAGCGTTTGTCCAGTTGCCAGCGCTGCCCTTGATGTTCAAACAAGAGCTCAACGGTAGGCGCGGCTGATGAGTCCCCCCACGGCGCCAGATCTTCAGCAGATTTGGACCTGTAACGTTCGAAAAACGCCGCCCGAATGGCACGCACCAGCGTGCTTTTACCGGATTCATTGGGGCCGTATATCAGGTTGATGCCGGGCTGCAAGTTGCCTAGTTCCAGTCCGTGCCTGAACTGGCGGAACTGTTCAACTCGTAAACGCTGAAGCTTCACTTGGCCACCTCCGGGTCCTTCGGCTTGAGCAGGCCGGCCAGAATAGCCAGCGCATCCCGTGCAACCTCTGCATCATCACCTTCATCGTTCGCCCGTTGATTCTCCCGCAACTCCTGAACCACGTCTCCGAGGTAGCCGTCGGCGCGCAGTGCGGCAATATCTTCATCCGTTGGCTCAAGTTGCAGCCCGGAGCGGTCGCAGGTAACGCTGCGATAGCGTGCCTCCGCAATGGACAGCGCATCCGTCAGTTTTTGATCGCCAACAAGTGTGAGGGTGCCGTCCAACTTTACATCCAGCACCGAAGCCTCGGGCAACTGGCTCATGCGATTCAGCAACTCATCCAGATCAGAAGGCACAGACAAGTTCTCCCGCCACTGATGCCATTGATAGCGTGCGGTTTCATATCGAGTAACCTTTGGCGTAGCGCCCGGCTCTTCAATATCAACAATCAACACGTACCCCGCATCGTTATTGCGAAACCGCTCTGGCTCCGGCGTGCCGCTGTACCAGGTACGCTCGTTAATCTCCCGCACGCCATGCCAGTCACCCAGGGCGAGATAATCCAGTTTTGCACTTTGTGTTCGGTCCGGGGCTATGGGGTTTGTGGAGTCAATATCGTCAGGCAGCACGCCTTGCACGCTGCCGTGGGCCAGGCCGATACGCAGTAGCCCTGAAGGCGTCTCTGTCGTGCCGAAGGGCCGGGTCAGATCGCCGTATGTATGGCGCTGTGTCAGCGGCGCTGCCAGCACAGCGATGCCCTGCTCCGGTAATTGCGTAACACCGGATTCAAGTGCCAGATGGACGTTAGCCGGCACTGCGCCTAGCCGTTTTGCCCGCGTCCAGACACTTTCTGCGAGCGCCGCGTCGTGATTACCGGGCAGCATGACCCAGGGGCCTTCAAAGTTACGGGTGGCATTGAATACTCGCCGGATAGTGCGATCAGAAACTGTCTGGGCATCAAACACATCACCCGCAACCAGCACGGCATCACACTGGTGCTCGGTCGCCAGCGCCGCCAATCGTTCGATGGCCTCGTAACGGGCTTCCACCAATGCGGCGCTGTCTTCGGTGTCAAACCGGCTGTAGGTTCGGCCCATTTGCCAGTCCGCTGTGTGTAAAAATTTTGGCACCCGTTTTCTCCTTGAAACAAATGGCAATGTGGGCATGGTACACTCAAACCAACTCAACGGGGTGCCAGGCAAATGCCGGGCTGAGACCATACCCGCGGAACCTGATACGGATTATGCCGGCGAAGGGATTGAGCACTCACCGGCGTCGGTGGGGCCTTGAACCGGCTGTAAAGGAAGCCTTCGAGCAGACCTGTAACTGCCAGATCAACTATGTGGTGCTCGACAGTGGTGGTGACATTCTTCAACGCCTGCGCCTTGAAGGCAAAAGCTCCCAGGCTGACCTGGTGCTCGGGCTGGACACTGGCACCATGGAAACGACGCGGCAAACGGGTTTGCTGGCAAACCACGAAACCGATCTGTCAGCCCTTAGCCTGCCCGTAGAGTGGCAGGACCCAATGTTTGTACCTTACGACTGGGGCTACTTTGCGTTTGTTTACGATACCGAACAACTCCCGGAACCTCCAAAAAGTCTGGAAGCGCTGATTGCCGCGCCAGATGATCTCAAGATCCTTATCCAGGACCCCAGAACCAGCACACCAGGCCTTGGCTTGTTGCTCTGGATGCGCCACGTATACGGCAATCAGGCTCCGGAAAAATGGCAGCAACTGAAGGGCAAGATTCTCACCACCACAAAAAGTTGGAGCGACGGTTATTTCTCGTTGTTCATGAACGGTGAGGCACCGATGATCCTCTCCTACAGCACCTCTCCTGCTTACCACATGGCGGTGGATAAAACCGACCGCTACCAGGCTGCGGAGTTCAAAGCCTTGGGCTCACTGATTGTTCTGGCCAGCAATGACGAGGAAGACCGCAGGATACTGGCAGATAGCGTTTGTAGTCTCTAAGCTAGTAAGCTAATAAACCAGACCAATCAACTTTTGGAATTCTGACACCCGTGCCCATAAGTGCCAGCTCCCCGGAAAATGAACATTCACCGCAGGGCCGTCGGCAGGCAGGGGCCCTGACATCTGAGAACCACAGCCTGGCGGTTCGGGGCGACTGGACGCTGGCCGACTATCAAACGCTTAAACAGACAGTGCGAGAATATTCTGGTCGGCAGTGGGACACCGCAAACATCGATCTCACAAAACTGGGACGGGTTGATACGGCAGGCGCCTCACTTCTGGTTGCACTGCTGGGTCCCGAAACCCTCATTGCGCTGACAAAACAGGACGGCACCCTGCCCGATGAGCAAAGCACACTGCTCCAGGCTGTGGCCGATGCGCTTCAGGAAAAACCATCGCCTGAACCTGAACGCTTGGCACCAATCTCGCAATTCCTGACAGAAACCGGCAAAACGGTGGAGGCCATCTGGCACCTCGTCTATCTTTTGTCGGGGTTCGTTGGTCAGATTCTCGCAACCTTGTTCGTTGTGCTGCCAAGGCCCAAGCGCTGGCGTGTCACGGCGTTTGTAGCCGCCATTCAGGATACCGGGCTCAACGCTCTCCCTATCGTCGCACTGCTCACCTTTCTGGTGGGTGCCGTGGTGGCATTCCTTGGAGCCACGGTTCTGACAGGCTTTGGCGCTACGATTTACACCGTCAACCTGGTCGCCTTCTCGTTTTTGCGCGAGTTCGGTGTTCTGCTCGCTGCGATCCTGCTTGCAGGCCGCACTGCCAGCGCCTTTACTGCGCAGATTGGCGCCATGAAGGTAAACGAAGAGCTGGATGCGATACGCACGTTGGGGCTGAATCCGGTTGAGCTGCTGGTAATCCCGAGGGTTCTGGCGATGATGATCAGCCTGCCTATTCTTACCTTTGTGGGAATGCTCGCCGGTTTGGTAGGCGGCGGTGCGGTTTGTGCGATAGCCCTGGATATTTCACCGGCTCAGTTCATGGCCATTATGGAACGGGATATTGCGCTGAAACACTTCCTTGTTGGCATGTCGAAAGCGCCCATCTTTGCCTTTCTGATTGCTGCCATCGGCTGCCTGGAAGGGTTCAAGGTCGGCGGCAGCGCCCAATCTGTTGGTGTACACACCACATCCAGCGTTGTTCAATCCATTTTTGCAGTGATTCTTCTGGATGCTGGTGCGGCACTCTTCTTTATGGAAATGGGCTGGTAAACCATGACGAACTCAACAGACCAACAAGCTCATAGCAAGCCCGCTTCTGTCATTGAAGTCCGGAGTCTTGATAATCGCTTTGGCAGCCATGTCGTCCATGAAAACCTTGATCTCGATCTCTTCAGGGGAGAGATTCTGGGCGTTGTTGGCGGTTCCGGAACCGGTAAATCTGTGTTGCTCAGAAGCATTGTGGGGCTGCATACACCCTCAGAGGGGTGTATACACGTATTTGGCAAAGATCTTACCGAGCTGAGCATCAAAGAGCGTTCGGAAACCGAGCAACGGTTTGGCGTTCTCTTTCAGCGGGGGGCCCTCTTTACATCACTGAACCTTTTGCAGAACATTGCCCTACCCTTGATTGAACACTGCGGCCTGCCCCGCTCGGACGCTGAAGAACTTGCCCGCATGAAGCTAGCACTGACAGGGTTGCCAGCCGATTCCGCCCGCAAGTACCCGTCGGAACTCTCCGGTGGTATGGTCAAACGCGCTGCTCTGGCGCGAGCACTGGCGATGGACCCGGAAATTCTGTTCCTGGATGAGCCTACTGCGGGCCTTGATCCAATTGGCGCTGCGGCTTTTGACAAGTTGATTGTTACACTCCGGGATGCATTGGGGCTGACCGTTTTTCTGGTCACCCACGATCTGGACACGCTTTATACAACCTGCGACCGGGTCGCCGTTCTGTCTCAAAAAAGAGTTCTCGTCGCAGATCGGATTGAAAACGTTGCAGCAACAGACGATCCGTGGATCCAGGATTATTTTCAGGGCCCCCGCGGGCGGGCCGCCAGTTACGCATTCCGGGCTCAGGAACAGAGCCGGCTACGGGAGTAAGAGACTATGGAACCGAAAGCACATCATCTGGTGATCGGGGTTTTTACGCTGATTGCGGTGGTGGCAGCACTGTTGTTTGCGCTGTGGCTTGCCAAGTCATCTGCAGACCGCGAGTGGGCCTATTATGAAATCGTTTTTGATCATGCCGTAGGTGGACTGTCCAAGGGCAACCCCGTTCTCTACAGCGGCGTTGAAGTAGGCGATGTGCTTGATCTTCAGCTGGATTTCGACAACCCCGGCCACGTGCGGGTTCTTGTGCGTGTGGAGCAAAGTGTACCGGTGCGCAAAGACACTCGTGCCGGGTTGGTGCTGGCCAATATTACCGGCAGCATGAGCGTTCAGTTCAGTGGAGGTAGTAAAGACAGCCCCGTACTGGAAGGCACCCGTGAAAAACCAGCGATGATTACCGCCGAGCCTTCGGCGTTCAACAGTCTCCTGACCAACGGCGAAGTGCTACTGACCAAAGCAGAAAAGTTGCTCACCAATGCCAACAATCTGCTTTCAGTGGAAAACAGCGAAAACTTGACTGTGATTTTGCGAAACACCCGGGAAGCAAGCGACTCTCTGCTTGGGAGACGCGAGCAACTGGTCGCTCTGCTCGAGCGCATGGATGACGCGGGCAAACGTACAGCAGAAGCTGCAAGCAAGGTTTCTACCGTCTCCGATAATGCCAATGCGCTGCTACAGAACGAAGGGAAATCCTTGCTGACGAGCATGGACAAGGCAATGACAACGTTCCAGGAAACGGCCGCGCGTATTGATCGTTTAACCCGGAATAACGAAGGCGCGCTGGATTCCGGGCTCCAGGGTATGGGCGAGCTGGCACCGGCTCTGAGAGAGCTGCGCAACACGTTAAGAAACCTGAATCAGTTTACCCGTCGCCTGGAAGAAGACCCCACGGGCACCATCTGGGGTGGCCCCACAATCAAGGAGGTATCCCAGTGAACAACGCTACCGCAAAGGCTTTCCGGGCTGTGGGTACCGCCTTGGTCGTTTCCGGGATGATGACCGCATGCACGGTTTTCCCAACCCCTGAAGCACCAAGGGTAATGGACTTTCCGACGCCTCAGAACGTTGAAAAAAGTGTAACAAGCAGGCCTCAGAGTCTCAGGGTTGATACACCTTTTGCCTCCGAGCCGTTTAACAGCACGCGGATTCTGGCAAAGCCTGAGCCATGGGAATTCAGGGTATACCACGGCGTAAGGTGGCGGGATACAGTGCCGGTTATCCTGCGGGATATGCTGGTGGGCGCATTCAGGACAAGCGCAAGCTTCCGTGACGTATCGATGGATACCGGGCCTGGCAATACGGACCTGACACTGGCCACGGAGATTACGGCTTTCCACACCCTCAGCCAGGGTGACAACACGCGGGTGACCGTTGCCATCTACGGGCAACTGATCGACAACCGCTCACGGGTGACACTCTGTTCTGACAGCTTCATCGCTTCCATGCCTGCCAAAGACAACAGCATTGAATCGGTTGTCCAGGCGTTTGGCAGCGCCGGGGAAAGCCTTGCAAAAGATGTTATTGGTTGGGCAACGGCTTGTGAAACGCGGCCGGATCAGGCCTTTTCAGGAAATAGATCCGGCCAGGCAGCCTTAAGGTAAAGCCCCATCGACCAGAGCGTTAACAGTGCTGCGATATACAGCAACCCCACAGCAACGTCTGAAAGAAACTGGCCCGGAGGGAACGCCAGCAAACCCACAATGGAGGCCATCTGCGCCGTGGTTTTGATCTTGCCAATGTAAGAAACAGCAACGCTTCCACGGCTGCCGATTTCGGCCATCCACTCCCGCAATGCAGAGATCACAATTTCGCGGCCGATAATCACTGTTGCCGGAATGGTAAGCAGAATTGCGGAATACTCCTGAATCAGCAGCGCCAGCGCTACGGCCACCATCAGTTTGTCTGCCACCGGGTCGAGAAACGCGCCAAAAGGCGTACTTTGGTCCAGCTTGCGGGCAAGGTAGCCATCCAGCCAGTCAGTCACAGCCGCCAACGCAAAAATCGCCGCACTGACCATGTAGCTCCAATCTACGGGAAAATAAAATACCGCCACAAAGACCGGAATCATGATGATGCGGGAGAGTGTGAGCAGATTGGGTAAATTCATACTGTTGTTACTCGTCGTGCAATGCTGCGTATATGTTTTCAGCCAATGATTTGCTAATGCCCTGAACTTTGGCCATTTCATCAACACTGGCTTTGCGTAGTTCCTGAATGCCACCAAAATACCGGATCAGTTCCCGGCGACGTTTGGGGCCAACACCTTCAATACCTTCCAGAGTAGATTGGCGGCGTTTCTTGTCGCGCCCTGCTCGGTGCCCGGTTATAGCGAAGCGATGAGACTCATCCCTGATGTGCTGGATCAAATGCAATGCCGGCGAATCCGCGGGCACACGGAACACGCTCCCCGTCATGGCATCGATCAGTTGCTCCATGCCTGCGCGCCGGGTTACGCCCTTGGCCACACCGATCAAGGGAATATCAGAAACCCCAAGATCATCAAACACTTCCCGGGCAATGCTCAACTGGCCCTTACCACCATCAATGAACACAAGATCCGGACGTTTGCCCTCACCTGCAACCATACGGCGATAGCGACGAGTCAATACCTGGCGCATGGCTCCATAATCGTCACCGGCTGTCACACCTTCGATGTTGTACAGCCGGTAATCACTTTTCAGGGGCCCATTCTCATCGAAAACGACACAGGATGCGACGGTATTTTCACCATGGCTGTGACTGATATCAAAACACTCCATCCGTGAAGGCGCCTCTGCCAGCTCCAGCATGTCGCGCAATGCCAGCAAACGACGATAGACCGTTTCCTTGCTGGCGAGATGAGTAAGCAAGGTTTGCCGGGCGTTGGTCATGGCCAATTCCAGCCAGCGGCGCCGCTCTCCTCGCACATTTCCGCGTATACGGGTTTCGCGATTTGCGGTATCAGACAGCGCCTGGGCAAGCAGCTCCTGGCCATCAACATCAACAGGAACCAACACATCTCTTGGAATCTCGCGGCGCGTGTTGCCACCAAAATAATACTGCCCGAGAAAGGCGCTTAACAGCTCCCCCTCTGATTGCTCAAGAGAGTAGCGGGGAAAGTAATCCTTGGTTCCCAAAACCCTGCCACCGCGCACAATGATGACCACGATGCACACAACGCCAGCGTCCTGTGCGATGGCGATCACATCGGCATCGCCGCCTTCGCCATCTACCGACTGCTGTTCCTGAACATGTCGCAGATGATTAATCTGGTCCCGGTAGGACGCAGCTTTTTCGAATTCCAGATTTTTCGCGGCCTCTTCCATGGCATCCATCAGATCACGAATAATGACCGGGTTTTTGCCTTCCAGAAACATGGTGGCGTGGCGGATATCCTGCTGGTAGTCCTCGGGCGAAATATACTCCACGCAAGGGGCCGTGCAGCGATTGATCTGATACTGAAGACAGGGGCGTGTCCTGTTTCTAAAATAGCTTTCACTACAAGATCTTATGCGAAATACTTTCTGTAATATATTAAGACTTTCCTTGACCGCACCCGAGCTTGGGAACGGCCCGTACCAGGTGCCCCCTCCCTTTTTGGTGCGTCCGCGCCGGAAGGTCAGCGAAGGGTAATCACTGTGGGAAGAAACGTAGATATAAGGATAGGATTTATCATCCCGGAGCAGGATGTTGTAAGGCGGGCGCAGAGATTTGATCAGGTTCTGCTCAAGCAGAAGCGCTTCCGTCTCGCTGCCGGTAATCGTCACTTCAATAGAAGCAATCTTTGCCACCAGCGCTTCTGTTTTCGGCGCCAGGCCGGTTTTGCGAAAATAGCTGCTGACCCGTTTCTTCAGGTTGCCTGCTTTTCCGACATACAGCACCGAACCGCCTTCGTCGTACATTCGGTATACGCCGGGCCGCTCAGTCAGCTGTTTCAGGAAGTGTTTGCTGTCGAACTCCCCGCTGCTATCGCTCGGGGAATCAGACCTTGTGGGCATCGAGTAACCCGAGTCGCACTGCCATCAGGGCCAACTCAACATCGCTGGAGATTTCCAGCTTTTCAAATATCCGGTAGCGGTAACTGTTAACGGTTTTGGGGCTAAGACAGAGCTTATCCGAAATATCCTGCACTTTCTGGCAGTCCACCACCATCATGGCTATCTGCATCTCGCGCTCGGACAGGCGATCAAACATCGACAGTTCGCCTTCATCATCCTTGTCGCCGCTTAACTGCTTAAGCGCCATTTTCTGGGCAATTTCCGGGCTTATATAGCGCTGCCCCGAGTTTGCCATGCGAATAGCACGAACCATCTCCCGGATATCAGCGCCTTTTGTAATATACGCTGTGGCTCCGCTCTGCATTACCCGGGCGGGGTAAGGATCGTCGGCGCAAACGGTTACCACGATCACACGAATCGTATCGTCGATTCTCAGGATACGCCGCGTGGCTTCCAGTCCACCAATGCCCGGCATGCGAATATCCATTAACACGATATCCGGACGACCTTTGCGCACGAACTCAATAGCGTCTTCACCCGATGAGGACTCGCCAATAACGTCAATATCGGGATCATCCGCAAGCATCCGGGTTATCCCGGAACGAACCAGCTCATGGTCATCGACAACCAATACCCTGATCAAAATTCACCTCGCACACCGCGTTCGGAAACCAGCGCGATTGTAACGTTTACAGACAGCCCCGGGTAGATACAGATCAAATACCCTAAAAGGCCAATCGATTATTCTGGCACACCAAGCCCGGCACTGTTCTCCACAGGATCAAACCAGACCACCAGGTCGCCCCTGTTAATCGCCGTCAACACGCGGCTCCGCTCGGCCAGAGGGTTCTCGGTATCGTTCAGCCCGTGGTAGCGGGTGCAGTACTCTTCTGCGAGGCCATTCAGTTGATCTTCCGTCAGCAACCCTCTGTCTACAATGAATTTTTCCTGGCGGGGATCGGGTTGTGGCTGGTGCCCGGTTTCGTCGCTCATAATATCTCCTGTGAAGATCGCCATCTTAGGGATTATGTCGACGAAGGAGAACCCTTGCCACTTTCAAAATTCGAAACGATTCTCTATTATCCGTCGTTTCCAGAAAGTTTGGATACTAATGAACTCGTCTGTTTTTCGCCTCACACTCCCGATTCTGTTCGGTTACCTGCCACTTGGCATGGCTTTCGGGGTGCTATTCACAACCCAGCTGGACTATGCATGGTGGGCGGCTCCGCTCATGGGCGTAGTGATCTATGCCGGTGCCGGTCAGATTCTGGCGGTCAGCCTGCTGGCAGCGAACGCTGGCTTGCTGGAAGTGTTTATTGCCATGTTCGTGCTGAACGCCCGCCATCTTTTCTACGGCCTGTCGTTGCTCGGCCAGTTCCGTGGCGCGGGTTGGCGCAAGCTTTATCTGATTTTTGGCCTGACTGATGAGACCTACTCATTGCTGACCAGTCGGTCGCGCTCTCAGGACACCCTTCATGAGCTCGACGTTGATTTCCGGATTACGGCATTCAATCAGGTTTACTGGGTGATTGGATGCACCCTGGGAGCACTGCTGGGCCGGAATGTGGCCTTCGATAGCACAGGAATCGAATTTGCGCTTGTGGCGCTGTTTATCGTACTGACAATCGAACAGTTCAAAGCCCTTGGAGATGCTTTCCCGGTATGGGCCGGCGCAGCCGCTGCGGGTGTCGCCATGATATTGCTACCACCGGCACATCAGTTGATCGGTGCCATCGCCATCGTTACTGCGGTGCTTTTGCTGCAATACCGGAATCTGCGAGCCAGATCCGGCGCGGAGGGCAGCAACCATGTCTGAAACTGGCTACCTCGTTGCGTTCATCACCGTCGCAGCAATCGCGACTTTTGCAACCAGAATCATACCTTTTTTGTTTTTTGAGCGTCATACCGAGCACCCGCTCATCAAACACCTGGGGCGTTATTTGCCGGCAGCCGTTATGGCTTTACTGGCAACAGTATTTTTGCAGCGTTCGGGAGATTGGTCAGCAGCAGTGCCCGGGCTGGATGCCATTCTGGCGGGCGCGTTAGTAGTGGTTATTCATCTTTGGCGCCGCAATGCCCTGCTCTCTATCGCGGCAGGCACGGCGGCGTATATGTTGATACGCCAGACCGGCATATTGGAGTCAGGCCTCACGGGCTGAGGCTTTGCCTCAGTGCTGACCTTCCAGATTAGCGACCAGCCTTGAATCGCTCAAAGCAGCAGTGCGATGCTTGGCCACCCCCTTGTACTCAGAGCTTTCAATCATTGTCATAAACGCGTCGATTGATGGATAGCGTACAAGCAACACCTGGTCCCAGGACTCGTCTGGCGGCGCGATAAGGGAGCCAAGGCTACGGCCAGACCATATAACTTCGGCCCCCACGGCACTGACACACGCAGCTGCCTCATGCATATAAAGCTGGTAGGCTTCACGTCCGCTTCGATCACCGGAATCATCGGCGTAGTTTGCTTTGTCACGAAACCGTAACAGGTTCAGCATTACCACAGGCTGATCTTTAGGCGTATCAGCCAGAACCTTTCTCAGCTGCTCCGGCGCGGGATTTACGGCGTTCATGCTGGCCCTCATGTTCAGATATGTTGCGCGATACTATAGCCCACCCTTTATGTCTTCCGGCAAGTGATTTCATTACCTTTCCGTCAGATCTATGATGTGGGCATCAATTCTCAGACCCCTGGCCAATCCGAATGGAACTGATCAGCATTTTCCAACAGACACTGGAAACCACCCTCCCGGTTTTTGCCATGGTGTTTATCGGGCTGGGCCTGCGAAGAGTTGGCTGGATTGATGATGCATTCGTGCACACGGCTTCGGCACTGGTTTTCAAAGCTACACTGCCAACCCTGGTGTTTCTCAGTATCATAAAAGCCGATCTCAGCACCTCTTTGAACCCCAGACTTTTGATTTTCTATCTTTTTGCAACTTTGGCCAGTTTCGGTCTGGCCTGGTTGTGGGCACGCTGGCGCGTTAAACATGCTAATCGCGGCGTTTACGTGCAGGGAGCCTTTCGGGGAAACTGCGGCATCGTCGGGCTTGCGCTGGCGGCAAACCTGTACGGGGATTTCGGGCTTTCGGCGGGCAGTATTCTACTGGGGCTGGTTATTCTGTCTTACAACGCGCTTTCGGTGATTGTGCTGGCAGCTTATCAGCCAGGACAATCACCCCATTTGCAGCGCATCCTGCAGGATATTCTGCGTAACCCTCTGATACTTTCGGTATTCGCCGCCATCCCAGTGGCCTGGTTAAATTTGCAACTGCCTGACTGGGTAATGACCAGCGGTGACTATTTTGCTTCCCTCACGTTACCGCTGGCGCTGCTGTGCATCGGCGCAACGGTGTCACTTAGTGCCCTGCGCAGCGACAGTTCAACCGCACTCAGCTCGGCGCTCATGAAAATGGTGGCATTGCCAACATTATGCACTGGCGCAGCTTGGGCGATGGATTTCTCTGGACCTGAACTCGGCCTGCTGTTCCTGTTCTTCGCAAGCCCGACCGCCGCCGCCAGTTTTGTGATGGCCAAAGCGCTCGGCGGCAACGACCGGCTAGCGGCGAGCATAGTCGCAATCACCACGCTGATAGCGAGTGTCACCATCACCTTGGGGGTATTTGTCCTGAAAAGTGCAGGACTGATATAAACAGAGCTTGAATCCCGAACATTCACCGACAAAACAGGGGCGCGTGTGGTGGAAAGAAAACCCTTTTCTCAGGCCTGCGAAAACAACAAGCAGGTTATTCTCGAAAAACTCGGCGCCATATTCACTGGGCCCGGAACCGTCCTGGAGATCGGCACGGGCACCGGACAACACGCAGTTCATTTTGCCCTCAACCTTCCACACCTAAGGTGGCAGCCAAGTGACCACCCGAGCAACTATCAGCTGTGCGAGCCGTGGCTGCAAGAGGCACGACTGCCAAATATCAACAAGCCTCTGGCTCTGGATGTCAGTGCCAGTGACTGGCAGTTGCCACCGATTAACGGAGCGTATTCCGCCAACACGGCACACATCATGTCATGGCAAGAGGTTGAAGCGATGTTTCAGGGCGTTTCTGCGAACCTCCAACGGGGCGAAGCCTTCTGCCTGTATGGGCCATTTAATTACAACGGGCGGTTCACCAGTGCCAGCAATCAGCAGTTTGACGCCTCGCTGAGGCGGCAGAAGCCGACAATGGGCATTCGGGATATGGACGACCTGAATCAGGTCGGTGACTTGAACGATTTGGTGCTGGAAACCGATGTTGAAATGCCGGCAAACAATCGCCTATTGGCGTGGAAGCGCCGCTAGACCGTAGCGACCCCATTCGCTTCTCCCTACGAAGATCGGCGCTATTAAAGCGCCGATCCAGGAAGCACGAGTGCGTTATTTGTCATTCAACCATTCATGGAAACAGCAGGCTGTCGCCATTGGATAATTTTCACTAAGGCCAGAGCTGGCAGGATCAGAGCCGCACTTGCGAGCGACAACTGTAGATTTGTCAGAGGCACTGGTCCACCCCCGGGGATTGCCAATAACATTCCACCGAGGATCAGGGCGAACCTCACCGGCCACTGGATAACACCGCCGCGGGCAAGGTTACCGATACCGAGCAACCAGCCCTGTATAGAGCCTGCAATCAGAATCACGCCGGCCAAAGCTTGCATTATGACCACGACAATTTCATCCCAGCTACCCTGAAAAATAAGCGCAGGGTTCAACACAAACAGGAAAGGGATAAAATAGATAACGCTGCCCAACCGCATCGCCTGAAAACCTGTCTCCATTGGTTTGGCTCCCGCCACTGTCGCAGCAGCAAAAGCACCCAGGGCTACTGGAGGAGTGATGAAACTAAGCATTCCCCAATAAAGTATAAAAAGATGCACCGCCAGCGGGTCCATGCCCCCACCGTTAATGAGAGCGGGCGCCAGCGCCACCGCCAAAAAGATATAAGCAGCTGTCACCGTCATGCCAATTCCCAGAATGAAACTGGTCAGAGCCCCCATCAACAGCAGCACCAATATGTCACCACCGGCCAGATAGATTAAATCGTTGGCGATGGTACCCGACAAACCCGTAACCGACAGCGCACCAACCAATAACCCGACACCAGCCAGAATGGCAATAAGTTCAGCAAACAGCTTCCCTGACTCAGAAAAGAAATCCTTCACGTCCTGCCAGCCCCACCGCTCATATGGCAGCACCTGATTGATTATCAGCAGCAGTGCCGTGGCGTAGAAAGGCGCTGTAGCTTCTTGCCGCAAGAAAAACAGCATCCAGATCAGCAACCCGAATACGAAAATAAAATACCAACCTTCCTTAAGTGTCTCTTTTAGTGAAGGCAGCTCATCTGCCGGCAGTCCTTTCAAGTCATGACGGGCAGCGTAAGCATCAATTTGGATAAACAGGCCGAGAAAATAAAGCACTGAGGGAACGACCGCCGCCAACGCAATAGTTCCGTAAGGAATGTTCAGAAATGCAGCCATTATGAAGGCCGTTGCTCCCATTACCGGTGGCATCAATACGCCTCCGGTCGATGCACAGGCCTCTACACCAGCAGCGTAAGATTTGCTGAAACCGACCCGGCGCATAGCTGGAATAGACATGACTCCGGTAGTCATAACGTTTGTGATTACACTGCCACTCATCGAACCCATTAAACCACTGGAAAAAACCGCAACCTTAGCTGGCCCTCCCCGAACGTGCCCTAACAAAGCGAACGCCAGGTTAATAAAAAACTTGCCGCCACCGGTCTTTTGCAGCGCAACACCAAACAGCAAGAACCCGATGACCAGGTTAGCAAAAGCCTGAAGGGGAATACCCATAATTCCCTCACGACTCATAGCCATATATATCGCCGTCTGCGCGGGTGACGACGGAAAACCCTGTATAGGCCCCGGCACCATATCGGCAAACATGGGGTACAGACTTGCCACCCCCACAATTGTAGCTATAGGTAGACCACCTGCCCTCCGTATCGCCTCCAGCACCGTAATCCACAACAAAAAGCTCATCACCACAGCATAATGGGGTGCGTCATACTCCCACCCCCGATCAAGTATTTGCTCTGCATTGAACACAAAGAAGCTACAGATCACAGCTGAGGCCACAAAGAGCAAAACATCGTACCAAGGCACTTTGTTTCGGGCCGCGAAGCGATTCATCGGCCATAAAAGAAAAACCAACGGCAACATGAGTGCCACAACTGTATAAAAGAACTGGCTTTCGACCTGAGTGATCAAGTTGATCAGCTGAAGGTTAAAAAGGTAGTCGATTGTCAGTAGCGTCAAGATCAATGTAAACAGGCGGGGAATCCACAACCACCCCCCCACCAATTGCCGGATACCGGACACACTTTCGCTGTCCAGATCGATTGCGGGCGTTTGCGTCATTGTGCAGAAACTCCAGTCAGCGATACAGGCGAGAGGCGCATATGCCTCCCGCCAGCGATGGTTTGGATATCAGATAAAAATCGGGCTCATACCTTCCGCTTCGAGAGCCGCAGCTCTTGCCTTCATCCACGCAAGGCGGAATTCGTCTTCCGAATCGGGGGTATTACCGGAAGTAAACTGTTCCCAAGCGTCCAACAGAGTTTTCTGCCTGCGTACCAGCATGTCCTGATGCTCCTGCATAACATCAGTCCAATGACCAATCTCTTTGTAATAGTCCACAACGGCGTCATGGAAGGGGACCACCCACTGCATATTCTGGTTTTCCAGAGCATAGCCTGAGTTACCAGGCGCAGCGTCTTTGTACTTGTCGTAGTCTTCTGTAAAGACTTTTACCAGGCTCTTGACCAGCGTTTTATCTGTATCAGCGTTCGCTACAACTATGGGGTATGGGTAGCTTGAGCCAATCCAGGGGTCATCCTTATCTATACCTGCGCCCACCGTAACCTTGTGCGGCTGAAAGTAGGGCGCGACTTTCTTCAGGCGAGCCCACCCTTCCTTGTCTTCGGGGTCCAGGGTCAACCAGGTTATGCCGCGGGGGCCGGCAGCAACCTGTTGAGGCCCCCCGGCCACGGTTGACGTGAACGCGGTATCAACCTGGTCTGCGACGATTCCTTCAAATGAACGACCGTAACCTGGAAACTCAACTCGCTCGACGTCATCCCATGTCAAGTTGCCAAAAGCCAGCATCGCTTCGGTGCCCAGGTTGTTCGCATCATCACCGCGCAAATAAGCCACACGCTTACCTTTCAAATCATAGGGCGTTTTTGCTCCGATATCGCCGGCTACCGCAACACCGAGGCCGAAGCCGGCAATAGACGTGGTAATCACACGGATGGGCTGAGGCCCCCAGCTCTTATTTGCAAATAAGAGCACTCCCTCTGCACCATAAAAAGCTGCAATACCGCAGGCGCAAACAGGAACACGGCCCATTTTGAGGGGTGTCATGCGTGACACGTCGTTCTCACCTGGCAGAATCCGCAGAGAGACGCCGTACTCGTTCTTAAGCAAGTTGCCCATGGACGCCATCTGGCTATACCCAGTCGAACCGGTGCCATACGCGGTGATACCCAGCGTCTGAGGTAATTCAACACCATCTGCGCTGAAGGCAAAGGTAGGAGCCAAGGCCACAGCCACGGCAAGCAATCCTCTTTTGAGGTTAAGCATTCTTTCATCCTCTTGTTAATTATTGTATTTTTTCTTCTTCCGCTGTGCGAAATGTTATTTTATTTTACACTCTGACTTTAGTTTATTATCGAAGATAATGTCAATTTCAGATGGCGTATTAGTTTTAGCAATACACGATGATCAAAATGTTGAATTTTCTTTATAATTTCAGAGTTGAGCTCAGTCTGGAGAAACCATGTTCGGGGTTGTTCGTGCATCTCGGGCTCGCCAAAGTAGACTGTTGTTATGACGCCCGCAAAAAACGCGAAAATTCTAAAAAAGGAAGGCCATTGGCCACAACAGTGTCTATCCAGTGAGTTACTCCCTAAGAAAAGCACGGCCCGACGATATCGAGTGGCTATACGAGTTGAACAGGAAATCCTTCCTTAAGGTTGTGATTCGTCAGTTCGGTAAGTGGGATGAAGCTTTCCAACGACAGATTTTTTTCTCGAAGTGGGAAAAGCCGCGCCCGGCTCAGATTATCGAAAAAGGAAGTGATCGGGTCGGCGTTGTGATTCTGGAACAACTTGAAGATTGTAACTGGCTACACGAGATCCAGATTTGCCCGAACTACCAGAACCAAGGCCTGGGAACGGCACTTCTGCGTGACCTGCTGGCAGACGCTCGGTCACGGGGTGTTCCGCTTTGTCTTCAGGTTTTGCATGCGAATCAGGATGCGAAGCGACTGTACGCGCGAATGGGATTTCAGGAAATCGAGAGACTGGCAAACCACTTTCTGATGGAAATCAGTTAACAGCGCCCAAAAAACAGAGTTGGATGCAAAGGTAAACAGTGGCCCCGGCAGAAACTGACACAGGGCTAGCCGATCGGCATAGACCTGCTCAGATAACCAAGACTACGCTGCCTGCGCATCATCTCGTTTCTCAATTTTGTGTTGATCTTCGGTACTGTTAATTTTCCAGTAACTCGATATGTACAGATGGCTTTTTGGCATTTGGCGCTGCTGCTTAAAATATGTCCGTAGTGCCCGCATGCTGTGAAACTCGCAAGCCGTCCAGACCGCCGGCTGGCCCGGTAGCCAGGCAAGCTGCTCAATGCGTTTCAACAGAGCGCTTGTATCAACATTCGGGACGGCGTTGACAACCCAGTGAATCTCAATATTTTCCGGATGCTGCAGCGGCTGGATATCCTCGTCGGTCACAACTTCAAGAACCGCGTAACCCCGTGCATCTTCCGGCAACTGAGCAAGATTGACTGCGATTGCGGGCAAAGCAGTCATATCGCCCACCAACAAATACCAGTCCGCGTCGTTATTGACCAGTTTTTTAAGTCCCGGCCCGCCCACGAGAATCTGATCACCGGGTCTCGCACCGCGGGCCCATGTCGATGCTGGCCCGTCAGCCGTGTGAAGCACAAAATCCACATCAATCTCATCGCTGCGCTGTCCGCTGATGGTGTAGGTTCGCATCGACGGTCGCGATCCCCCGGGCTGCGGAAAAATCAGCTTTATATAAGCGCTTTCCTGATCCTCCGGAAAGTCGGCCAATCCCGAACCACCAAGCGTTACACGCAGCATATGTGGAGTGATGTAGGCGGAGCGAATCACGTCCAGGGTTCTTGGCGCAGGTTTAGACATCAGGACTCCCCCTCTTCAGCGTTGGCAATCTGTTCCGCGCTGTCTGCCATGGTCTGACTGATACGGAGGAAAAGCGTGAGCTCATCGCTCCTCAGTTTTGCAGTCAATTGTTCTACAGCCCACTCTTCCACTGCATCAATTTGAGCCATCACTTTCCTGCCTTTGGGCGTCGGCTTCAGGAGCTGGCTCCGGCGGTCAAGGGGATTATCCGCCTTAACAATCAAGCTGGCTTCAATCAAGTCATTCAAAGCGCGGGTGATCTGCGCTTTGTCGCGCTGCATTCGTTTGGCGATCGACTGCGCGGTCGCCTTACGGTTACGACAGATTCCCTTCAGCACCCTGATATGCGTGACCGGTAATTCGATCTGCTGCTTGCGGATGCCTTCGCGCAGAAGGTGTGTATATGCATGCATCAACCGGTGCACGGCTTCGCTAAGTGACCTGTCAGGCATAAGCAACCTCTATCTAGTGGACAGTGTCAACTATATGGAATAATGGTTGTTACTGTCAACCAAAACCAAGCTACCCTGAGGAAAATATTACCAAATGGTATCGGCGGCTGAATCTGGCGTGCGATGGTTCAGCGAAAAGTGTAGCATTTGAGCGATCACTCAAGAGTTCATCAAATACCGTTTATTTTCTCTTTCGGAGACTCAAGCGTGGCAAGCGCGTACTGCTCAGTATCGCGCTGCACGCGCCGTGGGGTTCGGCAGCCCAGCAATAGTGGCATGACCGCTGGAGGCTTATTCCAAAGTTCCGGCCAGTGCCTCAGCCAATATGACTCATTTCGTACAAGGTGAAGTCCTCAACGGCTCCCTCAACTGCTTTGAGGTAGTCCTGCAGGGGCTGCGCAGCCATATGGGCCTGCCATGTCTCGCGGGACTCCCAGCTCTCGCAGAACATAAAATGCTCAGCGTTCTTGTTGTCCTGATGGAGATCGTACTGCAGGCAGCCTGGCTCTTTACGCGTGGGTACGAGCAGCTTTTCCAGCTCACGCTTTAAAAATTCGCCTTTTCCGGCATGGGCCGTGATATGAGCAATGATGGTAAGCTTAGTCATCCGTTTGTTCTCTCTTTTCAAAAGGGTTAAATGCGGGTTGTGAAGGTTCAAAAACCTTCCAGAACAACCTTGCCTACGGCACGACCGGATTCCAGTTCCGCGTGTGCTGCCCTGAGGTTTTCGGCATTGATAGTGCCCAGATGCTTACCTGCGGTTGTGCGGATATACCCCTGATCCACAAGATTTGCGACTTGCTCCAACAGCTCATGCTGCGCATGCATATCCGCAGCCTGGTGCATGGAACGGGCGAACATGAATTCCACATGCAGTGACAGACTCTTTGGTTTGATTTTCATCACATCCAGTGACGCAGGATCGTCGATCAGCGCAATTCTGCCAAATGGAACGAGCATATCTACGTAGCTGTCGAAGTACTGTTCAGTCGCATTAAGACTGGCCACATGCGTTACCGCCCCAATCTGCCCCTCTGCCATCAGCGCATCAATCTGGGGCTTAAGCGGTTGTCGGTGGTCCACCACAAAGTCGGCACCTAGCGCCTGCACCCAGTTTCTGGAAGCTTCACGGGATGCGGTAGCGATGACCGTTGCCCCGGTCAGGGTTTTGGCCAGCTGGATCAGAATAGAACCAACTCCGCCAGCAGCGCCGACAACCAGCACGACTTCATTCGACTTACCCCGATCCCCCGGTGATTGCCGCTTGAGCTGCAGGTGCTCAAACAACAATTCCCAAGCCGTAATAGTGGTCAGTGGAAGTGCCGCGGCTTCTGAGTCGGAAAGGCTCTGGGGTTTATGTCCTACGATCCGCTCATCCACCAACTGGAACTCGGCGTTAGTTCCGGAGCGCGTAAGATCTCCTGCATAGAAAACCTGATCACCAGGCTTGAAGCCGGTGACAGCTTCTCCAACCGCAACTACTTCTCCTGCGGCGTCCCAGCCAATCACCTTGTACTTTCCGTCTTCCGCAGGCACATTCTGGCGGATTTTGTAGTCCACCGGATTAACGGCAACGGCTTTTACCTGA
>TARA_R110001606_G_scaffold87009_1_pt1 | contig 19979 bp, 18 predicted proteins | sample TARA_R110001606 | Tara Oceans TARA_R110001606 (sample SAMEA4398315) | marine metagenome | biome: Polar Biome; feature: [SRF] surface water layer (ENVO:00010504); material: water (ENVO:00002006), including particulate matter (ENVO:01000060) such as... | depth 5 m | reverse complement strand
CTACGACAGCCGTTATCCTTAGTGAGAGCTGCAAAATTAATACTATTAAAATTATTAGAAGGTCTACCGGTTATGTTCTTAAGGTTGTACTGTGTCAGTATATGGTTGTTATAAAGGGAGAGAAAGGGTCTCTCTATCTTAAAGTACTCTTCTATACTATTCGTTACCTTTAAGCCGTTCCTTTCTATCTCCCAAAATACGTCCTCTGCTTCTTTTCTAAATTCATCAGGTTTATACGTAGGGAGTTCTTTAAGAAGTTCTGTTGCTATTTTTTCGCAGTCCTCGTAATGCTTTACTATGGGTATAATATTTCCTAGATCTGGGTCGTTGTAGTGTCTTCTTGAGAAGTAGTTTATAGCTTGGGATGTTTTATGTTTTATCTCCGGAAGAGTGTTTGTATTTGTTCCATGGTAGAAGTAGTTGAAAGCTTTCCTGTCTAATGTATAGATTGTATCTACTGTCTTTAGCCAATCTAGGACCTTCTCGGTTGAGATCTGCATTGCTTCACTATGGTAGAAGTTTATTAAGAAGCTATTTTCCGTGTCTACATCTTTTAGGTATAAACATAAGGGAGCGTAGATTGCGGGATGCTGTTCCGGGTGACGGTGGATAGGTATAGCTATCACTCCTGTGAGGATACTAGACTCTAACTCTTCAAACTGCTCTTGCGTCTCTATTAACCAAAACATAACCTTTCCTATAATATAAGGAAGGTTTGCTTGAGAAACAACTTAAGTTGAGAATTCAGTATAGTTGGTAATGTATTTAGATAGTCCGTATACTTTAAATCTTTTTTCGGTAAGAAAAGTCATCTTCTGATTCGTTTCTGCTATGTTAGCACCGGATGTTGTCCATATTAGTTCAAACGGTGTGTATATGCCGAAGTTGTATTTAGGATCTTTAATCTTTATAGCATTAAAGTCTATTTGACTGACTTCTGTGAATATTACGTTGTTTGTCCTTCTTAGAAAGTACCTTTTAAAGGAAGGGTAGCTAATTACCGGTTCAGAATATTTAGGTTCTATGAGTTCGGACATCGGTGATTTAATGTTCTGTCTTTGTCTTATTGCATCGTATGGAGTTAAGCTAGGTACGAGAGTCTGAGGTATATCGAAAACATCAGGTATTTCATTTAAGTATTCTAAATCTTCTGAGATTATAAGTTCTTCGGTTTGACCGTCTCTTGGATTTTTACCGGTATAGATTTTTCCGTTAGCAAATATGTGGTAAACCCCTTCATATGACACGCCTGTACTTAAGTATACAAACTCTTGTCCGTTTGTATATTGATTAGTTAGTATTTTTGATTGTGGATAGTACATTTTATATCTTATTACGCTGGTCCCCAGTATTCCCAGTGCCATATTTCGTCTACACTACCTGCATTATCTGCTAATCTCCAGGGATTATACCAGTTGTGTTTAGCCATTATCTCACCTACCTTACGGTAGAATTCGGTCTTTCTTCCGTCTATATTTCCTTGCGGGGTACTTTTTCTAGATTTACCGTTAACGACTACAGGTTTAGCCATTTGGTTAAAAGGTGATATGTCTAAAGCCATTCCCCAGCCGTGAGGTGAAGAACCCACTCCTGCTACGCCGGTACCGCTACCTAAACTGTTTTGATGTTGTAAATCTCGGTATGCGCTATAGACTTGTACAGTTAAGCCTGCATTACGGAGTTCATTGTATGCGTTTTTCCAGGCGACAGCAGCAGTAGGGTACAGTAGGTAAGCTCCATATCTTTTCTTGAAGCTGCTGTTAGCTCCTACAATAGGAATTAATTGAGTTGGAGCTCCTGTGTTTAGGTTAGCGTTCTGAAGACCCTTACTTGCTAATGTTTTAGCGACTGGAGCGTTACCGGTAGTTGCGTTTGCTCCTATTTTATTAGGGTTTACTTGGAGTGCGTAATCCTTACTTCCTGTTTCAAAGTCCGGTCCGGCAGGGGATGTTGCTGCTGGGCCTGCAGGTATAGAGTTGATAGAGCTATATGCTCCTGATACTGTCTTTAAAGGTATAGCGAAAGGTGCTAGAGTTTTACTTTCCTTTTCTATTTTTTGATCCTTTAAGCTTATGAGAGAAGATATGCCTGTTTCCCATTTTGTAGCGTTTACAGTGTGGCTTATCCCTAGGATTATAAATTCAAAATTATCCTTGTAGGATAGGGGTAAAACATCGTTTGATAGTTTAAACTTTTGATATATTTTAATACCTGCTAATCCGTATAGAGAGATATCTAGTTTGATAGGTATGAATGCAGTTGAGGTTTGGCCGGTCTGTGTAAATTTTCCTAAGCATGCCTTATACAACTCTACTGCTATGTTCTCTTTATTACTTTGATCTGTTGATGCTATTTTAATAGGTCCATATTCGCCATTTTTGGCTTGTTGGTTATTTACAAGAGCGGTGTATGTGCTTATAGCGGTGTCAAATCTGTCGTTGATTGCTTTTAATGCTTTTTCCTTTTGCTCTAAGGTAGTTCCCTCCCCTATCTTTTTTGCAGCATATACTCTGTCTGTAAGTCCTTTACTTAATAAGGAGAAGGATGTAGCCTCTTCTCCTAGAGTCTGTTCCTGGGCCTGTGCTCCTATTGATATCATATCAGCTATTTGAGGAGTGATGCTGCTCTGGGCTTGAATGCCTGTTAACATAGTACCTAGTCCTTGTGCTTGTATAGTTGTTGCTGGTCTTTCTTGTTTAGCTAGATTCTTAATTCTCTTCTGTTGATAATCTACAATTGTTAGGGTTTCTTCAACTCCATCTACATCTGTGATAACTTGTAGGTCGTTTAGGCTTCCTAAGGCTTTATTTATTCCATCGCATAGAGTTTGAAGAAACTCTCTAATCGTTACCTTATTATCTTTATTATCACTTTTTTTAGCTAGTATTTCTGATAAGTATATTACATTTACGTAGACGTTATTAAGGTTGCCGATGCTAGGGTAAATGGAGGGGTGTACCGTTACGTTAGCTTCTCCTTCAAGCTCTTCGGCTAGGTTTGAGTATCTCTGTGCGTTAAATTGCGTTATAGGCTTGAAGGGACCTATAGATTCTACAGTTCCTTTTGAAGTACCTACATAGTCGTTTCTAATGTATATTTTTTCCAGGTTACAGGATACTACTGTCGAATACGTAAACATTGGCTTGTCTGATTCCCAGTCTACTTTTAGTATTTGGGAAGTTCCTGAGAACATATTAGGGTATATTGATATCCACTTTAAGACTCCTTTCACGGAAAGGTACAGTTCTGCACCTACTCCTCCTGCACCGCCGTATTCAATTACGTTATATTCGCCGTCTAAGCTACCGTTTATAAATTGCTCGTATACTGCCATATTTACTATTCTTGATAGTTATCTAGTTTAAGTTTCCCGTCTTTATCAAACTCTCGATCTTCTAGTAGTCGGAATATTACAGATGCTGGATCAGCTTTTTTCTTCTCTAAGTAGTCTATTAAGTTAATCCAGATTGGTAGATCTTTGGCTTTTAACTTATCGCCAAAGAATAGTTTAAGTTCTTCTAAGTTCTCCTTTTCTCCTATAACTCGTGAGTAGATTGAATTGCTCTGTTCATCTTCCACTACTGTACCTGAGACAAATCCTTCTGAGATGACACCCAATGCTTTAGCTACACCGAAAGGGTCTAATGGGTTTTGTACGTCGACGGTTCTGTCTTCTACGTTTAGGTTAAGAGAGTTGATAGCTTCTATTGAAATTGCGTCTGACGTACCTGCAGGTATCTTCAGACCTGGGAAGTTATTTCCTACTTGATTATTATGTTCTGCTATAAGGGTGTTAAATTGGGCTATAACTCCGGGTTTGTCTGTATACCCGTAGGTCCTCTCTCTTACATTTCCATTTCCTGCATCTTTTACTTGAAAAACTTTATTGTTTAATAATAGTTTTCTAGCTTCTTGAATAGGTTTGAACCTTATAAGCCCGTTTGCAATTGTATCTGAGTATTTATTTTGTATATCCTCTATTAATTTTTGTTGAGCTAGTGATTTATCTGCTAAGTCGAGTTTTGTTTGAAGTGCCGGTTCAAATTCATTTCTTATTCCCGGGGCGTTTAATACTTGGACGAGTTCGGCTAGGAAGCTATTAAAGGCGCTTGCTCCTGAGTCGAGTTGTATGCTTTTAAGGTTCCTTACTCCTTTATCGATTTCTAGATTGTCCCAAACGTCTACGGTTAGGTTAGTTCCTCCAAAGTTCATTTTTAGAGAATCTATTATATCTCCTACAGATACTAGATCTAATGTGATGCTGTAGCTTAAGTCACTATTAAGGGTCCATGAAAAGTTGCTAACCTTTGCCATCATAGCGTCATAATTGCCGCCTGTCTTTCCTTTATTATCATTTATAGCTATCCTAATTCTTTCAGGGGAGTACGGAGTACTTATAATTTTTTTAAATTCTTCTGGGGTTGCTCCATACAGGAGTGCTATCGCTTTTTGCTTATCTTCTGTCTCTTCTTCGAACAGTTTTACTCCTTTAACTCCTGTATTAGTACTACCTAAGTACTTCATTAGTCCGGGAGGGGGTAATTTTTCTACAAAGAGTATATTAGGGATCTCCAGAGAGGACATATTTTTCTTTTTACCTCCATTATCAAAGTATAGAGAGTGTCCCCATTCTAGCAGCATCGTAAATCCTAACCTTAAGTAAGTAGCTTCTATTGCTTCAAATTGTTTTCTTGTAAAGCACGTAAGTTTAACTTGTGCTTGTTTTAAGGTACCGTTATCTTTATAGTTAGCAGTAATACCGGTGACGCCAGGCATTGGCTTATAACCTTGTTCTTTATCAGAGAGAAAACCGTAACTGCTTTCTAGTCCGTACCCTACTCCGCCTTTCCTGTTGCTTAGATTTGCACCGTCAGAAGTTCCTGCGAAAAGTACTAGGTTTCTTGCTAGATTATTTCCTACTATTTCACTTTGATTTATCCCTAGATTCGTTGCAAGTGTTTTAGCTCTATCTTTATCTACTATAACAGAAGAGGATAATCTAATCCAAGGAGTGCTCGAGTTAAAAACTAATAGATCGTCTGTGCTTTTTTGAGATTTTCCTAGACTTTTCTGTCTAACTTTAATCTGCTTATCAACATATTCATCAAAAACTTCACCTAATATCTTATCCATTATTAATATCGTTAAAACTGTTTACTACATCCTCCGGATATGCTGGTATCCGAAGCTGTACTCCTAATGTAGGATATAAGGAGTTAAAAGGCAACTTAGGATTTGCTGCTGCTATAATCCAGTATAAACTCCAGTCTCTATAATATTGATCTGCTAGAAGATCTAATCTATCACCGTAGGTTGTTATAACGTAGGTATCGTTTTCGTCTTCAGGTATTTCAGGGTATCGGGTTATCTCTTGATACCTTCTACCGTCTTCTGTCCTAACTACTGATATGTTGGAATATCTACTCATGCCTACTTAATCATGTTTACTACTTCGTTTGCTGCTTCTGCATTGGCTGCAATTGCATCTCCTTTCTTGTCTGTTCTTACTACCTCTTTTTGCTTGTTTCTAAATACATTATCCGTCTTTGGAGGTAAGTACCTGTTCTTCTGCATTTTGTTTTTTTGATCTGGGGTGAATAGAGCGTATTCTCTTGTTCCATCCATTAGCTGTGGTGCAAAGTTGTGTATCGGAGTGAATTGAAGGCTTACGTTGAAGTGTTTTGGAACTTCCATTTGATCTATTTCGTTTCCTTGTTCCGGACTATCAAATGCTATTTCCCATGCTGCGTCTTCGGGTACTGTATATGTTAAGTTGCCGATAAAGCCTGGTATTCTGTAGAAGTAACTTCCTATAGTTAATTTTGTAATATTACCTTTCATGTAACCTCCACCACCACTGTAGTCGGGTGCAAGTGTTGAGGCGAGATATGTTAGTTTTTGGTATATTGCTTTCATCTCGTCTCTTGATTGAGGGTGTACTTTAAAAGATAGTGAAATACCTCGTGTAAATCCGGTATAGTTGTAGAAGGTATCTCCCCTACCTACGAAGTTTGTTGGGTTCCATGTTCCTCCAAAAGTATCTGTTATTTCTCCTAAGAAAGCTCTGAAGTGTACGTATGTAGAACTACTGGTTTTGTTGTTATCTATTACTTCAAATCTAAATCTTATGAAGTCTCTACTGTGGCTTTTTAAGTCTGCAACCCCGCCTTCATATAGAGGTAAGGCGTTAATCTTATCTATTGTATCGAAGTCCGTCTTATACAGATGACTCCTGTCTCTTGACTTCTTACCGGGGTCTCCTATACCAACTCTTGTAATTTTGTTAACCGTAATATCTGTGTAGTCCCTTGTAGCATTTTCGCCGAAAGGTCCTGTAGATTTTTGGTTTGGATTACCTTCAATAACGGGTATGTTTCGTCTAAAGTCTGTTGTTATTAGGTTTGATGGTAGGTCAGGTATACCTCCGTATGCTTGGAGCTGGTCCTGTGTATATGTAAAGGCATCTTGGCTGTATAGGCTGTACTGTGTTTTCTCTTGGCCGTTATAAACTCTATTACTAGCAAAAGGTATTATTGTTTTAAGTATACCAGGTCCGCCGGGGTAGTTGAACAGTTGTTGGAAATCTGTAGATATTCCAAAGTCCTCTAAGTTAGGGTTTTGAGTGTTTGCTTTTGCTCCTTGTATGGATAGTTTAGAGGCATGTAGCATCAAGAGTTTATTCTTAGATGCGCTATAGTCGTTTAAGTATGCTTTCTCGTATTTAACTTGATCATCGTTAAAGCCGATAGGTAGAAGTCCTTGCTTTTCTAAATGTATACCTGTACCGTTTGCAGCTACTTGGGCTAATGTATTTAACGGATTATAAAATCCTCTTAAAGGCTTAGATCTATTAGGTTTCCCAGGTACAATTGGATTCTGTGCAGATAGTATATTTTGTTTTGCTATAAACTGTAGGCCTTTAGTTGTTATTAGAAATCTTCCTATACGTTCTAGGTCGTCTACTCTAGCGGCTACCTGCCGTGTTAGTCCTGCTAATAGACCGGTTGCAGATGTTGGCTCAGAATTAACGTCCGGTAGGATGGATTTTATAAATGGCTGTTTACTACTCCCTCCGTCTGGTCTGTCATCCCCATACCTAAAGCTCCTTTGATTGAAGCCGGATTTTTGAGCATAGGTAGGTCCGGCCTTAGTTTTAAACTTGGCTGCGAACGGGTTGTTTTCGTAAAATGACCCTAAGTCTGTTACTAGGTCCTTTAATGCCATTAAGGGAAGGTTGTTCCTGTTTCAGGGTGTTTGTATCCTGTTGGTGTTTTTCCGTTTAAATCTAAACCGGATGGTTGCGGTAGTGGGTTGATAGCTCCGTCATTGTAGGCATTATATGCTCTACTTACTTCTGCTCTATCTGCTCCGTCTAGAGAATATCCTGGTTCTCCTGCTGCCGTACTGTGTAGTTTAGAGGTTTTTAATGTTAATGGATTAGTTGGGGGAGTTCCTCCGTCATGTTTAGAAAGAGAAGACCCTCCGTTTAGTAATAAATCTTGTAGTCCCATGGTTTGTTTCTTTTATTATAAATATCGAGTTTTCTTAAACTGGTGCGCTATAGTCTACATTACCTCCTAGAGCTCTAACAGTAACCGCTTTGTAGTCTTGTCTTGCATTAACGTTTCCTATTGCTTGTCCGTTTAATTCTAACGCTATGCTAGTATTAGATGGAGTGATGCTTACTTTATTTTCTCTTTCTTCTCTTCTTTCTTCTCTTCTTTCTTCTCTTCTTTCTCCTCTTCTTTCTCTTCTATCTTCCCCTCCTCCGGTTATTGCTTGAGCTATTTTAGGTGCTGTTCCGGTTATTGCTTGTGTATCTATGTTAGGAGAAATTGCTAAGCCATCGCCAGCTGCCGTTATTGTAGTGGCTCCAAATTTATCGGTGATAGTAAAAGGTCCTGATCCTGGAGGTGCGAAAGCGTCTTCTACTGACCCTAGAGCTCCTCCAAGAAGACCGCCGACAACGGTTCCGACAGGTCCAAATATTGACCCTATAGCTCCTCCTGCTAATGCTCCAGTTGCAAACTTAAATATTTTTGCTATAGTACCTCCATTATCAACAAGGAATTTCATCATATCTACGATCATAGGGAGTAGTTCCATTGCTAAAGGTATTAATGCTTCTTGTGCCTTCTGTATTAGCTGGTTAAAGTCGTCCTGTAGACTGTTACCTTCTAACTGTCTAGCTAACGCTTTATCTTCCAGTTTTGATGCTATGTCAGCTTCTGAATATCCTTGCTTTCGTAAGGTGTTGTACTTTTCCTGTAGTGTATTTCCTTCAGCGTCTAATTTGTTGAGTTTTTCCTGCTGGATTAAGGTATCAGCAAGTTGGTTTCTATTCATCCCTAAAGACTTAGCTAGTGCATCCTGTGCAACAACGGTCATGTTAGTAAAGTCTGCTGCTGTTCCTAGATTCTTTGCTAGTTCTTCTGCCAGCATTCCTTGGTTACCTATTAAAGCGGCGTATCTAGCCCCTTCTAAGTTTAACTGTTTACCTGTTAATAGTTCTGCTGCAAGCTCACTTTCAATAGAGGATTGGAAGTTTAGAAGAGAGCTACTAATGTTTTCTAAGTCTTTCAACTCTAATCCTAACTCCTTTGCTTTAAAGACTGCTTCTGCTATTGCGGAGGCAGAACTCCCGAGTTGAAGTGTTATGGATGAGGATACGTTTTTAATACCTTCTAAAAGCGCTTTTTCGTTTAATAACCCCTTACCTTGTAGATTTTGAATAGCCAACTGCCCGGCATACTCCTTACTTACATCCTCTAAGCTTTCACCTGCTAGTATGGAAAGGTTATTTAAGGCTCCTGCTGCTTCTGCAGAAAGTTTTCCTTTTTCTGTTAATTCAGTAAAGGTAACTAAGGTATCTTTAGAAAATTTAGCAAAGGTTCCGCTCTGTTTATTAAGTTCTCCAAATGCTTTGTTAAGATTTGTAACTGTTATATAGGCGTCTTGTTGATTCTTTGCTATTTTTGTAAATTCACTGTTTATTTCATTAGCTTGATCCTTACTTACTCCGAAGTTTTTAGCGATTGCTGTATTGAGTTTATCGACCTTCATAAGTGTGTCAAAAAACATCTTGCCTAGCCCTAGTAGTATTGTCATAGGGTTAATTGCGCTCTTAAGACCGCTCGATAATCCCTTTCCTATTCCTGTGAATGCTACTTTTAGTTTACTTCCTCCATCAGCTGCTACCTTCTGGGCAGCTGTTAGTGCTTTTTCAGTGTCAAAGATGTTCTTTAAGACTGGGATTTTGTTTATTCCCTTGAGCAGTTTACCTGTTAACCCTAGTTTGTCGTTTAAACCCCCTGCTTTTCCTTTTTGCTGTTCAAGTATTTCTTCCTGGATGTCTAGTTGCTTTAGCGCTGCTTTTTCCTCCTTTTTACTTACCGTAAGTCCTGCAAGTCTTGCTTGTTCTATAGATGCCATGAGACCTAGTCGTTTTTCCCTGACACCTTGGATCTGTTTTTCGACATCTCCTTGGCTAATAGTTCCTTGGGCAATCTTAATGTTATTTGCAAGGATTTTATCCGTACCCTTCACCATGTCGAGGAAAGATCTATTAACATCTCTCTCTACTGTTTTGTTAATCCTCTTGGTAAGTCCTTCGGTTTGTTCTAACTGGTCGTTGATCTTCTCTCCAATAGTTTCACCAATTGTAGCGAAAGCGTCCCTAAGTAGTGCTACTTCGTCTACGATATTTCCTAAATCAATGTTGAATTCGTCTTTCTCAGCCATATATAATAAATAGAGAAGGGTAATGTTTTAAGTTACCCTTCGTTATATTTCAGTTTACTACCTTTTGCGTAGTCTGGTACTTTGATTGCACCGGATTTTATTTTAGATGTTAGATCCTCTACACCATCTTGTGGTTTATTCTCCTTTTCGTAATGTTCTTTTATTGTATGGAAAATATACTTTCTTAAATGTATTGGAAGTTCGTACAGTTCGGTGAATGAATATCCTCCTTTTCCGAAGAAGGTTATTTGATGTAGTTGGTCGAAGATGTGTTTTCTATACTCCTGCGTCAGGCCAAAAAAAGGTGGCAGTTATAGGTAGAGTAACGTCCTCCTCGCCGTTACTTGTTTCTACTGTAACTGTTAGATTTATATCAGGTTGTACTTTACCTACATACTCTCTTAATGCTCTTGCGTCTCTTGCTAGTAGAGCGGTGTCTACAAAGCTCCTAACTGTCTTAGCATCTCTATCTCCGTCAACCGAAGTTATCATATGTTTGAGACGGGTAGACATTTCCGGACTATCGTTCTTATTAATCTTTTTTAGCCCTTCTAATTCTCTTTTAATCTTATTAGTATCTCCTACTGTTAAGATCTTAAACGTTAAGTCTACTTTTGAATGAGGTAGTGAAAATAAGAATTCGTTTATATTGGGAGTAATCAAAGCTTCATCAAACTCTTTATCTTCTAATGATGTTAAGTCTATTGTTTGTGTTATTCCATCATGCTTAATCTCATAATCTTTACCGTATCCTAAAATACGCGCTGCGATCATAATTGCGTTTTGGTCTCCTTGAATTAAATCGTTGTAATCTACTTTTGAGATTACTAAGGACTGGAGTAGTTTATCTATAGCAGTACCTTTTGCTAGGTAGTTAGGATTGGTTAGAATATCCTCTTCTTTAGCGGTCATGTACTTCATCTCTACTTTACCGCTTGCGAGTGGATTGTCTTTTGGATAGAGTAATCCTTTTGATGGAAGATCTATCTCTTCTGTTGGGAACTTAAATTCTGACATTTTAATGTAACTTTTTATTTATTATAAATATATATACTTTTCGTTTCTCTATAGGTCAACCATAACAAATCTACCGTCGTAGTTCATTATATTATCTGCTGAGTAGTCTATCTCTTCTATATCTAAGCCGGATTTCTCATATGCATCTTTTATACCAACTGTAAAGTTATATAGTTTAGTATCTACCTTTAGTCTTAATAATGCTTCTTCGTCGTTATTGAGTAGGTAGGCTTCAACGTCTGATTTAGCATCCTCGAGGGATATTCGTTCTGTGGAAGTTATATTGCCTGCATTTGCCATTACGATATAGCCGAGGCTGTCTTTAATAATCTTAACTTTCTCTATTGGTATTATAGAAGTGAAGTTTGTATTTTTTAGGGTCTCTGCATGTTCTAATTCTACACTATCTGTTGTTACCTTAATTACTTTTCCATTAGGTAACCCCAAAGCTACACCGTTATCTCCACTGCCTAGGTACTTTGCATCATACTTACCCTTAATAGCATCTACCAGTTCTCGATATTGACGAGACGTCTTATCTTCTAGTACTATGTTTTTTTGTTTTTTCACGATTTATATATCTTGAGCAAGAGTTTTTCCGTTCCTTTAACTACTCGATGCCATTGATGCTTCGGTATAAATATACGATCATTTAATGAGGTAGGCAACTTATTTTCTAATTGAATTGCCCAATCTGTTTCTCCTACTATTTCAATAGTTCTATCTTCGTTATCTCTATGCCATAGCAGTTCGATGGGATCTACTGAATCGTTAAACTCCCTGAGAATGTATTGATCTGTTATTTCTAGATCTTTGTAAGGTTTCATTTACCAGAATCCTGTATAACTTCCATCTAGTCCTAAGAGTTTAGAATATCTTGGTAGACGGCATGACCAGTACCCTGCTTTTGTTTTATCGTTTTTTTGAGCGCATCTATGACGTTTTGCAAAGTTTCTTCTTGCTGCAGGGTCATTTATCTTTGCCTTTAGCCCTGTTGTACCTCCAAAGGATACTTTTTTAATATTTTTTGTTTTAGGATCTCTAACGTAAACGAAAAACTTCTTACTACCTCCTCTTTTAGGTTTGTTTAATTGTACTTTTTTACCTCTGTGCTTTGCTTCCTCGATAGGGAAATCTAAAGGAACTCTCTTTCCTTCGTATAGTGCATGATGTCCTAAATCTGTTTCTAGTAGGATACCTAAGTCTTCTCCTGAGAAGTCTAATATGTTTCTTGTGTATAAGGTTCTTGCTTCTGCAAATAGGTTAAAGTATTCTTTTGAACCTGCTCTGTATAAGTGATCTGTTAAGGGTTTATTGTTATCTAGGTGATACCTTAAACCTTCTGATAGTATTTCCTTCTTTACAAGGTTTTCATTTAATATTACTGCTGGTTTAGTTTCACAGCTGTTGCATCCGCATCCACACATAGTATTTTATATACTGATAAATATATAGAAAATACACTTACCTTACAACTTAATTACCGTATAAAAGAAAAACCTAGCCGGTTAAGACTAGGTTCTGTGTATTTTAAATAAGTATGACTTGCTTTAGAAATTGAGTACGCAATAATCCATTCCTATACTTACCTGTATAGTCTGTGCAGTTGAATCATTATCGTAATCTAAGTCTCCAAATGTTGCAGACTTAATAAACGCTCCTTTAATTACCCATTCAGATACAATATCCCCTACTGGGCCTACTATATCGATTACTAAATCTTTTTTGTAGAAGTCACTATAGCCATCTCTACCTGTTACAGATTCATGGTGTAGACGTGTCCACTCCATTACTGCTTGAGCACCAGAAGGTGTGATTGGATCGAATAGTGTCATATTGAGGTCATTCCATCTCAACTTACCTTTTACTTTTCTATATGTGTTTATATGGTTGAGTATGATCTCTCCTTGTTCAAAGCCTAATCCAGTTAGACCTTTAATCATATATGTCGGTATTCCGTCCATATACATAATAAACCTATTCTGTACCTTAGGTTCGAACTGTGTGAAGAAGATCTCGTCTTGAGTTAATATTGCCATGTTGTTGTCTTAATTTATTATAAATAGTTAAGTTTCGCTTTTAATTATAGTCTTAGCTAGGAAAAGCTACTCCTGTTGGTGTTATGTTAAAGTCTAAGTAGATAAACTCTGCTGTTTTTGCAGGTTGTATGTAGATCTGTCCGATTAGTTCATTTCTATCTACTACGTCTGGGGTGTTATTACTATCGTCCATTACCACTTTAAAAGCGTATAGTCCTTGATTCTGCTGTATACCCTCTAAGTAAGGTGTTACTCTGCTTATAAAGCTATTTCTAGTACTTATGCTGTTCTGTTCAAATACTAAAGTTCCTGCTACTTGTCCTAGATAGCTTTTTAATTCTATTAGGAGTCTTCTAACATTAACTCTGTCTAAAGCACTTGCTCTAGTTTGTAATGTCTTCTGTCCGTATACTACGGTTCCTAGTCTACTAACGGAGGTGATTGGATTTACTTTACTTGTATAGAGTTCGTCTCTTGTAGTTTGAGCTAGTTTTCTTTCTCCTACTGCAGCATTACCTAGAAGCCCTCTCTTAGTTCCAGCTGGTGCGAACCATGGAGCTGCTACTTTATCTGTATAGGTGTATACTCCAGGTATTAATGTTGATGGAGGTACTTCTACCTTTAGTCCAGTACTTGGATCTTGTACTGTTAGCCATGGCCAGTAAGTAGCTGCATATGAAGAATCTAAAGCTGTTGCTTTTGCTTTTACGTTCGCTACTGTGGATCCATAGTTTACTATGTCTACTACGGCTATTGCATCTCCTCTATTTTCTGTATTCTCTATTAGAGTGTTTAAGGTTGAGGTGTGATTAGAGTTATCGTAAGTTAGACCTGGTACTGATATTACATTGTATCTGTATTCGTCTTTATTAGCTAGTAGAGCTATTGCAGAAGCATAGCTTGCTGCCGGTACTCCTTGGGAGGTGTATACATCATCTTCTACTATATCTTTATAGAATGTTGCGTTACCGTTTGGTGATTCTGCTCCGTTTGCGCCTGCGAAAGTTCCGCTCTGCACTACTGGTATGTATGTTTGGAAGGTTGCGTTAGGTGTTCCGTCGTTATTTAGGTAGTTCGGTGTTTTGTAAGCTACAGACTTTACTCTTACGTATCTAGATTTATTTGGATATTGTCCTACGGTTTCTAGATATGTATCTGTCCCTTCGGTTGTTATGGTTTGAACCTGGTCTCCGATTTTCTTACTTATGTAGTTTGGTGATTTAGGGTCTAAGGATAGGTTAGTAAATGTTTCTAGTACTACCTTATCTGATGCTTTATCGTCCCCTCTGCGTATTAGGAGTGTGAACTCTCCGGATGTAGTATTTACTTCTGAGATTTCCCATCTTACGTTGTCTTTAGTACCTTTCTCCAGTGTATCTGTACCGGTACTATTACTGTTCATTAATTCTCCTTTAGATAGAGTAGCTAGTTCAAAAGCTATATCTCCAGTCTGTACTGCTATATCTTTACCTTGTAATGTTATTACTAATGGAGTATGTGCTTCAAAGTTATCTGCTGTTAAGGTCCAGGTTATGTAGCGCCAGCTTCTGCCTGCGTAAAATGCTACAGCGTATTTTTCTCCTATGTCGAAGTTGTTATCGTGAGTTGTTCTACCTCTAGAAGGTGGTCTCATTTCTAAGTTACTAACTGTAGCGGTATAGGTACCTGTTGATGTTATAACGTAGTTGACTTGTCCGGTACCGAAAGCTCCGTCTGCAAATGCCCATCCTCGTAAACTACTCCCTCCGGCAATGTTGAGGTTTCTTATTCCGTCTACAGGGGCTTCGGTGATACTCTGGCTTAAGTTATTTGCTCCAGTAATTAATCTTCCGTCAGGATTTAATCCTAACTGTATTCCAGGTATTGTTACTGTATCGCCTACCTGGTATCCTGTACCTGGTTTTGTTACGTTTATCTGATATCCACGGTACGGGGGGCCTACTGTAAAGTCAAGGTGAGGGTAGTACTGTAATTCCAGTCCATCTCCAGCTCCGTCTGTTGTTGGAGTTACATCGAAACTTCGGTTTAGTTGTACTCCTGTAGGGAATGTAGTTATGGAGGAGGTTAGATCTGTATCAAAGCCTACTTCTATTGAGGTTCCTATTGCTGCTGTATTGAGTATAGGTGTAGAGGTTGCTTCTGTAAACGATCCTGATACTACTCTAGTTACCAGAAGGGATTCTCCTCCGCTATTAAAATAGTTTTCTGCGGATACGGAAGTTAGGTATGTTACGTTTATATCTCCGTACTGGCTTCCAAATACAAAGGCGTCTCCGAAAGTATTTACATATTCAGAATAGCTTGTAACTGCTGTAGGAACTTCAACAGGGCCTTTAACAGTAGGGCCTATGATTGCTGCTCCTACTGTTGCTGGTTGCTGTGTTAGTTGTGAGGCGTCTATCTCTCTAGTAGAAACGCCGGGTGAACTTAGGCTTGTGCTCATTTAAGTATCTTGATTTTATCTATGCTGGAAAAGCTACTCCTGTTGGTGTTATGTTGAAGTCTAGGTATATAAATTCTGCCGTTCTTGTTGGCTGTACGTATATTTGACCGATTAATTGGTTTCTATCGATTACATCTGCAGTATTGTTACTGTCATCCATTACTACTTTAAAAGCATATAGACCTTGTCTCTGCTGTATGCCTTCCATGTATGGATTAACTTGTGCAAGGAAGTTATTTCTAGTTGCAATAGAATTCTGTTCGAAGACTAAGTTCTGTGCTACTTGTGAGATGTAAGACTTCATCGTAATTAATAGTCTTCTAACATTAACTCTATCTAAAGCACTTGCTTTGGTTTGTAGTGTCTTCTGTCCGTATACCACTACTCCAGTTCCTGGGAAAGAAGCGATTGGGTTTACTTTGCTAGTGTATAGTGTATCTCTTGTTGCTTGAGCTAATTTTCTTTCTGGTCTAACTACCTGTCCTAACCCTCCTCTATTGATACCTGCTGGTGCGAACCATGGATCTGATACTGCATCGTTGTAGGCAAAGACGCCTCCCATTACGGTTGATGCTGGTACCCATACTTGTGATCCTGTGTCAGGGTCTATAACTTGTACCCATGGCCAGTAAGAGGCTGCATATGATGTATTTCTACTTTTTGCTTGGCCGGTTACTGCGGTTACTGTTTGTCCGTACTTTACTAAATCAAGTATGTATAAATTATCTCCTCTACTTTGTGTATTAGATATTAAACTTGTTGCTTGAGATGTATAGTCGGCATTGTATAGTCCGGGTGTTAGTAGTATGTTGAACTTGTAGTCGTCAGTATTGGAGAGTAGATTAATCATGTTTGCATAATCAGCTCCTACTACTCCTTGAGTATTTGAGCTATCGATTGTATCGTAGAAATTAGCTCCACCCATTACACCTCCTACCGCGTCTTCGAATCCACCGCTTGCTGCTAGTGGTATAGACCCTGTGAATGCTGTTTTAGCAGTTCCTGTATTGTCTAGGTAGTTAGGAGTAGGTGAGTTTACTGCGCTTACTCTTAGGTATTTAGATGCTACGGGATATGATCCTACGGTCTGTAGATAGTAACTTGTACCGTCTGCAGCGTATGTGAAGGATTGATCTCCTATTCTCTTGCTTACATAGTTTGTAGATAATGGATCTAGTGATAAGTCAGTCCATGTCTCTAATACGCTCTTTTCTGTTGTGTTATCGTTACCTCTTCTTACAAGTAGGTCGAATGTTCCAGAACCGCTATTGCTATTTACAACTTCCCATCTAATATTATCTACAGAGCCGCTGTCCATCGATCCGTCGGAATTTAAGCTAGAGGTACTATTCATAAGAGTACCCTCTGCTAAGGTTTCAAACGTTACTGCTGCAGTAGTACCTTCTCCGTAAAGTATTGCATCAGCAGAAGAGAAAGATCCAGATGTAACTCTTGATACTAGTAAGGATTCTCCTCCATTGTTGAAGTAGTTGTAAGCTGCTATAGAGGTAAAGTATGTATAAACACCGCTCCCACTAGTTAGGGTGGTTCCAAATACGTTTTGGTATTGACTGTACGATGTAACTACTGTTGGAACCTCTACAGGTCCTTTTACTGTTGGTCCTATTATTGCCGCTCCTACTGTTATAGGGCCTTGCGTAATAAAGGACTGGTCATTTTCTCTTGCGAGAACACCTGCGGATATTAAAGTTTCTGCCATTTTGATTTACTATTTAATAATAAATAGATTGATTTTTTTCGAAGGTTTACTTCTATACTAAAAAAGATGTTCTATTGCTAAAAAGCAACTTATTAATTAAATATCGTCTATATCAGAGGTAGTCTCTACGTTAAAGGATACTTTACTGGCTTTACTAAACTTTTTTATTGAGTTTAGGTCGTTTTGCCGGGTTTGGGGAACTAAATATCCGTTTAATTTTAGTTCAAAAGTACTTCTAACAACTCTCTCGCTATCTGCAGTTAATTCGGTTTGGAATCCAAATTGACCTATGGAGGTTCTAAACTTAAATTTTTCCGGGTCTCCCCAGTAGGAATCGGAGGCGTACTGTATTGCTTCAACAACTTTGTTCTGGTGCTCTATGTAGTAGGTATACAGTATTACAGAATAAGTTAAGGTGAGATAGTCGGGAGCTACTACGGCGTAGTACTCTTTTTCCGGTACTCTGTTGTTTAGTATGTCGAAGTTGGAATATGCGTTTCTGGAGGAGTATGTTTTACCGGATACTATGTAGTTGTGAGGTAGGTTGGCGTCTACTTTACTGGTGATACTTTTATTTTTCTCTATAGAAGCTCTTTTCAACAGTATTAACGGGGCCATTATAGCGCCTTTTAAGTCTCGTAGGTAGCCGTCTTTCTGGTAGGATTTCCATTTCTCAGGAGAAGCAAATATAGCTGGTACAGGTACTGTTTCTCCGTTCTGTTGAACTTCAGGTTTTAGTACGTTGTTGATATAGTAAAGTATAGCTTCGTCATGGTCTTGGAGAGTTACACTCAGGGTCTTTCCTTTTTCGTCTTTCCTTGAGATTTGAAGAGCTCTATTCTCTTCTCTAGGGGTAGTAGAATTTGGGGTACCTCTACCAGTGTCGTAGGGAGTAACTAGCGAAGTACTTATCTCTCTTTGAGTCTTTGGTGTAGGTTTGTTGTTTTTCATCTCCCGTATGTTCTTGTTATGTGTGCTTTAAGTGACTTCTTGAGTTTACTAAGTGCTTCTTTATATTTTAATAGCTTAACATCTTCGGGATTATCCCTTACTGCTGCTTCTAGGCTTTCTAGAGTATCGTCGAGTTGATTTATTGCTGCTTTAAGAGGAGTTGGGGTAATATCCCACTGTATAGTTCCTGTAGTCTTATTGACTACTTTAGGTTCTGAGGAGGTAAATCCTACCTGGTTATTTTCTAATATAATATCGATTAGTTTCATCTTTCCTTATAATCTCTGTCTGTCTATTCCTACCCTATCTGCTGGTACATAATGAGTGCTACATATTATGGATAAGCTTGTTCCAAAATTCTCTAATCCCGTTTCTAATGGATTGTTGCCGTTACTGTCTGTGTTTGGATAATCCGGGTTCTTTCCTACAAAGTACTGGTTTACTACTGTATTATCGACTTCGTAGTATAGGTCTTTCCACTGTATTATATCTCCTTGTTCACATACTAGTTCAATATCCTTTAAATCATCTCTTAGGAATCTAAAAGTGAGATTTTGAGATATTGATCCAACTTCGTCGGAGATAGGTGATGTTTCATCTCCCCTCTCTATTAATGCATAGAGCAGTATAGGTTCTTTAAATGCTCTACCGGTAGCTGCTTCTCCGTAGATATTAACTTTAGTTTCTACTAAATCATACTTACGGTACACTACCTGTTGGGATATTATATCATGCATCAACTCTCTGTTGATATGTCTGAATAGACTTATGTCTCTTGCTCCTCCGTATAAAGCCATATTATCCTATAAAGATGGGTTGTGGTACTAAATCTAACTCTTTCCGTTTGTAGTCAGCTTCTAACGCTCTTCTTTCTAATAGCTTTTCTCTTGAAGTTTCTTCTAGATAGCCTCTTAGTTTTTCTACCAGTAGATTCTTTTCTGCTGTAGCAGCGGTTATTAGATCTGCGTGATTTAGAGTTACTTCTGCTCCTGGTATTGGAACTGTGCCGTATTTCCCTCTAACATATCCTAGAATTTCTTTACAGAGTGCTAAGGTGTATTCAAAAATCCATTGTCTACCTATAGAATTAATCTCCTTATAGGTCGGGTTCTTATAGGGTACGTTTGATACGTTGGAAACACCTCCTGAGGTGCCAGGTGCATTAATTGAATTTCTCTCTGATTCTTTTATATATTCAAATTTAAGCTTTCCTCCTGGCTGTGTAGGTATTGGAAAAACTCTTAATCTATTGTTTATGAGTTCAAAAGTGTATTGAGATTTCCGTACTTGGTCGTTTAGTTCGATAGCTTGAATTTTTTGAAGATCGTAATTGATAGGCATCATTAGGAAGTTGATTGCAGGGGACATATTTCCGAATCCGAATTGATCCATCATGTCTTGCATTCCTAGTCCTGATCCTGCATAGGGATCGAAGTATCTTGTAATGGCGGGCGGTGCTTCATAGAATACCCTCTTAACTTCTATCCTATCTGTTGATGCTAGTGAAGCAGAATCTTGAGCCCAAATATTTAAGTCGTAATCTTGTAGGTTTGCTGTGAGTTCTAAGGATCCAGTATACCAGTCTAATGTACCGCCTACTCCTGCTTCTTCACCGTACTGATGAGACATTCTTATAATGGATGCAAGGTTAGGTTGTATTACGTCGGTGTTTAGAGTAGTAGAGGTGGTAGAGGTACCTTCTAAAGATAGATAGTCTTGTCTTATCTTATAGGCGTAAATTTCATTACCGTATGTTGTTACTGCTTCTTCAAAAGCTGCATAAAAGTTTATATCCTGTAGTTCTATATTTTCAATAGGGTATCCTAACCTACGGGCACAAAAGGTTACGACCTTGTCTGCATCTGTTTGAAACTGGTAGTCGTTATCGTAAAACCCGAAAGGCGTGTTTCCGGGAAAAAATCGTGAAGTGCCGTCGTAAATTGCAATATTAGCCATATGTTATAAATAGGCTGTGGCTTGTTAATACTGTACTGGCTGTATAGGAGCTACTCCGTTTTCACAATATCGACACATATCGTAACAGGTGTTTAGTTTTGGAATAACCTCT
>TARA_R110001606_G_scaffold44591_1_pt1 | contig 20022 bp, 20 predicted proteins | sample TARA_R110001606 | Tara Oceans TARA_R110001606 (sample SAMEA4398315) | marine metagenome | biome: Polar Biome; feature: [SRF] surface water layer (ENVO:00010504); material: water (ENVO:00002006), including particulate matter (ENVO:01000060) such as... | depth 5 m | reverse complement strand
TATTTCTTAGATAATGTTGCTGGTTGGATTTTAGAATTAGATAGAGGAGAAGGAATTCCTTGGAAAGGAAATTATTCTTCTTGGTTAGATCAAAAATCTCAAAGAATGGCGCAAGAAAGCAAAACGGCTTCTAAGCGTCAAAAAACATTAGAAAGAGAATTAGATTGGGTTCGTCAAGGAGCAAAAGGTCGTCAAACAAAGCAAAAAGCGCGTTTGAAAAACTATGACAAATTAATGAGTCAAGACCAAAAACAAGTAGATGAAAAGTTAGAAATCTACATTCCTAATGGGCCAAGATTAGGTACTAATGTTATCGATGCAAAAGGTGTTTCTAAAGCTTTTGGCGATAAATTATTATATGAAGATTTGGCGTTTAGTTTACCTCAAGCAGGAATTGTTGGAATTATTGGTCCGAATGGAGCAGGTAAAACAACAATCTTTAAAATGATTATGGGCGAAGAAACGCCTGATGCAGGTAGTTTTGATGTAGGTGAAACTGCAAAAATTGCGTATGTAGATCAAGCACATTCTAATATTGATTTAGACAAAACAATTTGGGAAAATTTTTCTGACGGTCAAGATTTAGTGATGATGGGAGGAAAACAAGTAAATTCTCGTGCATATTTAAGTCGTTTTAATTTTTCTGGAAGTGAACAAAACAAAAAAGTAGATACTTTATCAGGAGGAGAAAGAAACAGACTGCATTTAGCAATGACCTTAAAAGAAGAAGGAAATGTGTTACTTTTAGATGAGCCAACCAATGACTTGGATGTAAATACATTAAGAGCATTAGAAGAAGGTTTAGAAAATTTTGCAGGTTGTGCAGTTGTAATTAGTCACGATAGATGGTTTTTAGATAGAGTTTGTACCCATATTTTAGCTTTTGAAGGAGATAGCCAAGTGTATTTCTTTGAGGGTTCTTTTTCTGATTATGAAGAGAATAAGAAAAAACGTTTAGGTGGTGATTTAATGCCGAAACGTTTAAAATATAAAAAATTGACTAGATAAAAAAAATCCTCATTTTTAACATGAGGATTCAAGAATAATGGTAAATTAATGGGGGATTCTCAAAGTTAAATAATATAAATGATTATTTTATCAGGAAAATCCTCCATATTTAACTAGAAAAACCCCTTTTTTAAGAGGTTTTTTTGATATATCAGCAATTGAATCATAAAAAAATGCCCCAATTAGTAGTTAACTTTTTGGGGCATTTTCATTTATAGAATCAGGATTTTACTGATATGTTTTAACTCTTAATCCATTTATCTAAAACGTAATCTTTCTTTTTCTCCTTTAGTATTGATCATTTCTATAACAATAGAATATCTACTTTGAGCAACACCATCTAACAATTTAATACCTTCTTCTGCATTTTCTACGTCAGTATCATTAATTTTTGTAATGATAAAATTCTTTAAACTATTTTTAGAGTCATTGTCTTGTGTTTCTATGATTTTAACTCCGTATTTAATATTATTTCTTTTCAATTCCTCTTTTGATAAATCTTGTAATTCCCATTTAAATGAATTAGAAATAAAGCTTTTTTCCTTTTTTCCTAATTTTACATTTTTAGTGACTAACTCACCATTTCTATCAACAGTAATATTTACAGTTTCTCCTGGTCTTTTTGCGGTTAACTGACCTCTTAATTCAGAGAATTTTGTAATATTTACATTATTTACTTTTACAATAATGTCATTTTCTTTTAATCCGGCTTTCGCTGCACCTTGATTTTTTTCTACACTAATAATTTTTACTCCTGCTATTTTATCATTATCAACTGGCGAAAAACGAATTCCTATTACTGCTTCTTGCACTGCGCCAAATTCTAACAAATCGTCTATCACTTTTTTAGCAATATTAGAAGGAACAGCAAAAGAATATCCTACAAAAGAACCTGTTGTAGACGATATAGCGGTGTTTATACCAACTAATTCACCTCTTGTATTTACCAAAGCACCGCCACTATTTCCTGGGTTTACAGCGGCATCAGTTTGTATAAAAGAGTCAATGGCAGAATTGCCTTCTAAATCTCTACCTTTTGCGCTTACAATTCCTGCGGTTACCGTAGATGTTAAATTATAAGGATTACCAACAGCTAAAACCCATTCCCCAACTTTTACGGCGTCAGAATCTGCAAAAGATACAAAAGGCAAATCTATTTCTGCATTAATTTTTAACAAAGCAATGTCATTCTCTTTATCAGAACCAATTAATTCTGCTTTGTATGTTTTCTTGTCATTAAGGGTAATTTCTATTTCGTTTGCACTTTCAATAACATGATTATTTGTAATGATATAACCATCAGATGAAATAACAACACCACTTCCGGTACCAACTTGTTCGTATTTTCTTGTTCCATTGCCGCTTCCAAAAAAAAGATCTAAAGCACTTGTTTGCGTTCTTGTAGTTCTATTTTTAACGTGTACAACAGCATTTAAAGTTTTTTCTGCGGCTAAAGTAAAATCGATTGTAGCAGCATCAATTGCCGTGGAATTGTATGCCGGGTTGTAATTTGTTTGAAAAGTTTGCATTTTAGAGGGTGAACTACTTTCTGTAATTACGGATTCAGAAATTAACATTTTGTAACCTCCTAAAGTAATTGCTCCGCCTAAAATAGCGATTCCTAATAAGCTAAAAAATTTCTTCATTTTTCTAAATTTTTAATTATTCATTACTCAAATATACAGATTAAACTTTTTCAAAAAATCTGTTTAACTTAGTTTTAACTGATTTTAACCGTGTTTTAACACCGCTTTTTAATTCCTGAAATTACTATCTTTGTTCTATGGATTTAACATTTTACAAGTATCAAGGAACGGGTAACGATTTTGTGATGATAGATAACAGAACAAAAATCTTTCCAAAAGAAAATACTGACATTATTTCTCATTTGGCTGACAGACATTTTGGTGTGGGTGCTGATGGAATTATTTTAATTGAAAATGATGAACAATTCGATTTTAAAATGATTTATTTTAATGCGGATGGAAGTGAAACTTTTTGTGGAAACGGAGGCAGATGTGCTGTTGCTTTTGCAAAGTATTTAAATATTATTGATACAGAAACTACTTTTATTGCTTTTGATGGTGAGCATTTTGCTACCATTAAAAATGGAATTATTTCGCTTAAAATGATTGATGTTGATGATATAAAAGTAAGTGAAAATTCAGTTTTTGCATATACAGGTACTCAACATCATGTAGAAATGGTAGATGATTTAAACGACTATCCTGTTTTTGAAAACGGTAAAAAAATTAGATATTCTTATGAAAATCCGGGAAGTAATGTCAATTTTGTACAACAAATTAATGAAAGTACTTTTAGAGTTAGAACATACGAAAAAGGTGTTGAAGATGAAACTTTGGCTTGTGGAACAGGTGTTACAGCTGTTGCAATTGCCATGCATAAAACCAATAAAACAAATAGTAATTTAATTTCTTTACCTGTTGAAGGTGGTGTTTTAGAAGTTTCTTTTACAGAAGAAAATGGAGTTTATAAAAATGTGTATTTAAAGGGACCTGCAAAATTTGTGTTTGAAGGAACGGTAAAAATATAATGAATATACTTAGCGATCAAAATATCCACTTAAGAGCTCTTGAACCCGAGGATTTAGAATTTCTATATCAAATAGAAAATAAGGAATCTTTTTGGGAAGTAAGTCATACTCAAACTCCGTTTTCTAAATACGTTCTAAAACAGTATTTAGAGAATGCTCATTTAGATATTTATGAAAGCAAACAACTACGTTTACTTATTGAAGAAAAATCAACAAAAAAGCAGATAGGAATGATTGATTTGTTTGATTTTAATCCGCAACATAAAAGAGCAGGAGTTGGAATTTTAATTCATCCTGATTTTCAAAAAAAAGGATTTGCATCAGAAGCTTTATCGATTTTAATAAACTATTCGTTTACACACTTACAATTACATCAATTATTTGCTAACATCACAACAGAAAATAGCAATAGTTTAAAACTATTTAAGAAACATAATTTTGTAAAAGTTGGCGTAAAAAAAGATTGGATTTTATCTGAAGGAAAATTTAAACATGAAGTGTTATTTCAACTGATAAATGAGTAATTTTACATTTTTAATTATAAAATAGATCACATTGAGTAAAAAATTTATATATACAGTTTTAGCAACTATTTTTTTAATTGGTGGGCTTATTGGCTACAATTATTACAACAAAATATTTGGATCATCAGTTACTAAGGATACCATAATTTTTGTGTATTCTTCGGATAGTTTAACGGATATCAAAGAAAAAATAGCCAAAGTTTCTTCAAGTCCTAATACTTTCTTATTTGTATCTGCAATCAAAAAGTTTTCTATCCCTAAAACGGGTAGGTATTTAATTAAAAAAGGAATGTCTAATAATGATGTAGTAAATATCTTAAAAAGTGGACGTCAAATAGCTGTGAATGTTTCTTTTAATAACCAAGATACGCTAGAGAAATTTGCGGGCAGAATTGCAGTACAATTAGAAATAGATTCAGCTTCTATTGTAAATTCTTTTATTGATAAAGATTTTTTATCTCAAAACGGACTTACAGAAAAATCTGTTTTACAAATCTGTATTCCCAATAGTTATCAATTCTATTGGAATGTAACAGCTGCAAATTTTAGAGATAAATTATTGGTAGAATACAATCGTTTTTGGAATGCTACAAGAATTGAAAAGGCAAAATCCTTAAATTTAACAAAAGATCAAGTGATTGTTTTGGCTTCCATCGTACAAAAAGAAACTGCAAAAGAGCAAGAAAGACCAATTGTAGCGGGTTTATACCTTAATAGATTAAAAGACGGTTGGCCTTTACAAGCAGATCCAACGGTTATTTATAGTGTGAGAGAAACAAAAGGACAAGATTTTGCTATGAAAAGAGTTTTAACTGCGGATTTAGCAATAGATTCTCCATATAATACATACAAAAATATAGGATTACCACCTACTTTAATATCAATGCCAGACATTTCTAGTATTGATGCAGTGCTAAATGCAGAAAAACATAATTACATGTATATGTGCGCCAGTATTGAAAAATTAGGGTATCATGCTTTTGCGACTACGCTTTCACAACATAATAATAATGCTGCCAAATATCATATTTGGTTAAATAAACAAGGTGTAAATAGATAAAAAACATAATTACTAGTTTTAACTAATTTATTTGTTAATATCACAACCAGAAACGATAAATCTAACCAAAATAATAATTAAAAATGTTAATTGGTTAGATTTCGATAATTTTTATTTTTTTTAACATATTGATTGTCAATTGATTTAAAAATATGTTTTAGTTTTGCACCGCCAAACAGAAAGCATAATTAATATATGGTGATCAAAAAGTTTTTATATTTAAGTGGTGCAGTTATTATTTTAGTTAGTTCAACTTCTTTAACTTCATTAGAAATAGACAAACCAGTTTCACATCCCAAATATTTAGATTACAACATTCCCTATTTACAAAAAAACTTTGTTGCTTTTAAACAAGCACTTGCTTTTAAAGAATCTCAAGGTAAATATTCTATCGTAAATACGCATGGTTACTTAGGAAAGTACCAATTTGGTAAAACAACTTTACATAGGTTAGATATTCGTAACACCAAAGATTTTTTAAAAAATCCAGAATTACAAGAACAAGCTTTTATTGCTTTGTGTAAAGTTAATAAATGGATTTTAAGAAAAGATATAGAACGTTCTGTTGGAAAAGTTATTAGCGGAATTACAATTACAGAATCTGGTATTTTAGCAGCAGCTCATTTAAGCGGCGCAGGAAATGTAAAAAACTTTTTAAGAAGTAATGGTGAGGAGTGTTTTTCTGATGCCTATGGTACAACCATTAAAAGCTACTTGAAAAAATTTGGAGGTTATGATGTTTCTAATATTGAAGCCGATAAAAACGCAAAGGCTTAATTACTTTTGTATTATAAAAATTGCTGGTTTTTTATGTAAATCTGGCTTTTGATGTTTCCAATCTTTTACCATCATCGTCTTTATATATTCTGAAGGTAAGGTAATATCTGCCGCGATACATAAATAAGTTGTTGGCGATAAAATATCTTTTAATCCTTCAAACATTTTTTCATTTCTATACGGAGTTTCAATAAAAATTTGCGACTGATTTTTGTCTTTAGATAATTTTTCTAAATCTTTAATGGCATTTTTTCTTTCCCCTTTATCAATTGGTAAATAGCCGTTAAAAGCAAAATTTTGCCCATTCATTCCAGAACCCATCATAGCCATTAAAATAGACGATGGACCAACTAAAGGAACTACTTGTATGTTTTTTTGATGTGCTAATTTTACCATACTTGCACCAGGATCTGCAATTGCAGGCACTCCAGCTTCAGATAATAAACCAACACTAATTCCTTTTTGGCAAACATCTAAATAACTTAACGTCTCTATTTCTTCTGCATATTTATCTAAAGACATGATGCGTAAAGAGTTTTGTTTTTTTTCTGGTGAAATCTTTTTGATAAACCTTCTTGCAGACTTTTCATTTTCTACAATAAAGTAATCTAATTGATCTATTACATTTTTTACTGATAAAGGCATTACATCTAAAGGTTCTGTATCTCCTAAAGTAGTTGGAATTAAATAGAGTTTACCAATCATTTTGTTGTAGTTTAATGCGGATTTAACTAATCATCTTAGATGAAAATCAATCCTTTTATTTTTATTTTTCGCTAATTTAAAGAAATAAATTAAGACAATTTATTTGCAATAATTGTACAGGCTTCATCTAACATTTTATAGACATTTTCAAAACCCTGATTTCCTCCATAATAAGGATCTGGAACCGATAAATTTTTAGTTGGATGTGATTCATTTAAAATCAAGTGTACTTTCTTTTCATCAACATTATTTCTAGCAAGCATCAAAATATTTTGCAAATTGCTTTCATCCATCACATAAATAACATCAAAAGTATCAAAATCTTGTACCGTAAATTTTCTAGCTTTTTGATTGGTAATGTCAATTCCGTATTTTTTAGCAACTGCTATTGAGCGTTCATCGGGTAAATTACCAATATGATATGCTCCGGTTCCTGCAGAATCTACAAAAATAGTATCTGGATTTATTTTAGATTGTAAAATACCTTCTGCTAGTGGTGAACGACAAATATTCCCCAAGCAAACCATTAAAACCTTAATCATTAGATATGAAATTTTAGAACGTTAACTTTTTGGTTAAATCGTCTACATATTTTTTAAACTGCTTATCAGTTTCAGTTAAGTTATCTACTGTTTTACAGGCATGTAATACAGTTGCATGATCTCTTTGCCCAATTTGATTACCAATGCTTGCTAAAGAAGTCTTGGTTAATCTTTTTGCAAAATACATTGCTAATTGACGCGCCTGTACAATATGTCTTTTTCTAGTTTTAGATTGTAAAGTAGCAACATCCATATCAAAATATTTAGAAACTTCTTTCTGTATAAAGTCTATAGAAACTTCTTTTTTGGTGTTCTTTACAAACTTATCAACAATTTGTTTTGCTAAATCAACAGAAAACTCTTTTCTATTAAAAGACGCTTGAGCAATCATAGAAATGAGAACACCCTCTAATTCTCTAACGTTAGATTTAATATTTTTTGCAATATATTCTACAATATCGTCAGGCATTTCTACACCATCTCTATACAATTTATTTTGTAAGATAGATATTCTAGTTTCGTAATCTGGTGCTTGTAATTCTGCTGATAATCCCCATTTAAAACGAGATAATAATCGCTGCTCAATATCTTGCATATCAACAGGTGCTTTATCCGAAGTTAAAATTACCTGCTTTCCATTTTGATGTAAATGGTTAAAAATATGAAAGAATACATCTTGTGTACCTGCTTTACCAGATAAGAATTGCACATCATCAATTATTAAAACATCAATCATTTGGTAGAAATGAATAAAATCATTTCTCGTATTCGATTTTACTGAATCTATAAATTGCTGTGTAAATTTTTCTGATGAAATATATAAAACAGTTTTGTCTGGATATTTGTCTTTAATATCAACACCAATTGCGTGCGATAAATGTGTTTTACCTAAACCAACTCCACCATAAATTAATAATGGATTAAAAGAGGTTCCGCCGGGTTTGTTGGCAACTGCCATACCTGCAGAACGAGCTAACCTGTTAGAATCGCCTTCAATAAAATTTACAAAACTATAATTTGCATTTAATTGAGATTCTATTTTTACTTTTTGTAAACCAGGAATAATAAAAGGATTTCTTAATTCTCTTTTACTAGACTCTAAAGGTACAGTAACTCTTTGTGGTTTTAAAGGATCTCTATTTGAACTCGGAATTTTTACAATCTGTGGTCTATTACTACTGTAATTATTTTCCATTTTCACATCGTAAATCAATTTGGCATCATTTCCTAATTGTCTTACCAATGCAACTCTTAATAGTTTAATATAATGTTCTTCTAACCACTCATAAAAAAACTTACTAGGTACTTGAATAGTTAACGCTTCTCCGGAAAGTTTTACAGGTTTTATAGGTTCAAACCATGTTTTATAGGCTTGAGGCTTAATGTTATCTTTTATAAAAGAAAGACAGTCTGTCCATACGGATTCAGCAGTGAAACTCATTTAGTATTATAGTAAATTTTTTTGTTAATATTTTGGTGTAAAACACCAAGTATTTTCTCTTTCTCTTAAGCCCTACAAAAGTGTGAATAAAAAACAGTATAAAAAAACGAAACTGCTATTGATTATTAACTTTATTTTACGTAGACTGCTTAAAATTTAATGTTTAAACCTATTGAAAAATTCATCAACAAACACAAGAGTTCGATATTCTGAAACCGATCAAATGGGAGTCGTTTATCACGGAAATTATGCACAATATTTTGAACTAGGCAGAACAGAATGGCTTCGCAAATTGGGCGTTACCTACAAAGATATGGAAATTAGTGGAGTAATGCTACCTGTAATATCGCTTACATGTAACTTTATAAAATCTGCTATTTATGACGACTTATTAACCATCGAAACTTTCTTAAAGAAACAGCCTTTGGTAAAAATTGAATTTGAATATAAAATTACAAATCAGAATGGAGAGCTTATTTGTACCGGAAGTTCTGTTTTAGCATTTATGAATATGAATACTATGAAACCTACAAAATGTCCAGATTATTTGTTAAAAAGTTTAGGATTCTAACTCTTTAATGTTAACTTTATATAAATTATTAAAAATATCAAAAATTATTTGTGCTTCATTTTTTCTGATAGAAATTACATATTCACATGCTAATTCTAATTTCTGACGAATAATTGTAAGATTTTTTTCTTTGATAATTCGCATTACAGCATTCATTAAGTCGTATTGAAAATTTAATTGAAAATGAATATCAATTGTTTTTTCAATAATTTCTGATGCTTCTAAAGTAATTTGTGCGGATGTTTTATACGCAGAAATCAAACCTCCAACGCCTAATTTTGTGCCGCCAAAATAGCGCACAGAAACAATTAAAATGTTCGTAACTTCAAAAGATTGAATTTGTCCGTAAATTGGTAATCCGGCAGAATTATTTGGTTCACCATCATCATTGGCTCTGTATTGGACATCTTCTACACCAATTTGATACGCATAACAAAAATGACGGGCAGAATGATGTTTTTTCTTTAATTCTTCTAAATAACCTTTTACATCATCTTCATTTAAAACAGGAAAAGCATATCCAAAAAACTTAGATCCTTTTTCTTTAAAAAGAGTTTCTTCGGATGGTTTTAAAATCGTTTTATAACTGTCTGTTTCCATTAAGCCAAAGCTACAATTACAATTCCTAAAATAGCCAAGGCAACTCCAATTTTGTTTTTAAGGCTGAACGGTTCTTTAAAAACTAAAATCCCTACCAATGTAGACACAATTACAATCCCTACATTATTAATAGTAAATAATGTTGAACTTTCAAAACCATCAGTTTGCAATGCTTTTATTAAAAATACAATAGAAAAATAATTTGGAATACCTAAAATAATCCCTGCAATAATATTTTTAATACCAAAAGGTTCTCTTTGTATGATGGATTTTATCAGTAAAATAATCAACCCAAAAAAAGCTGCACAACCAAATAAACTTCCAGAAAAAACAGAAACATCTTCTTTTTCTACAAAAGAAACTTCAACAAATTTTAATGTTGTATCAATAACACCAGATCCTAAAAACAGTAAAATTGGGAATAATAAACTTGCATTTTTACGCGTTGATTTCTCTTCTTTTACAGACGCTAAATAAACGGCAATTAAGGCAATTATGATTCCTAAAATCTTTAAAAATGTAACGGATTCATTATACAGAAATACACCAAAAAAAACAGGAATTACCACAGACATTTTTCCTGCAACGGAAGCCACGGAAACGCCGTTTATTTGAGCCGTTTTTGCCATTACAAAAAAGATAGAAACAAATAATGCTCCTAAAAAAACAGCGCCATAAAACCACGGTTGATGTGGTATTTCTGCAATAGAAAAACTTCTTTCTGCTAACGTAAACCCTAAGAGTAAGGCAACAATATAATTTACAAAAATTGCTTTTAAAATATCAACTTTATAAATACCAAAATATTTAAAAATGACAAATAATCCGGTGGAAAAAAGAATGCTTAGAAGTAAGTAGATCAATTGAATTTGTTTTTGCTAAACAACGCTGTTACGTCTTCGGTTTCTGGAATTAAATTCCAAACTTGAATGCCTAATGTATTTGCTGAATCTGTGTTTTCTTTTAAATCATCAACAAATAAAGTTTCATCAGCAATTAAATTATTTTCACTTAAAACAAATTCATAAATATCTGTATCGGGTTTTCTAAAATGGATTTCGTGCGATAAATAAAATTGTTCAAAACAGTTTTTAAATTCATTGTAAAATTCATTACCCAAAGAATTTTGCACCCATTTTATATGCAAATCATTGGTATTGCTCAATAAAAATAATCTGTATTTTTTACTTGCAGCCAGTTCCTTTAAAAAGTCCAAACGTTTTTGAGGAAAATCTAACAAAATAGCATTCCAAGCATTGACCAAATCTGTTTTTTCAATACCAAATTTATCATGATAAAAGTTGATAAAATCCGCTGTTTTCATCAATCCTTTTTCATATTGATAATAAACGCCAATCATTTCTTCAGAAATTTTTGTGACACCTAATTTTGCCAATTCTCTATACGTAGCAGGTTTATCTAGATTGATAAAAATATCTCCAAAATCGAAGATGATGTTTTTAATCATTTGTATATATTTTTAAAATATCGTTTTTAATTTTTGTTTCTGATGTTCGTTTGGCTGAAAATACGGGTGCTTTAATTCCGTCTTTAAAAGAAGTTTCACCAATAAAAATAGTGGCTTCATCCCATAAATTTGCATCAATAAAGGTTTGTAAGGTTTGCGAACCACCTTCAATAATAATAGATTGAATTTGATGTTTCTGTAAAACATCAACAATTTGGTTTGCAACGTTTTTAGAAAAATTAATAGTTTCATAAATTAGTTCTTGCGTATTCTTCAATTCGTGAGAATTATTAAAACCGAAACTTCTTTTTTCTTGCCTTAAACTTGTGGTATCTGCAATTACTATTGTTTTTACACTTCCGTCAAAAACAGTTGCTTCTTTTGGAATTCGTAAACTTTTATCCAATACAATTCTTATTGGATTTTTGCCAAACCAACTTCTAACATTTAACGAAGGATTGTCTGCAATAACCGTATTTGTACCCACCAAAATGGCATGTTCTTTACTTCTTAACTTATGTACTAATTGTTGAGATAAGTTATTGGAAATCCAAACAGGCGCTTGCTCATTTTTTGTTAACGGAGCAATAAAACCATTATTCGTTTCTGCCCATTTTAAAATAATGTAGGGTCTTTTTTTATCTTGAACTGTAAAAAAACGTTTATGATGTTCTTTGCATTCGGCTTCTAAAACACCAACAATTACATTAATTCCTGCATTTTTTAAACGCTCAATTCCTTTGCCAGCAACTAAAGAATTAGAATCTACAGTGCCAATTACCACATTTTTAAATTGGTATTTTACCAACAAATCTGCACAAGGAGGCGTTTTTCCAAAATGCGAGCAGGGTTCTAAAGTTACATAAATAGTTGATTCTTTTAAAAGTGCTTTGTTTTTTACCGAATTTACAGCATTCACTTCGGCATGATTTTGTCCGTAATTTGATGTAAATCCCTCGCCAATAATTTTATTTTGATGCACAATTACTGCACCAACACTGGGGTTTGGACGCGTTGTGCCAATGCCATTTTTGGCAATTTGTAAACAGCGTTTTATGTAGATTTCGTGAATGATACTATTTTTTATTAGTAAAGGTTAATCAGCTTTTATTAAAATTTAATTTTAATTTCTTCAGTTTTATCAACCAAAAACTCTTTTTGAAAGCCGAAAACCGTATATCTTAGATTTCCTTTAAACTGAACTTTTACTTTATTAGTTATAATCGAATTGATTAATCCGCCCAAAAAGATATCCTTCTTATTTGCAAAAATATTTTTTGAAGGAATATTCACGATCAAAGGAATCGTAAAATCTTTACGAGCAGGAACTTTAAAATCTTCTGCTAAAACTTGTGCAACTTCAACACCATTTATAATTACTTTTATTTCATCCGTAGAAATTTTACCACCAACATCATTTGGGTTTTCAAAATATGCATTTGCATTTAAACGAATAGTATCAGATGCATAACTTATAAGTTTTATGTCATCAACCTTTAAAAATACGGGTGGTTTTTTTACAGAGCAACTGTACATCAGTAAAAATAAACCTAAAAAATAGAGTCCTTTTTTCATCAAAAATAATTAAAAAAATAGCTAACTTGCTCATGCAAAAATACAGTAATAAATGACAAGTACAGATTTTATCATTAGAGAAATAAAGCAAGAAGATAATGCTCAAATTGCAAATGTTATTAGAACTGTTTTAATAGAATTAGGAGTTCCAAAAGTGGGTACGGCTTACGAGGATAAAGCTACCGATGAAATGTTTGAAAATTTTCAAAAACCCACTTCTGTATATTATGTTGTAGCGCATAATGGTAAAATTGTTGGCGGAGCAGGAGTAGCACAATTAGATAATTTTGAAGGCAAAACGTGCGAGCTTCAAAAAATGTATTTTTTACCAATTGTAAGAGGAAAAGGAATTGGTAGTGCGCTAATTTCTAAATGTTTAGACAAAGCAAAAACACTTGGGTTTGAAAATTGTTATCTAGAAACAATGCCATATATGGTGGCTGCAAAAACGTTATATCAAAAAAACGGATTTATAAATTTGGATAAACCCATGGGGAATACAGGTCATTATTCTTGTAACGTTTGGATGATTAAAACCTTATAGCAATTTAGAATTAAGACGAAAAATTATACACTAAGGCAAATTGAATGACTGTAAAAATATACAAAGAACAACTCTCAAATAAACTTTCTACCATTTATCCTAAAACAGAAATAGAATCTTTTTTCTTTATTTTGATGGATGAATTTTTAGAATTAAAAAGAATAGATATTACACTTCAGCCAGATTTTGAGATTCCTTATGATATATTTCCACTTTTAAAAAATGCTTTAGAGCGCTTAAAAAATGAAGAACCAATTCAGTATATAATTGGTAATACAGAGTTTTATGGCTATCCTTTTTTGGTAGATGAAAATACATTAATTCCAAGACCAGAAACAGAAGAATTAGTTGCTTGGGTTTTAGAAGAAATAACAATGTTACAACGTAATCAAGTAGCAAAATCTTTAAATATTATTGATATTGGTACAGGCACAGGATGCATACCAATTTCTTTGGCTAAAAACTTACAAGATTTTCAAATTTCTGCTTTGGATGTTTCTACGGATGCTTTAAAAGTTGCTAAAAAAAATGCGGATTTAAATACTGTAGAAATTAATTTTATAGAAGCCGATATATTGCAAACAAAAAACTTACAACAAAATTTTGATATGATGATTTCTAATCCTCCGTATGTAAGAGAATTAGAAAAAGCAGAAATTCAAAATAATGTTTTACAAAATGAGCCTCATTTAGCATTGTTTGTTTCTGATGAAAATCCTTTAATTTTTTATGATAAAATTGCCGATTTAGCAAAAATAAATCTCACCAAAAACGGATTACTTTTCTTTGAAATTAATCAGTATTTAGGAAATGAAACTATAAAAATGTTAAGAGAAAAAGGTTTTAAAAACATCGAATTACGCAAGGATTTTTCTGGAAATGACAGAATGATAAAAGCTAGTTTGTAAAGTTACAACTGTATGTAGCCATAAAAAAAGGTTTTTAGTAAAGAATAAATCAAGCTTCATTTGTAATCTTTGTTAAATTAAGATTTCCACAATAATTTTTGTTACTCATAAGTGGGCACATTTTTTATATGTTTTTATAATCAATTTTTTTATTGAAATATTTAAACGAAATCGATTTCGTATTTTCAAAAAAAGAAATACTTTTGTAACAACTATAAATTATTAAACTCAACGATGTCAAAAAAAATAAATTACGAAGAAGAAGTTGCTTTACAAGCAAAAACAAGACGAGCTACCCTAAAATTTATAAATATTGTAAATGATTTGTGGTACGATAAATCTATAGAATTAGTTTTATTTAGAAATCCATTAGTAGACAAAAGAGTTAGCGAAGTTTTAAATTTAATTAATTACGCTAAAGAGTTTGTAAATAAGCCAATTACAATTATCGATGCTTTAAATATTGCAAAAGCAATACAGAAATTAGACTTGCCTTCCTCTAAATTAGATATTGGTAAATTAGCCTATGAATGTCACTTAAATCCAACGTCTTGTGAAGATAAAGTTGCCTTTGTATCAAAAAAATTAAAAAATGCTACCGAGTTTAAAGACATTACTCCTAAAGATGTTGTGCTTTATGGATTTGGTAGAATAGGACGTTTATTAGCCAGAGAACTAATGACTAAAATGGGGAAAGGTTCTCAGCTTCGTTTACGAGCAATTGTTACACGTGGCGAAATTACACAAGCTGTTTTAGACAAAAGAGCTTCTTTATTAAGCGTAGATTCTGTTCATGGCGATTTTCTAGGAACGGTTCAAACAGATCTCGAAAACAAAGCATTAATTATAAACGGAACAACCGTTTTTATGATTGCTGCAAACAAACCAGAAGAGATCGATTATACAGCATATGCAATTAAGGACGCATTAATAATTGATAATACGGGCGCTTTTAGAGATAATGTTGAGCTAAGTAGACATTTAAAATCTAAAGGAGCTAGTAAAGTTTTACTAACTGCACCAGGAAAAGGAATTCCAAATATTGTACATGGTGTAAATCATAAAAATTACAATCCAGATACAGTAGATATTTTTTCTGCAGCATCTTGCACAACCAACGCAATTACGCCAGTTTTAAAAGTTTTAGAAGATAATTTCGGAATTAAAAAAGGGCATTTAGAAACCATTCATGCGTATACAAACGATCAAAATTTGGTCGATAATATGCACAGTAAATCTAGAAGAGGACGAGCAGCGGCTTTAAATATGGTGATTACAGAAACTGGCGCTGGCGCAGCGGTTTCAAAAGCAATTCCGGCTTTAGCGGGTAAATTAACATCTAATGCAATTAGAGTTCCTGTGCCAAACGGATCTTTAGCAATTTTAAGTTTGCAATTACGAGTTCCTGTTTCTGTAGAAGCAGTAAATTCAATTATAAAAAAATATGCGCTAGAAGGCGATTTAGTAGAACAAATAAAATATTCATTAGACAAAGAGTTGGTCTCGTCAGATATTATTGGCACAACAGCGCCATCAATTTTTGATAGTACAGCAACCATTGCAGACAAAGAAACTATTGTAGTATATGTTTGGTATGACAACGAATATGGTTATTCTCATCAAGTAATGCGCTTGGCAAAACACATCGCAAAAGTTAGAAGATTTACGTATTATTAGTGAAACTCAACATTTTTTAAGTCCGTTTTTTTAAAGTCCAAAATTGTAAATTATTTTGGACTTTTTTTTTGTAGCTATTTCCAGCTTGGAATTTATCTTGAGCGCAGTCGAAAGGCTATATCTTTTTTTTTGATTCTTAATCGGAATTGTGAGTTTACAAGGTAATCTTAGTATCTAAAATAATTTCACGAATCATAAAGTAAAAAAAAAGGATGTCGTTTCAATCTGGGCTAAGCTGTTTATTAACTTTTAGAATACTTTAAATAGTACAACTTTCTAAAGTTGTTTTTGGTAAGAAAATCAATAAAAAAAAGAAACCCTTCAAGTTTTAGAAAAAACTTAAAGGGTTAAAAAACATTTCCTCTTTCACTAAAAGGTTATAAAATATGTTTTAATTTTTTTTAAATATAGCATTATTCTTCTTCAAAAAGTTCAATTTCGGCTTCAAATTCATCACTTAAAAATTCATCTCTACTCATCCAATATTCAGAAGTAATCATTTGGTATATATTCTCGTTTTTATCTAGTTGCCAAATAACATCATTAGCTTCGTCAAATTCTTCTTCAGCACTTAATTGGTTTGCAAACAACCGTTTTATTAAATTACTAGCATCTAAGTTTTGGGTAATAGATTTTAAAACAATTTCTTTGGTAATTTCTTTATCAGCATTCTTTAAAGGTGTAATTTCAAAATCTACAATAGTTGCTTTTGTATTCGGAAACTTACCGTTAAAAGCTTTGTACAATAGCTGATTGATGTTAAATAACGTTTTATGTAAACCAATTACAGGATATTCTTCAGAAATTTTATCAACCAACATTTCATAAGAAATAGAATCTATTTGATTTTCATTTAAATGATCAGATAAGCTATAATCTAATAAAATAGCAGCGGCTTCATTTGGTTCTTTATCCGTAATTGCCATAAAAAGCAATTCTTTTAATTCTTTTATATCATTTACTCCATCATTCTCAAAATCAAACCTTTTTAAAAGTTCTTTAAAATCTTCTATTTTCCATGCATCAGAAAGTTCATCAACTGTAGAAATTTTATGTATTTTTATCGTGTATTTCATTAATAGTTTACCATTTTTGTAGTACCTTAAATGTACAAATTTTTCTAATAATAAATGACAGTTCAAGAAAAAATTAATTTACTTAGAGATGAGTTAAACAAGCATAATTACAATTATTATGTTTTGGATAACGCAACAATATCAGATTTCGACTTCGATATCAAGCTTAAAGAGTTACAAAAATTAGAAGAAGAAAATCCAACTTTTTTTGATTCAAATTCGCCAACGCAAAGAGTAGGAGGAGCAATTACCAAAAATTTTGAAACGGTTGCACATATAAATAGAATGTATTCTTTAGATAATTCATATTCTAAAGAAGATTTGTTAGATTGGGAAAACAGAGTTCAAAAAGTATTAGGAACTTCGGATATTAAATATACTTGCGAATTAAAATTTGACGGAGCTTCTATAAATTTAACCTATGAAAACGGTCAGTTTATAAAAGCGGTAACGAGAGGAGATGGTTTTCAAGGAGATGATGTTTCTACAAATATTCGTACCATAAAATCAATTCCATTAAGTATAAAATCAGATTTCGTTTCTAATTTCGAAATGCGTGGAGAAATCATTTTACCTTTAGATGGCTTTATTAAAATGAACGAAGAACGTTTAGAAAATGGAGAAGAAGAATATAGAAATCCTAGAAATACCGCAAGCGGATCTTTAAAATTACAAGATAGTGCAGAAGTTGCAAAACGACCTTTAGATTGTTTTTTGTATCAAGTGGTAACATCAGAAAGAAAATATAAAACGCATTTTGAAAGTTTAGAAAACGCTAGAAAAGTAGGTTTTAAAGTTCCGGATACAATTTCTTTGGCAAATTCTATTGATGAAGTTTTCGATTTTGTAAATCATTGGGATAAAAACCGACATGATTTACCTTATGAAACCGACGGAGTTGTAATTAAAGTAAACAATTTACAGCAACAAGAAGAGCTTGGTTATACAGCAAAAGCGCCACGATGGGCAATTGCTTACAAATTTAAAGCAGAACAAGTTTCAACTATTTTAAATGAAATTAGCTATCAAGTTGGTAGAACGGGCGCAATTACACCGGTTGCAAATTTAGAACCTGTTCAATTGGCAGGAACTACTGTAAAACGTGCTTCTTTGCACAATGCAGATCAAATTGAAAAGCTAGATATTAGAGAAGGAGATACCGTTTTTGTAGAAAAAGGAGGAGAAATTATTCCAAAAATTATCGCTGTTGATTTTACAAAACGTCCAGAAAACTCTATTCCAACAATATACGCAACAAATTGTCCTGAATGTAATACCCAATTGGTAAGAACAGATGGCGATGCTAAACATTATTGTCCAAATGAGTTTGGTTGTGCTCCTCAAATTACAGGTAGAATTCAGCATTTTATCAGCCGAAAAGCGATGGATATTGAAGGTTTGGGAGGCGAAACGGTAGATTTATTGCGCAAAGAAGGTCTCATTCAAAACTATGCAGATTTGTACGATTTAAAAGTTGAGCAAGTAATTCCGTTAGAAAGAATGGCAGAAAAATCTGCTCAAAATATGATTGACGGAATAGAAAAATCAAAAAATATTCCATTCGAAAAAGTGTTATTTGCACTTGGCATCCGTTTTGTTGGCGAAACGGTCGCAAAGAAATTAGCAAAACATTTTAAATCTATCGATCTTTTAATGGCAGCAGATTTTGAAACCTTAATTACTGTTGATGAAATTGGCGATAGAATTGCGCAAAGCATTGTCGATTTTTCTAATGATTTAGGCAACATTCAATTAATAAATCGATTAAAAGCCGCAGGAGTTCAATTAGAAGTTTCCGCAGAAAGTTTAGAAAATCAAACAAATAAACTAAACGGACAAGTTTTTGTGGTTTCTGGCGTTTTTCATCAAATGAGTAGAGAAGAACTTAAAAAAGCAATTGAAGATAATGGCGGTAAAGTAAGTTCGTCAATTTCTAAAAAAACAAATTTTATTATTGCGGGCGATAATATGGGGCCAAGTAAATTAACCAAAGCGCAAGATTTAGGAATCACAATAATTTCAGAACAAGATTTTATAGATAAAGTTCGTTAACTGTAGTTGTAAATTAATTCTTTTTAAAGTGTCAGTAGTGCTCAATAAAAAATCAGAGTTGAAAAAATTTCTATACATATATATAGTATTAATTTCTATAACTACTTTTTCTCAAGAAAGAGAAGTAGATTCTTTGCCTAAAAACATAGAAGATTACGTTTTTGTGCAGCCAGGAGATACATTAACGATTCAATTAAACGAGTTTTCAATTTATCCAAAACACAGGTTTAGCTCAAAAGAAGATATTGCTTACTATTTATGGTTTCGTAAAAAAGTTCTTAAAGTGTATCCGTATGCAAAATTGGCCTCAGAAAGATTAGATACTTTAAATTATAGGCTAACTAAAATTAAATCTAATAGTAAACGTAGTAAATATATTAAGTTAATTCAAGGGTATTTAGAAGGCGAATTTACAGATCAAATTAAAAAGATGACCAAAACAGAAGGTCGTATTTTAATAAAATTAATTCATCGCCAAACGGGTAAAACTGCCTATAACAATATCAAAGGGTTAAGAAGTGGTTGGAAAGCCTTTTGGTATAATACAACAGCAAATTTATTTAAACTTTCTTTAAAAGATGAATACCAACCAGAATCTGTAAATGAAGATTTTTTGATTGAAGATATTTTGCAGCGAGCATTTCAAGACGGAGTTTTAAATAGGCAAGTAGACAAGTTAAATTTCGATTATCCTAAAATTATTGCCGAGAGAAAAGCAGAAATTAATGTAGAAAAGTATAAGAAAATGTTTTCAAAACAACGCAAAAAGAATGCAAAGAAGCGTAAGAATTAATTTAGATAATTCTTCAGTGTGTTCCCTTTTTCAAGATTATTCATATGTATTAGCTATATAATAAGTATAGTTTTTCTCATAATTTAGGTTTATTCGAGGTAAAAGGTCGGGCTTTCCATTATATCTTTTTATGCAAGTTCAATTTAA
>TARA_R110001606_G_scaffold88329_10_pt1 | contig 20089 bp, 18 predicted proteins | sample TARA_R110001606 | Tara Oceans TARA_R110001606 (sample SAMEA4398315) | marine metagenome | biome: Polar Biome; feature: [SRF] surface water layer (ENVO:00010504); material: water (ENVO:00002006), including particulate matter (ENVO:01000060) such as... | depth 5 m | reverse complement strand
AGGGCGATTCATCTTAGCAACTGGTCCGATTTTCCGCGACCACCTCTTAGCCCGCACGACTTCAGTCGGCGAGATTATTGTAGAATATCCGATAGGGTACGATAGATGGCACTCTAGGAATCCATATCTGATTGAATCAATGTGCTTCGTTGTGAGCAGGGCATATCAAGGAAAATACCAACCTTATCTTGGCCCGCTGCAAAAATGAGAAAAGCTGCTGACCTTCTATTGCGCCCAGACATAATAACCATCCCCTATGGAGGGAGGCTCATCCTTGCAGTCTGACAACAGCAGCGTATCTGTTTTGTCTGCAATCGATAAATATAAGCTATTGATTTTATGAAATTTATTTCTTAATCGACTTAGTAACGAGTGGGAAATATATGGTATATAATAAATTACTAATGAATATATGGCATAGAATAATATTACTTATATTAATAGCTATCTGTAAGTTCATTCAAGTATAATTTGTAAGTATTATTACCAAAATCTATGTAATGTTCATGTTGTCTATATATGAATACCACTGATATTGCCTATTTGTATATTCTCTATATTCACCTCCAGATAACATTTCCTCAACATTGCCCATATCTACAAATTTATGCTCTACAGGTGCGTCATAGGTGAGGATCGACTTGCCGTCTACCTTGGCCATAGCTCCGGCAACCTCCATATAGTAGTGTTCCATATATTCCCTAAGCTCGTCAGCTAAAGCATGGTGCACAAGAAAGCTATCATGCACTGGTAGACACGCATATTGCATGTCAGCAAATCTAAGCATGACTTTTTCTGCTATATCAGCGTCCTTTTTCTGTAATTGCAAACCAAACCCGGAGCCAAAATACTCCCTAATAGGAGAGTGCGCATCTATGATAGCTTCCAATAGTTCTTGCCATGAGCAACCGGCGTCCATCTCGTTAAAGTCGCTGTGCTGTTTGATATTCTTGTTAGAAGCATTCACCAGCGAATTAAAGGCAACTTTCTTAACATCACGGACAACATTTTCCAAACCCATATCATATGGATCTAGGGGAGGGGTAACGCCAACCTCTGCATACACCAAAGCCGGATGCATTCCTGAGTAATCGAGTTCTACTGTTTGCTTACCATTGATATGAATGTATTTCCTGTATTCTTTGGGAATTCCTAGCCACCATGCGCCATAAAAACGGCCACCTTCGTTCCAACTGCTATTGTTAAAGATCCGTCTCAGCGTACGCGCACTAACATCTATTGACGGCAGGGCTTCTTCATCTTCCAAATGCCTGTTCCAAACGTGCCGTCTCAAGGCTTCAAACTCTGTATCTTTCAAATATAAATCAATCCAAAAAGTTGATAGGTGCCTATTGATACGTTCTAAATTTTCCGACATTTTCGTTGTTTGACTATTATGCTCGTAAGGAATGATATCTTTATTTTCATCCTTGAGAACAATATTGTTGCACCCTTCTAATTGCCGTATCTGCCACAGAGTAATATGGGCCTGCTCTTCCAGTGCCGACATCAGTTTCTGAGTTGCTCTAATGCGGGTCCGCTTACCTTTACCCTTCTCCTTGTCGAAATGCCCTTTCTTTTCTGTTCTTAAATATCCGCAGGCTTCTAGTCCTTTATAGGCTGACTGGACATCCATATAGGAAAGAGCCACTGACTGATAAAAACTGACCATCCTGTGGTAGTTGTTAGTAGGGCTGTACTCATTCTTGTTTAACGGCAACCCAAGCTGCATTCGCTTATTTGACTTTCGGGCTACATATAGGTCAAGCACCAGAGCCTTTACCATGCGAGTAAAACCATGATGCGCTCTTATAGAACGTTTTTTGGAGCGTTCCTCTTTGCCCTCAATCTCATTACATATATTTTGGAGAACTATCTCAAATAAAGGTGACGCAATATCACGCGACCAAAAGATAGATCGAGACGGTTGATTTATTTTACGTGACTGGTCATCATAGTTAGCCGCAGCCATAGCTTCTTCTCTTAGCTGCTCGTCCTTAATCATCCGTTTATATCCTTAATTTTGGTGCTACTTAGGACTATTTCAGCCAGTTTCTTAGGGTCCACACCATCGCCGTAAGCCCTCTTCGTACCTTCTTCATCTGCGAACTCCAACCAGTGCATTCCTTCAACCACGCTGTCAGGGTCTTGTCGCTTAACTTCTTCAAAGTACCTTTTTTTGTACTCCACGAAATCTATTCCATCGTTCTGTTTATGAGTTCGGCTAGTCTCATCTTCAAACCCCTTTTTTGCCCAGACAGCAAAGCTGGTGCTATCGTCTTTAATTGCAGTTATACCTGCTGTAGCTCTATTTTTTAGCTTGTTTGCACCGCCATTAACTAGAGCCTTATATATGGAATAGATGAAACATCCGACTTCTTCAGCGACTACTATCGGAACCTCGAGAAACACGAAAAACATTGAAGATATCCCACCGAATATACCGACAAAAATAGCCAGCGCCGAGCCAACCCCAAGAAAATAAACATTCCATTGTTCATCTGTATCTTTAAATATTAGGATAAACAGAAATACCGACAATCCTATAATTATCCCAATCCCGCCGGAGCCATAGAATATGGGCTTCCAGAGGCCCCGAAACTCTTCGAGAAAACTGTTTCGACGAACTTTCCAAATCCAGCTTGCTTCTTTTATTCCTGCAATTGAGTACAAAAGGAAACGAACGCGTTTTTCGAACCAGTCAGTTGGCGACATCCAAATCACAACAGCTCTCATGGTAGCCGCAGCGACAAGCAGCTGACCGGCCAGCCTAATTATAGTTAACTGTTCAGTATCGTAGTGCCCGTTCTGAATTAGTGTGAATAGGATTGTGACCACTACTGGCACGGCTAGTGAAATCAGCAGGTTTCGGAAGCAAAAAATTACGACCACTGTTATGATAGTTGGTATGTCTGCAATTGTTACTACAAATAACACTAATATTTCTTCTAGTGTCATTTTAAACCCTCATTTTCTAAACCAAAGCTCAAACGTTCTATTGCTTCTTTCTTTTGAGCAACCGTATATCCATCACCAAAATATACTTGTTGCGTTACGCCTTCTTGAGCGTGCCCTACGATAGCTTTAACGAGAGGTTCAGCGACGCCGGATTGAAGCAAGTTCGTGACCATCGTGTGGCGAAAGCTATGAAACACCAAACCTTGGCCACTCATGCCCACAGCCTTCAAGAACGGACCATTAAACCATCGGCTTAGATTTCGCCCGTACCCGGTTCCCTGACTAAGGGATAGCTCATGCAGCAACCTTTGCTTACCTGACTTCTTTAACCTTTCGGCATGCTCTAAGAAGCCGAGTTCAAGCAACTCAGAATGGATGGGGATTAGGCGTGTTGCAGAGGAAGTCTTGAGCCTTACCCCATCAGCTTTCTCATTAATGTCAAAGCACCATAAACCGTCTACTTGTCTGACATCACCAAGTTGCAACTGTGCAATCTCGTTGAGGCGTGCCCCTGAATAGATAGCAATGAGGGGTCCCCATCTTTGATATTCTTTCTTAATTGCGCTGGTTTCATCTTTCAGGATCGCACTGAGTATCTTGCCAATCTGATCCTTAGAGAATGCTGTCCGTTCCCCATCACCTGATTTCTTGAGCTTGATGGTAAGGCCGGTAAATACGTTCTTAGAGACATACCCGTTCTTTTCAGCCCACTTGAATAAGCCGTGGCATGCATTGAGATGTTTATTAATTGTTTTCACATGCATCCGTTCTACACCCACAACCGTGATAGCATCTTCAAACTTAAGCCCCCTTGTTTTGGGGTTAGAATTAATGTTCTTGGGCACCTGCTGCAAAGTGCTCTTCACCTTCTGGGCACTCTTGGATGTAATAGAACTACAGGCGATGTCAGCACCCAAAATGGCAAGCAGTAAACTAAAGATTGCCCGATATTCCTTCTCTGACTTTTTTGTCCAATTGCCGCCCCTTATTCTCTCTTCCACAAACCGCCTGACAAGCTCACTGAGAGGGGTGTCCATACCTTCGCTTGAGGATGGTGGGCGGGAAGGCTCAGCAGGGCTTGAGAGGTCGTATTCTTCCATCGACTTGTCATAGTCAAGAACATGTTGGCAATAAGCTTTGTAAGAGCTCCTGAACTCCGTTTCCATAGTTTTATAGGTATCACTGCCTTGAGAGACGGGAAGCCCATACAGGGCGATCAGACGGTCCACAGGCGGCTTTTCGTCGTTAGCCGTATGGTTGAATATTTCTGGTGCGTCGGATGTTAAAATACTCGATCTTAGGACGTTTAGCTCGAGCCCGCTCAGGCGTCCTTTATCAGCCATAGACGACTTCCGTTGCTCTAGGAGGCTTGCGAAATGCGACTTAAGCAGGGTTCTTATTTCGTGATATTTCATATTTTTATTGGCAACGCTACTCAGCAATTCATCAGCCCAGTATGATAACCACCGTGACAATTGCATGGCAAGGCGATTATCTCTCGTATCCAGAGACACTCTAATATGCGTGCATTTATTGTAAGGATGGAGGGCCTTAGGAATAGGCCAACGGAAATAGAAGACGTTGTGTCTGGAAAGCATCAGGTAGGTAGATATATGCATGGATAAATGGCTCACTTCAATGTGCCACCATCAAAACTAGGTATCTAATGCATTGATTTTAAAGCAAATGGCGGAGGGTCGGGGATTCGAACCCCGGAAGGGCTTGCACCCTTGCTGGTTTTCAAGACCAGTGCATTCAACCGCTCTGCCAACCCTCCGCGGGGCGGCGCTTTCAAAATGGCATCGGCAAGACGCAATTCAAGGCCGCAAACGGTCCTGATCGTTTAAAGTTCCCGCTCTGGCCTGTCAATATGTTTGATAGGGAAATCGATAATTCTGTCGCCGGGCATGGCCGCCGTCGAAAATCAAGACTTTTATGTCTGAAAGCGTTGCGAATCCGCGGGGTTTGTGGCAAAAAGGGTGGATCAGTAAAATGGAGTACCAATGGCCAAGAAACCTGCGCGTTTTATTCTCTTCACCCTGTTCGGCATTTTTTTGACGGCTATCGCAACACCGGGGTTCGCCGCGAAGGAGCCATTCGATCAGTGGCTGACTAAGCTGAAAACAGAAGCGCGGGAAGGCGGGATCAGCCAGGCCATCCTCGACAGCGCCTTCGCGGACGTGAAACTCATTGAAAAAGTCGTCAAACTAGACCGCAAACAACCCGAGACCGTCCAGACATTCCAGGAATATATGGCACAGCGCCTGCCGCAGTCGCTCGTTGACTCGGGCAAGGCCATGCTCAACCAAAACCGCGCCATACTGGAAGAAGTCGGGCGGGAGTTCGGGGTGCAGCCACGTTTCATCGTTGCACTGTGGGGGGTGGAGACACGTTACGGTAAATATACCGGCGGGTTCAGCGTCATTGACGCACTCACCACGCTTGCCTATGACAATCGCCGGGCGGAATATTTTCGAAAGGAGCTGTTGCTCGCCCTCAAGATCCTTGATGACAACCATATCGCACTTGCCGATATGAAGGGTTCCTGGGCCGGTGCGATGGGACAATCGCAGTTCATGCCGTCAAGCTTCGTCAATTTCGCCATTGATTATGATGAAGATGGCCGCCGTGATATCTGGACAACCAAGGCTGACGTTTTTGCCTCTGCTGCGAACTATCTGTCGAAATCCGGCTGGCAGGGCGACCAGACGTGGGGCAGGGAGGTCACTTTGCCCAAGAATTTCGACCTGTCCCTGATCGACCTTAAAATCGCCAAACCGATGGCGGAATGGGAAGCCCTTGGCGTTCGTAAAATCGACGGATCCGCCTTACCCTCGCGCCAGCTGGTTGGATCGCTGGTCCAGCCGAAGGGCGGCAACGGGCAGACATTTCTGGTCTATAACAATTACCGAACCATCCTTAAATGGAACCGGTCCACCTATTTTGCAATGTCCGTCGGCCATCTTGCCGACCTGATCGGGGATGGGTAAGAGAGATGAAGTGCGTAGCGTAAAAGGTATAAGTAATATGGCGAAATTGAACCAACAGTCCGGACTGATTGTCCTCGTCACCACCGCCCTGCTGCTGGCGGGCTGCTCCGAGGTCAGTCTGCTCAGTTATGGCGCGAAGAAATACCATGCCGCGGGAAAAGACACCGCCGCCGTCGGACCAAACGATGTGGATCGTGGCACTCCGAAACTCGGCAATCCTTATCAGGTGGACGGCATCTGGTACTACCCGAAAGTCGACAATGCCTATGACGAGACGGGGATTGCTTCCTGGTATGGGGAGCCGTTTCACGGCCGCCGCACGGCGAACGGCGCCGTGTATGACATGCATAAGCTGACGGCGGCGCACAAGACATTGCCCCTGCCAACCGATGTGCGGGTGACCAATCTTGAAAATGGCCGGTCAATCATCGTGACGGTGAATGACCGTGGCCCCTTCGCGCATTCCCGCATTATTGACCTTTCCTATCGTTCTGCGCAAATGCTGGGCATCGTCAAGAAGGGAACGGCAAAAGTCCGAGTGCAGGTGATTAACGGTGGAAATGGGGATCAGACCATTATCGCCAAACCCAAAACTCCCTTGACGGAAAAGAATAATGTTGCCGCTGCACCGCAGGCTACCGTCGTTGCCGATACCCTGGCGCCGCCCGCTGGCGTTAAGCAGGCGCCAGCACCTAAAATTGAAGCCTTGCCAGCACCGGCCGCCGCCGTTGCCGAAACGCAGGTAACATCGGCGTCCGCCTATAGCGCACCAACCCCGACTGTCAGCGTTCAGCCGATTACTCAGAGTGATATTTTCATACAGGCCGGCGCTTTCGTTGATTTCAATAACGCCAATATCCTGAGTGCACGTCTGTCGTCACTCGGCCCGACGAAAGTCAGTCAGGTTCTGGTCAACGGACAGGATTTCTATCGCGTGCGGGTCGGTCCGGTACCGGATATTGATAAGGCGGACCAGCTGCTGGCGGACCTGATCAATAATGGTCATACGGAAGCTCGGATTGTGATCGAGTAGGCAAGCCTTAAACTGGCCAAAAACACGCATTAATGATAGAAATCACCCGATAACTCGAATTTACTGCGAGAAACCTGAAAAGAGAATGACTGAAAGCCCGACCGCCATGAATTTCTGGACCTCCTCCTTCCGATTTTTTTCCGCCCTTTTCCTTTCGCTGTTCTTGATTGCAGGGACTGCCGCTGCGGACCCAATTGAAACCGCGGCCCGGGAAGCGTTTATCTTCGATATGAATACGGGTGCCGTTCTGCTGGAGAAGAATGCCGACCAGCTTATGTCTCCAGCCTCCATGAGCAAGTTGATGACCATTACCATGGTGTTCGAGTGGCTGAAGGACGGCACGCTCAATATGGAAGACACCCTGCCGGTCAGCGAGAAGGCCTGGAAAAAGGGCGGCTCCAAGATGTTTGTCGAAGTCGATACCCGCGTCAGCATCGGAGATTTGCTGCGCGGCATTATTGTCCAGTCCGGCAATGACGCCTGTATCGTGGTGGCCGAAGGGCTTGGCGGATCGGAAGAGGGGTTTGCCGAGGCGATGACCTCGCGGGCTCGGGAACTCGGACTTGAGAAAAGCACCTTCAGGAACGCCACCGGCTGGCCCGATCCGAACCACAAGATGACAGCGCGGGAACTTGCCCTCCTGGCAAAGCATATCATTCAGGACTTTCCGGAATATTATACCATCTTTGCCGAGAAGGATTTCACCTTCAGCGATATCAAGCAGGGCAACCGGAACCCGCTTCTCTATAAAGACAATGGCGCGGACGGCCTTAAAACAGGACATACCGAAGAATCCGGCTATGGCCTTGTCGGTTCGTCGGAGCGGGACGGGCGACGCATTATCCTCGTCGTCAACGGCCTTGAAAATGCGAAGGAGAGAAGCCGCGAATCCGAGCGGTTGATGGAATGGGCCTTTCGCGAGTTTAACAACTATGCGCTTTTCAAGTCCGGTGACATTGTCGATAACGCCCGGGTCTGGCTCGGCGACAAGGATGTGGTGCCGCTGACCGTGGAATCCGATCTCACCGTCACCCTGTCCCGTCAGGCCCGCAAGTCCATGACCGTCAAGGTCGTCTATAACGAACCCATCCCGGCTCCAATAATCAAGGGAACGCCGGTGGCGCAGCTCGTGGTTTCCGGCCCCGAAATCGAGACCATTGCCGTGCCCTTGGTCGCGATGGAGGATATCTCTCGCCCCGGCACGTTCAAGCGCCTAACCTCCGCAGTCGAGTATCTCGTCTTCGGTCCTTCCGCCAATTAGGGCGGCAGTGGCTCCGATGCAGTGCGCGAAGCGCAAAGGCGGAAAGTTCATTACGCTGGAAGGGGGCGATGGCAGTGGGAAATCCACGCAAAGCCGTCTTCTTGCCGAGTTCCTTGAGGCCCAGTCCATAGAGACTTTGCTGACACGGGAGCCCGGAGGCGCACCGGGCGCAGATGAAATTCGTGAACTGATCCTGACCGGGGATCCGGATCGCTGGGATGCTATCGGCGAGACTTTGCTTTTCTATGCCTCCCGCAGGAACCACCTCCGACTGACGATCTGGCCAGCACTCGACGAAGACCGCTGGGTTATCTCCGATCGCTTCGCCGATTCAACCATGGCCTATCAGGGGTATGGCAATCAGCTAGGCGAAGAGGCTGTACAGCGAATCCACGACTTCGCCGTCGGCAGTTTCGCGCCGGACCTTACCTTCATCTTCGATATTCCGGCGGAGGAGGGGCTGAAGCGCACCATGGGCCGCACCCATGACGAAGACCGCTTCGAGAAAATGACCCTGTCCTTTCACGAACGCCTGCGGGACGGCTTTCTCGATATCGCCCGGAAAAATCCGGACCGCTGCGTCCTGATCGACGCGACCCGGTCTGTCGATGCCATCCAGAAGGAGCTGCGCGAGACAGTCGCCGCGCGCCTGTTGCCATGACGGATTTACCGGTCTCTGACAAGCTGGAGGGATATCCGCATCCGCAGGACCGCATGGAGCTCATCGGCCATGATGCGGCGGAAAAGCGCTTCCTTGAAAACTATCTAAGTGGCCGGTTTCATCATGCCTGGCTCATTACGGGAGCAAAAGGCGTCGGCAAGGCAAGTTTCGCCTACCGCGCGGCCAAATTTCTGCTGAGCCAGCAGGGAGAGGGGGGCGGTGGCCTGTTCGGACCGCCGGACAGCCTTGATGTTCCCGAGGGCGATCCGGCACTCGCGCTGATCCGCGCCGGATCACATCCGGGCCTCGCGGTACTCAGGCGGCAATATGACGTAAAAAACAAAAAGTTTTTCAGCGTTATCCGCGTCGATGATGTTCGTGCCCTCAACCAGTTTTTCCAGTTGACCGCCTCTGAAGGAAGCTGGCGCATCGTTATCGTCGATCCGGTCGATGAAATGAACCAGAACGCCGCCAATGCGATCCTGAAAATACTCGAAGAACCGCCGAAGAAAACGCTTTTCCTCTTGCTCTCCCATACACCGGCAAGTCTGCTGCCGACAATCCGCTCACGCTGTCGTCAACTGGCGCTACGACCGCTCAGCGATGATGACATGCGACGGTTTCTCGCGCCCTACAGCGAGACGATTTCCCCTGACCAGCTGGACATGCTCCTGACGCTGGCGGAGGGAAGCCCTGGCATGGCGCTCAGGCTGCTGGAGGCGGGCGGCCTTGAAATTTTCGCCGATATCCTCGATATCTTCAGGAACTATCCGGTGCTCAACGCCGAGAAACTGCATACACTTGCGGACAAGAGCGGCCTGAAGGACGGGGAGGCAGGCTATCGCACAATCTGCGAGCTTTACCCCTGGTGGCTGACCCGTCTGGTCCGCGCCGCCAGCGATAATTTCAGTGACGGCAATCTGGTTCCCGGAGAAGCGGACATCATGAAAAAAATGGTTTCCCGGCATTCGCCCGCTGACTGGGTTGAAATTTGGGAAAGCGGGAATGACCTGATAAAAAGGGCAGACGTCATCAACCTTGATCGTAAACAGGTTGTCCTCAACCTGTTTTTGAATGTAGAACGCATGGGCAGGTAAGCCGCCACAATAATTCGGAAAGACAGATGTTAGTCGATAGCCATTGCCATTTGAATTTTGAACAGCTTTCCAGCGAGCTTGACGACGTGGTCGCGCGGGCGAGGGCGGTCGGCGTCGGACATATGCTGACCATCGGGACAAAACTCCGCGAGTTTGACGCTGTCCGGGCGATCGCGGAGCAGTATGACGATATTCATTGCTCCGTCGGTGTTCATCCGCATGAAGCGGAAAGTGAGGGCGATGAAGTAACGGCGGCAAAGCTCATCGAATTGGCCGCGCATCCCAAGGTCGTCGGCATTGGCGAAACCGGCCTTGATTATTTTTATGAGCATGCGCCGCGCGAGTTGCAGCAGAAATCCTTTCGTCTTCATATCGAGGCCGCGCGGGAAACCGGACTGCCACTGATCGTGCATACCCGCGACGCAGACGATGATACCGTTAAGATTTTACATGAAGAGTACGGGAAGGGGCCTTTTACCGGAGTAATCCATTGCTTTAGTTCAGGATGGGAGGTCGCTGAGAAATCAATGGAAATTGGTTTCTATATCTCCATTTCCGGGATCGTGACCTTCAAGGCGTCGGAAGAGCTCCGCGATCATGTCAGCCGTATCCCCGTGGAAAAGCTGCTGGTCGAGACGGACAGCCCTTATCTCGCACCTGTGCCCAAACGCGGCAAGACGAATGAACCATCCTTCGTCGCCCATACCGCCGCCCAGGTGGCAAAACTGAAAGGCCTTGAGCCGGATCAGCTGGCGACCATCACCACCGACAATTTCTTTAACCTTTTCAATAAAATAGAGCGGAAACTTTAATGGAAGTGACGATACTCGGATGCGGCACCTCCGGCGGAGTTCCGCGCATTGGAAATGACTGGGGCGCCTGCGATCCGGAGGAGCCAAAAAACCGGCGTCGGCGCTGTTCTATTCTGGTGAAAGAGAAGGACACGACTGTCCTGATCGATACATCACCGGACATTCGCGAACAGCTTCTGGATGCGGATGTCAGCCGGGTTGATGGCGTCGTCTGGACCCACGAACACGCCGATCAGTGCCATGGAATAGACGAACTCCGCGTCCTTGCTATCCGCAATCGCGAGCGCGTTAACGTTTGGAGTGACAAGAAAACCCTCGACATATTGATGCGGAGATTTGATTATTGTTTCCGGCAACTTGAAGGGAATCCTTATCCTGCCATCTTAGCTGAACATCTGATCACCGGACCGTTTACGATTGGCGATATTAACTTTCTTCCCTTCGATCAGGATCACGGCAGCATCACCAGTCTCGGCTTTCGCATGGGGCCCATCGGCTATTCCAATGATCTGGTCAATCTCGACGACCGTGGCTTTGAAATTCTCGAGGGCGTTGATACCTGGATCGTCGATGCCATGCGCTACACACCGCATCCGACGCATGTAAATCTGGAAACCGCGCTCGAATGGATTGACCGGCTTAAACCGCGGCGCGCGGTGTTAACGAATATGCATGTCGACCTCGATTACCGGACATTGCTGAAAGAACTGCCCGACGGCGTCGAGCCGGCCTATGACGGCATGGTCATAGAGGCCTGAATGAACGACAGGCTGCAGTTCAGGATAGCGCGCGAGGAAGATCTTCCCGAGATCGTCCGCTTGCTCGTTCAGGATCAGCTCGGATCCACACGAGAGGTTCTGAGCGATCCGCTGCCGCAGGTTTATCTGGATGCCTTCAACGCCATGAAGACCCAGCCGGGCAATGACTATATTATTGGCATCATCAACGAGCGCATTGTTTGCTGCTATCAGTTTACGGTGATCCACGGCATTTCACGCAGCGGATCTTCACGCGCGCAAATCGAAGGCGTCCGCGTTGACAGCGACATGCGCGGCCAGAATATCGGAAACCTTCTGATGAAGGACGCAATAGAACGTGCTCGTGCAAACAAATGCCGACTGTTGCAGCTCACCACCGATAAATCCCGCCCTGATGCCCACCGCTTCTACGAGGGGGTTGGCCTCTCGGCCAGCCATATCGGCTATAAGCTTGATATTTCATAATCCAATATTTTCCATAATATATATTATGCGAAAATTAGATATATGAATCATACATCGAAATCCTCCTCCCTATCCATTGAGCCTTCGATGTTCCAACCAGTTAATCGTCTCCGAAAATGATCGCTTCAATCTTCTCCGTGTCCTCCGCATCTATGACGGAGGTTGCGACATCATAGGAAAAGCCCTGACGTGCCAGCGAGGTAAGTTCCTTGTCCCGGCGATCCTCTCGCGTTTCTTCCGGCTTATAGGGTCCAAACCTGCGTCGCTTCACAAACCGGGCCGCCGCCTTGCGGTCAAGCAATGTCGTATCCGTGCCGAGTTCCTTAATCGCATGGCTCTGATCGGATTCCGCGAACCCCATTTCCTGGAGTTTCACGCCAATCTGAGCTATCGACCGCCCCTGCCGCGCCATCACGCGCGCTTTGCTCGCGGCAAACTCCGTATCATTGATAAAGCCCGATGCCTCCAGTTTCTCGATCACCCCGGCGATGCGTTCGTTCAGGACGGTCTCGGACAGCTCGAAATGCTCTGCATGGCGCATCGCCTTGTCAAACAGGTGCCGAGTCATCTTGCGACGCGTCGCCGGAAAGCGGTTTAAGTACCGAAGCGCCTGATCCCGCAGCCATTTTTCCGTCGGCTCGATCGGTTTTCGCGGCTTTTTGGGTTTTGGTTCCTGTCCGTCATTCATGGCATTCTCGTTTTTCGGGTCGTATTTTCATGATACGTATGGCCAGCGGGAAAGGAAATCCCGTAAACTGGCCTGGCCGGAAATTCGTACCCGAAAGTAAGTTACATGACCAAATCCGTTACCCCTGCCCCGATCGATCAACTGCTGGATATCATGGCCCGGCTTCGTAATCCAGAGGGCGGATGCCCCTGGGATCTTGAGCAGAATTTCGAGACCATCGCCCCCCATACCATCGAGGAAGCCTACGAAGTCGCGGAAGCCATCGCCAAGGGGGATATGGCGGAACTGAAGGACGAACTCGGCGATTTGATGTTTCAGGTCGTTTTCTATGCCCAGATGGCGAAGGAAGCTGGAGATTTCGATTTTAACGACGTGATCAAGGCGATTTCGGAGAAAATGATCCGCCGCCATCCACATGTGTTCGGCAATGAAGACATCGCAACGGCAGAAGCCCAGACAACCGCATGGGAGGAAACGAAGGCACGGGAGCGCGTATTGAAACGCGAAGCATCCGATACTCCGCCGTCCGCTCTTGATGGGGTGGCGAGCAACCTTCCCGCCCTCACCCGTGCAGTCAAGCTACAGAACCGGGCCGGACGGGTCGGGTTCGATTGGCCGTCCATCCGACCGGTGTTCGAGAAGATAGAGGAGGAAATGGCGGAACTTCGCGTCGAAATTGATAATGACGGGAGCGAGGAACGCATTGCCGAGGAATATGGCGACCTGTTGTTCGTGATGGCAAATCTGGGCCGTCATCTGAAACTGGAACCCGAAACTGTCCTGCGATCCGCCAACCGGAAATTCACCCGTCGTTTCCAGACGGTGGAACAACGCCTCACCTCTAGAGGTAAATCCCTCGACCAATGCTCTCTTGAGGAAATGGATGACGTCTGGAACGAAATTCGAAAAGAAGATAAATCTAAATAAAATTAGATAGTTAAAGATCTTTGTTAAGAATTTTCTCGAGCCGCCCGAGGTTCTCTGGTGAGAATTTGGCCTCGATATGGACTATGTCTTCCTGATCGGTTCGCTCCAGCACGGTCCCGTTCCGGTATATCCAGGAGAGCGTTGCCCCGTCCTCTGCCGGGATTTCAAGCTCCAATACTTTCTGCCTGGCCGTCAGCAAGTCCTCTATCCGGCGGAGGAATGTCTCCGTGCCCTCCCCAGTGATCGCCGAGATAGCAACCTGCCCCTTCCCGCGCTCCGTGCTGTTATAGAGCTTTTCCTTCTCTTCAGGTTCCAGCACATCAATCTTGTTCAAAACTTCAAGATAAGTGCCTTCGTCATCCGTATCGACACCGAGCCGCTTCAGAACATCCAGCACGTCCTGCCGCTGCGCGCCCGTGTCGATATGGGTAATGTCGCGCACGTGAACAATCAGGTCCGCCTCCAGCACCTCTTCCAGGGTGGCGCGAAAGGCAGCGACCAGCTCCGTCGGCAAATCCGAAATAAAGCCGACCGTATCGGAGAGGATCACCGGCTGCCCGCCCGGTAGGGTAATTTTCCGCATGGTCGGGTCAAGCGTCGCAAACAAAAGATCTTCCGCGAAGACATCCGATTGTGTCATGCGATTGAAAAGGGTCGATTTCCCGGCGTTGGTATAACCGACGAGTGCAACGATGGGGTAAGGTATCTTCTTGCGCTTCGCCCGGTGCAGCTCCCGCGTCTGGACAACCGAGCTAAGCTGCCGCTTGATTTTCGTGATCCGCTCGTCAATCAGCCGGCGGTCGATTTCAAGCTGCGATTCACCGGGACCGCCAATAAAGCTCAGGGAGCCGCGCTGTCGTTCCAGATGGGTCCATGACCGCACCAGACGGGTCCGCTGGTAGCTGAGATGGGCAAGCTCAACCTGCAGGGCGCCCTCCTTCGTCTGCGCCCGTTCCCCGAAGATTTCGAGAATCAATCCGGTCCGGTCGACAATCTTGACTTTCCAGTGGCGCTCCAGGTTGCGTTGCTGTACGGGCGTCACCGGCCCGTCGATGATCACGACATCAATATGCGAGTTTTTGATGAAATCACCCAGCTCGTCAATCTTGCCGGTTCCGAACAATGTGCCCGGCCGCGCCTTGTTCAGAGTGATAATCTCGGAATGAACAACATTAAGGGAAATGGCAGCCGTGAGCGAGACGGCTTCTTCGAGGCAACTTTGCGGATCACGAATCTTGGTTTGGGTTGAACGCTTGATATAGGGGTGCAGAACCAGAGCCGCCTCCCCCGAACGCAAGTTCTCGCGTTCTGAATTAACTTCCATGTGGGGAATTTAGGCGCAGCATAGGGTCCTTGTCAGGGTCAGCTCTCGGCTGACGGGTCAAAAAGCTGAATAGGTCCGGCGGGCATCACCGTCGAGATGGCGTGCTTATAGACAAGCTGCTCATGTCCATCGCGGCGCAACAGAACGCTGAAGTTATCAAACCAGCTTATCGAACCCTGTAATTTTACACCATTAACCAGAAATACCGTAACTGGCACCTTGTCCTTGCGTACCTTGTTCAGGAATACATCCTGTACATTTTGTGACTTCTCAGCGGCCATCTCGAATTATCTCTCGTCTGTCATTAATCTAATGATTTGCCTTTTTATAATCCTATCAAGGTCTATTTGACGGCTTATGCAAACAAAGGGCAAAAAAGTTTCCCTGACATAAGGATTTATCGCCCTAAACACAAGCACTATCGCGCCTAAATTGCAACAAATAACGACTTTGACATAAAAACCACAGTCAAAGTTGAAAATTACGAAAATACTGTGTTAAATATCCTGCATGAATTTCTCGTAAATAGCCCTGAGTTGCTGTGAAACAATGCCCGGGTGACCATTTCCGATGATTTTATCATCTACCTTTACCACAGGCATGACATAAGTCGTGCTGCTGGTCAGAAACACTTCGCGTGCAGAATTCAGTTCTTCTTTTGAGAAGCTTCGCAGCTCAAGTTCAATATCATGTTTTTTCAGCTCCCGCAGGAGCGATGCCCGCGTGATACCAGCCAGAATAGAATTACTTGTCGGTCGGGTAACAACCTTTCCCTCTTGCGTAACGATCCAGGCATTGGTGGAACTGCCCTCGGTTACCATGCCGTCTTCATCAATCTGAAACGCTTCATACGCGCCCTTTTCCTTGGCTTCCTGCTTGGCCAGTACATTCGGCAACAGGGAGACCGATTTGATGTCCCGTCGGGTCCAGCGGATATCCGGCACGGTAATGACATTCACGCCGGCCTCCGCCGTTTTTTGCGCCTTTGCCATCGACAGTCTTTTTGCCGTCATGACCAGTGCGGGGGCCACATCCTTCGGGAAGGGATGATCGCGCGGGGCAACACCCCGCGTCACTTGCAAATAGATAATTCCGTTTTCAATTCCGTTGCGCCGGATCACTTCGCGCATGACCATTTTAAGCGGCGCGCGCTTCATCGGCGCATCCATCTTCAATTCTTCAAGACTGCGCCAGAGACGATCCAGATGCCCCTCTTCATCGATCATCCGGTTATTGAAGATTGTGACCACCTCATAGACCCCGTCGGCGAACTGGTAGCCGCGATCCTCAATATGAACACTGGCAGTCCGGTGCGGAACATACTGACCGTTTACATAAGCAATTCTGGACATCTTCTTCCTATTTCGTTAACGCCGCCACAGGGCCGGGTTGAGCAGGGAAAGCACAGCAAAAAATTCCAGCCGTCCCACCAGCATAGTGACACATAATAGCCATTTGGAAAAATTCGGTAAGGCCCCGTAGCTGATAAAATTCTCTTCACCGACAATCACATCCGTGATCAGGGGCTGGGCGGCTGAACCCGCGTTAGCGAGGTTCGTTACCGCAAGAGAAACCGACGACTGCAGATCGAGCCCATTGAAGGCGAGCAGCAGCGTCACCACGACAAGGGTACCACAATACAGAACGAAAAAACTCCAGGCGGAGAGTATCTGCTCACGTGAGATACGCTGATCACCATATGTCAGCGGAAAAACGCTGCTTGGAAAACTGAGACGATTGATTTCCGAATTTGACACCTTCATTAGAATACTGAGGCGCATGAGCTTGATTCCCCCAGCCGTCGAGCCGGTCGAACCGCCAATGGTGATTAGAACCAGGATCACAAGGAGCGCCCCGATCGGCCAATAATACTGACCGCTGCCGGAGACAAGCGGCATGTTATACCCCGTTGTCGTCACGGCGGAGACAGTATTGAAAACTGCATATCGCAAGGTATCGGGAATGCTCATATCCGTCTGGGTCATCATCAGGAAGAAAACAAACAGGCTGCCCAGCACGATCACCACCAGCAGATAGCGATATTCTGAGTCCTTGAAATAGGATTGCCGATCGCCATTGAAGAATGACCAGTGGAGAGAGAAATTGACGGCGCCGATCACCATGAAAATCATCAGTACAACTTCAATCCCACGGCTGGCGAACGCGGTTCCGGCTGTATTTGACGTCACAAACCCGCCGGTCGACAGGGTACTGAAGGCGTAGCACAGCGCATCAAAGGCCGACATACCGGAAAACCAAAGCGCAACAATGCAAATGGCCGTCAGCAGGCCATATATCTTCAACAGGGAGAGCACTGCGTAACCAAAACGACGCGAGACCTGACGGCGGCTGCTCTTGGCGAGCGCCCGGGTGAGAGGATTGTTTCCCGGTAGATTGAAGGCACTCGCCAGGGCAGAAAGGAAGACAATGATCGAAAACCCGCCCGCCCATTGGATGAGGCTCCGCCACAGCAGGATGGCCCGCGTCTGAATATCAAGATCATCGATAACAGTCGCGCCGTTTGTAGTGAAGCCGGATATGGCCTCAAAGTAAGAATTGGTCGCCGAGGGGATGGCATCGCTCAGATAGAAGGGCAAGGCGGCAAACGCCGGAAGCACGATCCAGATTAAGGTCGCCGCGAAGAAAGTCTCCCGTCGCCCCAATATTGTCATTTCCCGCCGCATGGCGAGAACCATGCCGCCGCCGAAGAACAGTGTCACGATCGCCGACACGACAAAGCTGGCGGCAAGCCCTGCCTGCCCCTGCGCCAGGGCGAAAGCCATCGGCACCAGCATTAGAGCCGCCAGGAATCCCAGAGCCCAGCCCAGAAAGGTAAAGACAGGTGCAAATAACATCGGTCTTAGAAAAATTCCAGGCCGACGGAAAACATTTCCTCAACCTTGTGAATGGATTCCTGAAGACCGAGAATGATTACCCGGTCGTCCTCCTGTATAACGGTTTCACCGCGCGGTATTTCAACTCTGTTCCCCTTGATGACGGCTCCGATGATGGTTCCCGGCGGCAGCTTGATATCGCGAAGTGGCTTCCCGACCAGCAGTGAGGTTTCAAGCGCATCTCCTTCCACTACCTCTGCAGCGCCGTCGCGGAATGAATGCAGACCGCGGATACGGCCGCGGCGGATATGACGGAGGATTTCCGACACCGTCGTCGCCCGCGGATCAACCACTACCTCGATGCCGAGCGATGTGACGAGATTGCCAAAAACCGGATTATTGATGAGGGTAACAGCGGTTTTCGTGCCCTGCCCTTTTGCCAGCAGGGACGACAGGATATTCACCTGGTCATCATTGGTCAGCGCCACAATCGTCTCGGCCCGCGCCGCGTTGGCCTCCTGCAGAAGCTCCGGATCTATCGCACTGCCATGAAGGACGACCGTCCGGTCCAGTTCTTCGGTAATTTTCTCCGCGCGGGCACGGTTATTCTCGATCAGCTTTAGCGAGACGTTCCGCATGTTCTTCTCAACATACTTCGCAAGATGCAGTCCGATATTTCCCCCGCCGACAATGACAATGCTGCGGGCCTCCTGCTCTTCATGACCGAACAACGGCATGGCACGGGCTACATGATCGGTGTCTGCGGCGAAATAGACTTCATCGTCCGGAAACATCTGATCCCCGCTGGCAGGAACAATCATCTTCCCATCACGATATATAGCGACAACCACGACGTTAAGGTCAGGGAAAAGCTCCGTTAGCTGCTTGAGCGGCGTATTAACGATCGGACAGTTTTCATCCAGCCGGACACCAATTACCTGAACTTTCCCGTCGCCGAATGACACCGTATCAAAGGCGCCAGGAACCTTGAGCCGCCGCTCTATCGCGTGCGCAACCTCAATTTCCGGCGAAATAATGACATCAATGGGCAGGTTTTCACGACTGAACAAATGCGCCCATAACGGATTTGTATATTGCTGCGCCCGGATACGCGCTATTTTCTTCGGTATATCGAAAATCGAATGAGCAATTTGGCAGGCGACCATATTGACTTCATCGCTGTAGGTGACGGCAATGATCATATCCGCGTCATACGCCCCTGCCCGCTCCAGTGCATCGGGATAGGACGCATGGCCAACCATCGTGCGGACATCCAGCTCGTCGCCAAATTTTCGCACAAGTTCGGCGGACTGATCGATCAGCGTTACGTCATTGCTTTCCTGGGCGAGCTGACGCGCGATATTCGAGCCGACCTGGCCTGCGCCACAAACGATAACTTTCATCGCCTCAAATTTCCCCTCATATACTGCCGGTTCCGAAAGCTATTGCCCCCTAGTCCGAGACTCTTTTCCGTTCGCCATTGCTAACACCAAGTGTTTTCAGCTTGCGATGCAGAGCTGACCTCTCCATACCAACAAATGACGCGGTACGCGAAATATTTCCGCCAAAGCGATTGATTTGGGCTTCAAGATACTCTTTCTCAAACCGTTCCCGCGCTTCACGCAAAGGCAACGCCATTATTTCCGTGTTCTCATTCTGTCCCGTCATGATAGAATGAGCCGAACCTGCATCCGCCGGCACCATATTGGCCGTGATCGGCGCGGTCTTGTCATCCGTTGCCAGTATCATGATCTGCTCGATAACATTTTTCAGCTGGCGGACATTGCCCGGCCAGGACGAGGCCTGCAAGGTGGCAATCGCATCCTCACCGACTTTGCGTAGCGGCAGGCCGGAGCTTTTTGAAAATCTCTCGACAAAATAACGGGCGAGCGGCCCGATATCCTCCGGTCGTTCTTTCAGGGATGGCACAAAAATCGGGACCACACCGAGTCGATGATAGAGATCCTCCCGCAGGCGGCCACTGGTCATTTCCTCTTTCAGGTCACGGCTTGAAGAGGAAATAATCCGTGCGTCCACTTTGATCTTTTCGGTTCCGCCGACCCGCTGAAAGGACTGATCGACCAGCACCCTGAGAATCTTGCCTTGTGTCTCCATCGGCATATCGGCAATTTCATCAAGGAAAAGCGTGCCGCCATGGGCCTGCTCCAACAGGCCGCGCCGACCACCTTTGACGGAATTCATCCGCCCTTCCTCTACACCGAACAGCTGTATTTCAAGCCGTTCCGGCGCCAGTGTCGCTGCATTCAATACGACGAACGGA
>TARA_R110001606_G_scaffold395760_3_pt1 | contig 20091 bp, 21 predicted proteins | sample TARA_R110001606 | Tara Oceans TARA_R110001606 (sample SAMEA4398315) | marine metagenome | biome: Polar Biome; feature: [SRF] surface water layer (ENVO:00010504); material: water (ENVO:00002006), including particulate matter (ENVO:01000060) such as... | depth 5 m | reverse complement strand
GACACCTGGATCTGGTCGTAGCTGTCAACCTGCGCCGCAACGCCAGACACAATTAAGTTGTTAAAAATGACTTCAGCCCGCATCACATTACCTTTGAAATGGAGAACAAGTGCACTCAGCAGCTTGCAGCGGTGTTAGTCAACTTATCTAAATGCACTGTGCAATTGATTTACCCGTCACAGTACAGAAGAGGCATCAGGTAGGATTGCGCTTAGAGCGCTAGGGGCAGGACTTCAGTAACGGGGTTGTCTCAGTCAACCAGTTTTACGCAAATGCCGTCGTCCGCAGAGTAGCGGTTTTAGGTTTGCTCTGATTGTCGCACGTCTGGCACAGGCAACTTCGTCTAAGGTCCCCTGGGTGCATGCTTCGGTCCGTGAAAGGCCAAGCAAGCCGCCAACATAATGCTGGTTCAATGCAGGTCCGATGTGCCCATCTCATTGGCGTGCTCGATGTGGTTCGGCAACAGTCTTGACCACGGCATCATCGAAACCGCGTCCAATATGGACCTCGAAGGGCAGGCAAGCCTGCAGGCCATCTTCCCGCTCAGCCAGCACAGGCCCACATCCGAAGTATCTTTAATTTCATTGGTCCGCGCCCTACTGATGGCTGCGCGACGGAAAAGTAGCGTTCAACAATCCTATAGGGTTGCTGTCAATATTATATTATTGTAGAACTGGGACACCCGTGAAGGGTGCCTGGTCCTAGCAGTTGGAGGACCACAGGCGTGGAAGAAATAGAGTTAGAAAAAGAAACGCCGAATGTGGTTACAGAACCCAGATTCAGAAAGCTCGTTGCTAGCGGCTATCTCGCTGAGGTCGTTTGCCAAGCGGCAGCATACAGAAAAGCGTCCGTCTGGTACGGCGAATGGATCGTTCGCGTTGTTAATTCAGAAGGGACTTTTGAAAAACTCCTCGTCACGACACCACGAAAGGTCGATGATATGGACGAAATTAAAGTCAGGGTTTTCAGAACAATTAACGGCCTTACGTCCTTCATGCACGAAGCCGGATTCAGGCACGTGGATGTTCCGCTGTTTGATGACGAGCGGACGGTCCATTCAACGTCAACAAAACCAGAAGATAAGAAAAAGAGCTAGGTCGTCACTATCCTCCTTTTCTCTGGCAATGGCTGGCTGCCTGATAGGGCTTCTTCCGCTCAATCCAGGCCACTCCTTTGCAAATGGCATGGTTCTCGTGCCCGGCTCCGATGGAGCCTTTCAATTCAGAGAACAGAGCAACGGCTTCGCTCGCCATTTCGGATCAGGCGGGCAGCCGATCATTCCAGAGGCTGAACGCCCGGCATCCCCTTCCCAAGACTCCATGTCGTTTCTTGCAGAACCGGAAATCGGTTTTGTCGCGCCGCGTGCAGTTTCCGGAAGCGAAGAAATCCTCAACGCAATTGACCAGACCGCAATGCGCTACGGCGGCCACGTCGCCCTGCGCAAAGCCGGAATGTCAGTCATGGAATGGCGGCATTTCTACCGTGCCAATATTGAAATCGAAAGCGCCTACAATCCTCGGGCGCGGAGCCATGTCGGGGCTATCGGCCTCGGCCAGCTGATGCCGGAAACCGCCGCAACGCTCGGCGTGAACCCCCATGACATGCACCAGAACCTCGATGGTTCTGCACGATACCTGCTCCTTCTTCTCGATCGGTTCGGATCAAAGGAGCTGGCACTCGCTGGCTATAACGCTGGCCCCGAAGCTGTCGCGCGCCACGGGGGCATTCCGCCCTACCGCGAAACCCAAGGTCACGTCCGCAAGGTGATGGCCGTCTTTACCCGATTGAACGGAGATACCTTATGACCAAATCACTGCCGGTTTCGGCACTCAACCTGCTGCTCTTTGCCCTGCTGGCTGTCGGCCTTTTCATGCTGATGACCGAGCCTGCCATGGCCCAGGGGCAGATCAACCTCAGCCCGATCACGAACATTCTGACCGGCATTGCCACCACCCTGACCGGGCCGCTCGGCCGGGCCATGGCAACGCTGGCCGTGATCGGCATCGGTGTGGCCTGGCTGATGGGCTACGTCGATTTCCGCACTGTCGTCTATGTCGTCGCGGGCATCGCCATTGTCGCCGGCGCCAGCGTCATCGTGAACTCGATGTGGGGCGCTCAGTAATCGCCATGGTCAAACGGTCCCCCCTGTTCCTCGGCCTCATTCGCCCGGCCCGCGTCCTGGGTCTTCCGATGTTCTATGCCGTGATCTGGATGGTGGGGTCCGTCATGGCCTTTGTGTGGGTCCAGAGTTTCTGGACCCTCATATTCACGGTCCTGTCCTATCCGGCCCTTTGGATTGCCGCCGAATGGGACCCGCATTTTTTCGATGTGGTCACGGTCGTGAGCAAAAAAACCCGCCGAACCAAAAACCGCGATCAATGGGGTGCTGATAGCTATGAACCGTAATCTTCGGATCGGGCCTGCCGCCCTCGATGCCCTGCCCGCATGGGCCAGCCGGGAACAATCGGTGGCTTCCATGCTGCCCTATGTCTCGCTGATCGACGACCTGACCATCCGCACAAAGGGCAACGAGTTTTTCCAGTGCATCCGCGTCTCCGGGCTGAACAGCCTGACGGTGGCCGATGACATGTTGGACCGGACAAAGGAAATTTTCGCCAGCATCATCGCCCAGACCGGCGACAAGTTTGCCTATACCGTCCACAAGGTATCGCGCCACATCGACACAGCCCTTCCGCCCGTCGCAGGCGACGGGCTTGCGGCCCAGATCGACCGGCGCTGGCAGGCCCATATGGGCCGGGCCAATCTGCGCGAACACACCATCACCATCACCGTCATCAAGCGGCCTGACGTGCTGTCGAAGATCCCGTTCTCGCAGCGCCAGTCTCAGGACGCTCTGGCCCGGCAGATCGACGGCCAGGTGGGCCAGCTGCAAGAGGTCGTGGAATTTCTCTGCTCGGCTTTGTCAGGCATGAACCCGCAAGTGCTGACCGCATCCAGCGGTCAACTGCTTGGCTTTCTCGAAAGCATCAACACCGGGATCGAGGTTCCGACATTTCACACATCGCTGGACCGGACCATTGCGGAAACCGTCAGTAACACGCGCGTCACCTTCAAGGGCGACAGGATTTACCTCACCGGGGGCAGCCTGCCGGATCGGGTGGGCATGATCTACTCGATCAAGGAGTTTCCGCGCGAGTCCTTCGTGACCATGTTCGATGAACTGGACCTGCCCGTCGATATGGTGGTGTCGAACTACTACGTTCCGGTCAACAGCGGCATCATGGAAGAGCGGATCGCGCGGGAACTGCGTCGCCGCGCCGCGATCAACGACAAGGCCGCAAACCTGATCGAGGCAGTCCAACAGGCGCAAAACCGTCTGGCCTCCGGTGAGATTTCCTTCGGACAGCATCAGATGGCGGTCGCCGTCTATGCCGACAGCGAAGCGGAGTTGGCAAAGATCAGCTCGATGATCCGCAACATTGCCGTAGGCGCGGGCGTCAAGATGATCGCGCAGGGCTATACGGCCCGCACCGTCTATTTCGGCCAGCATCCCTGCAACCGTGCGTTTCGCATCCGCGAAGGCGCGATCACCAATGAACAGTTTGCCGACTTCGCGGCGCTGCATCGTGCTGCGATGGGCAAGAGCGGTGAAAATGTGCCTTGGGCCACTCCGATTACGTGGTTTCCGACGATTTCGCGCAGTGCCTATCGCTTCAACTTCCATGAAGAAGGCGATCCGAAAAAGGAACCAAGCAACGGTCACACGCTGGTCTTAGGCCGCATGGGGTCGGGCAAATCCGTGCAGGCGGCATTTCTGGCCGCACAAGCGCAACGGGTCGGTGCGCGGGTCTTTGTCTTCGACTATCGCCGGGGCATGGAAATGGCCGTGCGCGCTTTGGGCGGCCGGTATTCCGAACTGAAGGCAGGCGAACGCACCGGCCTCAATCCTCTCTGGATCGAAACGGACACGTCGGGACAGGAATGGCTAAGCGACTGGATCATTCACCTGATGGAAACCGGCCATAGCCAGCTGCACCCGGAACAGTCTCGCGCGGTGCGCGACGCCGTGCGTCAAAACGCCGAGGCGCGAAACCCCAACCTGCGGACCTGGACGCAGTTTGCACAGCTGGTCGGCTCCACCCATGACGGGGGCGCGCTGGCGGATCGGCTGAACGAGTGGACCGAGGGAAACCGCTTTGGATGGATCTTCGGGCGCGAGGTTGAGGACACCTTCTCGCTGGACGGCCAGTTTGTCGGCTTCGACCTGACGGACATTCTGGACAGCGAAAATCGGAAAGCCCGCATGGCGGTCCTGTCCTACATTTTCCGGCGTATCGAGCGGCAGATCGAGGACAAGCGCCCCACGATCATCATCATTGATGAAGCCTGGAAGGCGCTGGACAACAGCTACTTTGCGGGCCGCATCGAGAACTGGCTGGTCACGGCGCGCAAGCAGAACACGGTCGTCGTGATGATGACGCAGTTTGCGCATCAGCTCCAAGCCTCTGCGCATGGGCGAACCTTGTTGCAGGCGCTGCCCACGAAACTGCTGCTGCCGAACAAGGAAGCCGGTGCCGAGGATTATGCCGGGCTGCCACTCAATCAGAAAGAGCTGGAAATCCTCATGGGCGTGAATCCCGGTTCGCGGATCGCCCTGCTGAGGTCGGATGACGGCTCGCATGTCATCGACACCGATCTTTCGGCCCTTGGCCCGCTCCTGACCATCCTCGGCGGCATGAAAGCCGGTGAGGCGCTGGTCGGCGCGGACTACCGGACCCGTCCTGATTTTTGGAAAGGATTTGAAGATGCGTAAGCATGCTCTCTGCGCCGTTTTGGCGTCCCTTGCCCTGTCTGCCTGCGCTGGCACCCAATCGAAGCCGGTCAGCAGCAAGTGCTTTAACGCGCGTGGCGACCTTACCTGCGAACTTCGGCCCTTGGAGGAACTGTGGGGCGAAGCGCGACAGGACGCCGTGCGTCAGGTGGGCGTCTATGAGGGCGCGGTCGAGGACGGTCCTTATGCGCAACGGTGATCCGCGCTCCATGCCCGCAAGAGGCCCGCGCGAGACGTCAAGGATCGAGCAAGGGACTGCGGGCAGCTTGCGGGTGGCTCTGACGGCCCCTGTTCTTGCCCTGATGCTGTCCAGCACGGCGATGGCGCAAGGTGTGCCGGTTGTCGATCCGGCCAAGAATGCCCGCGAGGCGGAAATCACCCTGCGGCTTGAAGCGGACCTCGTTCTGCAACGGCAGAAGGCCGAAGAAGGCCGCAAGCGTGTTGAAGCCGAACGGGAGCAGGTCGAGGCGCTGGAGGCAGTCACCGAAGGGATGACCCTGCCCGATAATGGGGCCGGGGCCGAGGAAACGGTTCGGGGCTTAGAGGAAGGCTTTGCACCCTCTGCGGAAGTCTATGCCACCGACAACAGCGCCGCTGCGGACCGGCTGTTCAGCGGCGAGCGTGAGAACATCGAACAGATCATCATCCGCGCGGCGCAGGACACCCACCACATGCAGCGCGCCGGGTTGTCGCTGATCCAGTGGCGGTGCTGGTTGCAGGCTCTCATCTGGCAGGAAAGCCGGTTCAATCCGCATGCTCAATCGCCTGCGGGGGCTTATGGCCTTACTCAGATCATGTGGGAAACTGCTGGTGATTTGGGGATTCAAGCAACCTACAAGTCTGACGCTTACGTCCAGGCCGAGGGCGGCGCGCGCTATCTGGCACAGCAGCTCAACGCATTTGACGGCGACATGACCCTGGCATTGGCCGCCTATAACGCCGGGGCGGGCAATGTGCGCAGACATGGCGGTGTGCCGCCGTTCAATGAAACCCAGAACTACGTCCGGATCATCCCGACCAAGTATCGGGAGTACATGGCGGCGCTTGGCGCTGCCGACCAGATCGGCAGCATTGAGGCCAGCTACATGGCGAATGCCGACCGGGCGATGATCGGTGGGGCCACGGCAGAATATGCCGACGAGGCCGGGCAGGACATGGGGCTGGCGATGGCCCGCCTTGAGGAAGCCATGTCCCGTATTGGAGAGACCACAAACGCAGCAGAGGCGATGGCCCTGAACAGCTATGTGCGCGCCGAATTTGTGCGCCTGCTGGTCATCAGGACGCGCCTCGTCGCCACCCGCTCCAAGCCGATGACGGCTGAGCAAATAGCGGCTGCATCGGCCTTCGCGCAGGAACGCGCATTCTTGAATTTTGAAGGGGGATTGTAAGATGCGGATTGCATTCAATGGAATGATCGTCGGCGCGGGTCTGTGCCTGTCTGTGGCACTGCCCGCGCCGGTCACGGCGCAGGGCGTGCCGACCGTCGATACTCAGTCTATCGCACAGCAGATCACGCAGATCAGGCGGATGCTGGAAGATTACGGCATCCAGAGCGACATGCTGGACCAATTCATCGAACAACTGGCCGAACTGCAATCACAGACGAATGAGCTGCAACAGATCTATGCCGTCCTGACCGGCAATGCCGACATTCAGGGCCTTCTCATGGGCGAAGGTATGGATGCGGTTCTCAACCCAAAAATGACCAGCATCCTGCAAGCCGCCAATGCGGCATCCTCCGGTGACTGGTCGGGCCTTTCGTCGGACTACCGTGAGCAGATACAGGCGGCCGCGCAGACGACGATGATCGGTGCGGGCCTCGATCCGGCACGGGTCGAGGCCATGGGCCGGGATGGCAGCGTGGCGGAAAAACGCGCCGCCAACCAAGCCACGACCGGGGCGATGGTGGCGGCCTCGGCCGACACCGCACAGCGCGAAACAGCTGTCAGTCTTCAGCGCCTAGACCGTCTAGTAGGGGAAATTCCGCAGCAGACCGGCATCAAGGAGGCCATCGACCTGAACACCCGGATGATGGGTGAGGCCGTCAGCGAGTTGATCAAGAACAACCAGCTTCTCGCCATCCAAAGTTACGGGATGGGCATGTCGGACGTGTCGCAGGCCAGTGCCTGGGCGCAGGAGCAGCAGATGCTCGATTTCACCATGCCGGATTTGCAGTGAGGCCACCGATGTTCAATCGCAAAACCAATAAGGCGCAAGCCGCAGCCGTCGCCTCCCGGAGTGTTAGTGAGACAGAGGAAGAACTGATCTACGGCGAGCGCCGGCGCGGTGCCTTCTGGCAGAAATTCGGGGTCGCGGGATGGGGTTTTGGGGCCATCGGCTGCATCATGGCGGCGGTGATCGCGGCCAGCCATGAGACGCCCGCCCCGGTCCTGGTTCCGTTCGATCCGTCCAGCGGCATGGCGCTGCCGATGGTGAACCTGCAAACGATCTCTGTCAGCAACCGTGATGCTGTCGTGCAGTCGTTGGTCCACGCCTATGTGCGCGACCGGGAAACCTACAGCATGCTCGACAATGACCTTCGGGTCCGTTCGGTGCTGGCCCGGTCGTCGGGGGCGGCACTCCAATCCATGCGCAGCCTCTGGTCGTCGGAAAACCCGGACTATCCGCAGCGCAAATACGGGCAGAATGCGCGCATGGACGTGGAGGTCCTTTCGGTCACACGGATCACCAATGATCGGGCCCAGGTCCGGTTGCGCAAGAGGTTGCAGGACAGTGATGGGGAAACCCGGGGTCTGTTCACGGCCACGCTGGCCTTTCGTTACGACACGACAGAGGCCCGTTCGCTTGAGGATGTCTGGACCAACCCGTTCGGCTTCTCGGTCTACGAATATGCAATCACGCCCGACAGATCGGAGATTCAATAATGCGCGGCATTCGGATCATTATCGCAATGTGCATGGCCAGCATGGGGGCGTCGAGCGCGCTGGCGGAAGTGACCCCCCGCGCGGGCAACCTCGATGCCCGTGTCCGCTATGCCCAATGGGTCGATGGACAGGTCTATCGTGTCCAGACCCAGGTAGGCCGGGTTACGTCCGTCGAGTTCGGACCGGATGAACAGATCACGTCCGTGGTTGCGGGCGATACCGTCAGCTTCAATTTCGATGCGGTGCCGGGCGGCAGTGCATTCGTGATGAAGCCCACAACCAGCGGTGCCGCCACCAACATCAACGTCTATACCAACAAGAGGCAGTATTACTTCGAGGTTTCGGAAACTACCTCGGCGCAGTTCTCCGTGGTGCGCTTCACCTACCCGCGCGGCTCAGGCAGCGCCACGCCCGCCAACCGCCAAGTCGCCCGTGGTCCGCTGAATTACGACTATGGCGGCAGCATCGTGAACGGCACCACCCCCACGCAAGTCTGGGATGATGGGGCCTTCACCTACTTCAAGTTTCGGCGCAACGGCGAACTGCCCGCGATCTTCAAGGTCACGGCGGGGCAGGAAATCACGGTCAACTCTCAGACCAAGCCCGATGGCGTGGTGCGTGTAACCGGTACTAGCCCGTTCTGGATGCTGCGCTTGGGAACGGTTGAATCGACTGTGGGGATGATGAAAGCGGTGAGGTTGGTACAATGAGCGAACAAGAAGCGATCGACCTGCGCACGCGCCTGGCTGATATGGAGAAGTCCAATCCACGGGCACAGCCCAAGGCCAATCCTGCGGCGAAAGCTGCCCGGATGGCCGCGCTTCTGTGCGGCGGGGCCGTGCTGGCTGGTCTGGTCTATGTCTATTCTCAGCCTGCCACCGACCCGGACCTGACTGTGCGCGAGGCGCAGGAGTTCCAGAACGAGGGCAGCGGATTTGGCAATCTCGAAACCCGCCCGCAGGCCGCGCCCGAACCTGAACCTGTCGAAGTGGCTGAACCCGCCCCTGCGCCCGTCAGCGACAATTCCGAAGTGGTCGAGCTGATCCGAGGCTTGCAGGACCAGATCGACCGGCTGTCCGAGGCCCCGGCCGAGGATACCGATGGTGAACCTGTTGTGGACACGCAAGCCCTCGACCGAATGCGCGGCGAGCTGGACCAGCTGCGCAACGAGGCGCAATCGCGCGAACAGGAATTGAGCGATCAACTCAACAGTCGCAATCTCGAAATTGCCGAGTTGAAGAACGATCTGGACATGCTGCGGCTGCAAAACGGCCAGAGCGTGATGCCGGGCGGTTCTGACGATCTGCTCACGCAGCGCCGTCAGGCCGCCGATGAGGCGGCCCAATTGGAGCAGGCCCGCTTGCAGTCCTCAATGGTCGCACTTGGCGGCGGCGGTGCCGGTGCCGTCGCTGATGCAGCGGGCTTTGGAGACGGGGCGGCTGCGCAGCAGGCGGCGCGTCTCAGCGATGATGCCCAATTCGTGCGCGATGCCGGGCGTCCGGTGCAGGTCCAGCGCGCGGAAATCATCGTGAACCCGTCCAACACCGTCACGCAGGGCACGATGATCCAGGCAGTTCTGGAAACAGCAATCGACTCCACGCTTCAAGGTCCGATCCGGGGCCTCGTGACAACCGATGTAGTGGCCTATGACGGATCGCGCATCCTGATCCCGCGCGGGTCGCGTCTGATCGGCAGCTATTCGGCTGACGTGGATACTGGCCAGAACCGGCTTCTGGTGGCGTGGGAACGCATCATCATGCCCGACAACCAGTCGGTGCAGATCAGCTCCTTCGGCGGCGATGCCTTGGGCCGTTCCGGCACCACCGGCAAGGTCAACAACCATTTCTTCCGCCGCCTCGGAGCGGCGGCGCTGATTTCCACAATCTCTGCCATCCCCTCGGCCTTGCAGGACGACAGCGGCGACGGGGGCGTGACCATTTCCACGGGCGGTTCCACCGATCCGGCAACCGGTATGTCCAACGCCGTCAGCGGCGCAACGGAGTCGGCCATCGGCAAGTATGTCTCGATGCCGCCGACCATCACCGTGAACCAAGGCACCCGGATCACCGTCATGGTGGACCGCGATCTGGAGATCTTCTGATCATGAATGACATGAGCCATGGCAGCTATCTGGATGAAGCCTTGTCCCGCATCGGGGCTGTCATCGACAGTCCCGCCTTGGTGGAAATCGCCATCAACCCGGACGGCCGCATCTGGTCGCTGGAACACGACGATCCGGCGATGAAGCTGGAAACCCGTGCGGCGATGAACCGTCAGGAAGTCATGGACCTGGGCCGCCGCATCGCAAGTGCAGGCACGCTGACCCTTGGCCGGGAAGCCCCGATCATCTCAACCTCCGTGGTCTATCGAGGCCGCCCGATCCGGGCGCAGGTGGTGGCAGAGCCTGCCGTTCTGTCGGGTGCTGCAATCTCGATGCGGTTCTTCTCGTCCCTCCCCCTCGACAAGATCCAGATCAAATACCTGCACGGTCAGGAATACTCGGTGGACCAGGCACGCGCGGAGACAAAGCGGGAATTGAAAAAATTGGCAGCCTCCGGCGACATTGACGCGGCCATGGCATTCATCGTCCACCATAAGATGAATGCCCTGATTGCGGGCGCGACCGACAGCGGCAAGACGGTCTTTGCGCGCAAGATGCTGTCCTATGTCAGTGACAGCGAACGGATGATCACCATTGAAGACGCCGCCGAGCTGGTGCCGACGCAGCCGAACGTGGTGACGCTGATTGCGGATCGGGACAGCAGGACCAGGACGCCGGACATTCTGCTGACCTCCTGTCTGCGGATGCGGCCTGATCGGCTGATCGTAGGCGAGGTGCGCGGCAAGGAAGCCATGACCTTTATCGAAGCCATCAACACCGGCCATGGCGGGTCGATGACGACCATCCATGCCGAAACCCCAAAGCTGGCTTTATCGAAGCTCGCCATCATGGCGCTGAAGTCGGAACTGCCGCTGACCTATGCGGACACGCTGCGCTACATCGCCAGCTCGATCGACGTGGTGATCCAGACCGGTCGCGCCGGCGGCGACCGGGGTGTGCTGGAATTTTACATCCCTGACGCCGGGGACAATGGAGATACGAGCCATGTTTGATCAGAAGACCCTTGTCATCGCTCTCTCGTCGCTTGCTGTCGGTGTGGCGATCGGTGGTGCCGTCCTAAACAGCTGGCTCCCTGCCGAGACTGCATCCAGCGCGCGAATGGGCGATGTGCAATTTGCACAAGCCCAGACCGAGCCGCAGCTGACACAGGCCGAGCGGGACTTCATGGATTTTACCATGCCCGATCTGTCAAAGCCCCAGGCCGGGGGTGAGACAACCCGTCATGGATGCGTGAAGCCTCCACGCCCGGAATGGGCCATCAATCGAACTCCGCAAGAAGCAAGCAACGCCCTTCTATTAAAATCAATCTACGATATGCGACGCTACCAAAGCATCGTCGAAACAGATTCATGCCCATGCGAGGTTGAATATCCTTCATGGGAAAATGCTGACAAAGAGTATCAGGACGTTGCAGCAGGCAAGAGTATAGCAGAAATTCGCGAACTGGATGGAGCGATATTGTCTGAAGTGGCGAGGCTATTGAAGCCGTCAATAGATATCTGCCGAAAATGGCGGGAGCAATAATATGGCCATCGTTGCACCAATGGTCAATTCAGCGGAAACTTTCCTTGTTAACGCAGCAAGATCAACGTTCCTAGGGCTCGTTGAAGCATCAGGAACTCTTGTTGGCTACATGGCTGTCCTGGCAGTAGCCCTTTTGGGTATCAATATGATGGTGCAGCTGCGACCGATGGCTTGGGGCCATTGTCTGAGCCTGATGATAAAGCTGGCACTGATAGGCATTTTTGCTTGGAATTGGAACCAGTTTTGGGGGGTAGCTGACGGCATCTTGCGCTCCATTGAATCAACGGCTGGTGGTATACTTGCATCTAGCGGAAACGGATTAAGCGGCCCGACAATCAGTGACGGTTTCGCCAGTGAGATCGACCGACTGATGGTTAGATTCAGTATAGCAGCAACCAATATCGCACAGGAAATGGGTGGATACTTTACTACGGCTATAGTTTCCGGGATCTGCTTGTCTCTTATCGGTATTGTTTCAGCAGTAGCTACCCTGCTCATATTGTTCCCTAAAGTGGTAATCACAATTCTTCTTGGATTGGCTCCAATTGTTATTGCCATGACGCTTTTTGAAGCCACAAAAGGGTTCTTTGAACGTTGGCTTTCGGCGTGTATCAGTTGGTCACTTTACCCACTTTTTATTGCATCGATCTTCTCAATTATGATTTCAATGGGAAATGAGATGATCGAGCGCATAGGGACCGGTGGCTTTTCTAGTGTCGGGGCTTTTATCCCTTTTATTGTGTTGCTTATCCTGATTTTGCTCTGCATGGCTCTGCTCCCCATGCTTGTCACGTCTGTATCTGGAAATATTGCGATGACCGGCGTCATTGCGGCTGCTAGTAAATTCGCTACGCAAAGTAGCACTATTTATAAAGCAGGAAAGGGCGCAACGGCAGGCGGTGCAGCCATCGCCAGAACATCAGCGCGAACGGTGCGTGGTGAGAATGCTGTCGGTCGCGCTGGACAAGCATTTGCATCACACCCATCTGTTTTTCAGGCGACCACAGGGGTTGCAGCATCAATCAATAGAATGCAGGATAAGGCCCGCATACTCGGGAAATAATGTTCGCATAAGCGAGGGACATGAGGGCAGCTTTTGGCTGCCCTCATTTTTGGAAAAGGAACCGCAATGAATTTCGATCTTGAGAATATGTCGCTGAAAGATCTTCGCGATCTTCATAAGGCGGTTGGTCGCCAGATCGACGGCTTTGAGGCCAAGAAAAAAGAACAGGCATTGACGGCCGCGCAGAAGATAGCCGAGGAACACGGATTTTCGCTCAGGGACCTGCTGGCGAGTGGAAAGGCCCCCAAGGCAGCTGTTGCTCCCAAATACGCTAATCCTGACAATACATCCGAAACCTGGACAGGACGGGGGCGTCAGCCGCGTTGGGTGAAAGATCACCTGACTGCCGGGGGCACCGTGGACGATCTTCTGATCCAATAACGATGCCAGGGTTTGAAGAAACGGGCGGCCATTGGCCGCCCGTTCATTTATTCGGCAGCTGCAACGGCTGCACCATCGTCGTCAGGAGTGATCTTATCGACTTTTACTGTCGTCTGGATCAATGCCCTAACATTTTCGTCACCGCTGCCAACCAGATCATCGGGTCGGATTGACATATTGACCTTCCTCATTCGCTTGGGAACGCGAGGCTCCTTAACGCTCTCGTTGATAGCATCCCTCGAATTGCTTAGGTTATCACCGCCATTTTCCTTATTCTGAACCTGACCAATCAGACTTTCAGGCAGAACAGGTCGGATACGGCTGCGCTGCTGCGCGATGGTTTGCACCTGATTTGACAGGTCATCGATTTGTGCGACAGCACGCACCAGATTGCCCTGAAGATCACGAATGGCCGCGTCCTTCGGGTCGGGGGCGGGTAACGGTCCTTTTTGTGCCAGAAATATGGGTTTTAGCACCCGGTCCTCAAAATACTTGATCCGGGTTGCTTTGATCGGATGCTGACCATTGGCGATAATGACCACTGTATTCTCACCCAAACGGCCAGCGTCATCTTCCGTCAGCAGATCGCGATCTTCGGTCCGCTCAGAAATATTGGTTCCTTGGAACGGTCCTTTGCCAATGGTCTTCGACCGTGCCGTGACCTTCTTCGTAGTCTTGCCCACGGCCGCCGACAGCTCCGCCTTGGTGCGCGGATCGGCGGGTGCCAGGTAGATCTTCACCCCTGCCCCGCCTTGCAGCGACAGTCGGGTGTCCTCGCCATAGATCTTGTCCAGCGCCGGAATGGTCTGGGTGACGATCGCCAGGTTTCCACCATAGGACCGCAGGGTCTTGATGCTGTCCGCCACGATCGGCATGCGGCCAAGCATGTCGAACTCGTCCAGCATGATCATCACGGGCCAGGGTTCATCCTCCCCCGGCTCATGTGTGTGCAGGCTGGACAGCAGGTCCGAAAAGAACAGCCGGACCAGCGGCGCCAGCGCCTTGATCTTGTCATGCGGCGGGGCAATGAAATACGCGGTCTGCGGCGTGCGGCGGAAATCATGGAAACTGAAATCGCTCGTTTCCGTCGCCCGGTCGATTGCAGGGTTCGACCACAGGCTGAGGCCCGAGGTCATCAGGAGCGACAGATAGGACGTCAGGGTGCGATCGTTGGTCGATGCCAGCCGCTCGAACATCAGCTTCGCGGCAGGGCTTTTCACCCTGTCGGCATAGATCAGGTATTGCTTCTGCTTGTCGCCACCCGCCGATGCCAGCCGGTAAATCTCGCCCAGGGTCGCCTTGTTGCGTTCCATCGCAAAGATGCCGCAGGCCACGAACAGGTCGATGCCGCCATCCAGAAGGCCCTTCATGCTGTCATCTTCGGTTTGCAGGAACAGCTCTGCCAGCAGGCGAATTTCCATCTGCCTCTGGTCCGGGTCCGGAAGCGCCGTGATCCGGTCGAGGGGATTGTAGCGGTGGCTGGGCTTGCCCCAGTCCAACGGCGCAAAGCGCCACACCTTGTCCCCCATTGCCCGGCGATGACGGCTGGTCAGCTCGAAGTTCTCGCCCTTCACGTCGAGAACGACCGCACTCCCCGTCGAGAGGAGCAGGTTGGGCACCACGAAGCCGATGCCCTTACCCGAACCGGTCGGGGCCACCATGAGGCAATGCGGAAAGGATGCCGAACACAGGAATTTGGCCCGGCTTTTTGGCGATCCCATCTTGGCAACCACAAAACCGCGTCCCGGCTTCTCGAAAAACTTGTTGGCCCTCAATTGGCGACGGCTCTGCCAATCCGCACGACCGAAGGTGGTCAGCTTGTCGGTCAGAACCTGTGCCGAGAACAAAAGCGACAGGACAACAAAGCCGCCCCAGATCAGATTGATAATCCGGAAGGCTTGCGGGTCATTGTTCTTGAGGGCGAAGTATCCGGTCGCGATCCAGGTCCAATCCAGATATTCGCCGTTAAAACCGTAGCGGAATGACAGAAAGCCGGTTCCGACGACATAGGCGAGACTTGTGCCCACCAGGGCGAACAGGAGAACGCCTCCGGGAATGTGCAGCTTATTCATGGCCGCCTCCTTCATGGCCGCGTTCTTGACGAACGCGGTCACGCTCGGCGGTCAGCGCGTCGTTCACACGCTCGATGCCCTGCTGCGCGCCCGGATCATTGGTGGCGCGCAGGTAGTCGCGTGCCATGGTCAGCTGGTCCTGCCTGTCGCCCACGCCGCGCAGGACCGACGCATCGCCGTTCTTGAGCGCGGCCAGTTCCTCGCGGGTCAACGCCTTCTCGACAGCCTCGCGCAGCTTGCGTTCGTCGTCCGCGCCGACAGGGCCGGCATGCTGCCTCAGATCGGAATGATCGCGGCTGATGCCGTCGCGCGAGCCAACGGACGTGCCTGGTGCGTATTCGAGCGCCTCCGTCTCCCGCGACCGCTCAAGTTGCCCTCTGGCATCCGGGCCTGCATCCACCTGACCGACCTCATTCAGCTGCTCACGGATGGGATGGACATTGTTCACGCCCTGCTCATGGCTAACACCACGCTGTGCCGCCGCACGCTGATGGATGGCATCATCGACACCATAGTCAGCCGCTACGCGGTCATGGGCTGCATCGACAACAGCGATGGCCTGCTCAAGCTGCGCCGCATCGCGCAGATCAAGCCCGCGCAGATCAGCGACAGCCTGCAAATCCTGCTGGACCCACCGGGTTTCCAGAGCGGCAGAATTGGCCCCAAGCCGCATCCGGGCTTCGACCTCGACCGGATTGATGCCGGTCCCGTCGAGAGCCAGGGCCAGCTTGTCGCGACCCTCTAGCGCAAAGCGACTGTTCACCCCCTCGACGTTCTGCGCTGAATAGATGCCTTCCGCGCTGGCTGCCTCGCTCAGGTCGCGCGACCGGGCGCCAAGCGGTTGCATATGCTCGACCGAGGACAGCGCCTCGGCCAGCTTGCGTTCCATCGCCGGTCGCTGGTTCGGTGCCGCGTCTGAAATGCGAATTTCCGCGTCATCGACCGCGCGCCTCAGATTGGCGGCGGCCTTATCAAAGTCTTCTTCGACAGACATGTAAGCGTCTCCCTTGGCTAAAATGACGCCGCCCTGGGACAGGACGGCAGATGCCTTCTCAAATGCGGTAGCAAGATCCTGCATGTTGCTCTGCGAGGCAAAGCTGGCGAGTTCGCGATAGCGCAGGGACCAGTCGCGAACCTCGTCGGTGGCGCGGCGTAGCGCGTCCCCGACGCGAGGCGTCCCCGAAGGGGCCTCGAAGGCAGCGCCTGTCGTCGCTGCCTTTTCCTGTGCCCGCCGCCACTCGCCATCGGTGGGGGGGTATTGGATATGACCACGCTGCAAACGCGACGTGGCCTCAAGCTGGATGCCGTAACGGGCGGCATGATCCACCATCGCCTCCTTGAAGGCTTGGTAGGTGTATTCGGTGCCTTGCCGGAGCGTAAAATAATCCCCCGGCTCCCTGCCCCGTCGATTGACGATGATATGGGCGTGTGGGTTCTTGTTCGGGCTGTCAGTGTGGACGGCAATCATGTAGTCGAACCGCCCGCCCAGCTTCTCCTTGCAGATTTCCCCGGCAATCATGCTGACATGCTGGGATTTGGCATCGCGCGGAAACGACATGACCATGTGGGTTGTCCGGGCCGCGTTCATCTGGCCCCGCCAGTCGTCAGTCCAGCGCGACACGGCACGCTCGATCTGCTCCGGCGTCAGGCGCTTCTCACCGTCCAGAAGACCGCGTGAATCATGCACATCCACGCTCTTGCTGAACAGGTAGCTGAACTGCGAAGTCAGCTGCCCCTTGGACGCACAGCCGCCCGTGCGGATCATCTTGAAAAACGCAGGCGATGCCCCCTGCGCCGCACGCGCCATCTGCCGGGCACCGGCAAGCTGACGGCCACCCTTGATCCGGTCCCAACCCTCCTCGAACAGCCGGGTGGAAACACCGGCGACAGAACTAGTCCGTCCCATCGTCCGCCCCCTTCATCCCGGCCACGAAGCGGCGGACCGTCTCCGAGGCCCGCTTGCCTTCCATCTCGCGGACCTGGGTGGACACACGGTCGATGTGATCGAGAAGGTCACTGAGAACCTGCTGCTGCGGCTTGCTCAGCTTCAGCTTCTCGCCACGCCGGACCTCGTAATTCTTGGTGGCGACCAGCTGGTTCACGTTCCGACCGATGGCCGAAAGCTCTCGCGCCACGTCGCGCAGGGCATCGGCCAGGTCCGGATCAGGCTCCAGAAACGCGGACGGAACACGACACACCCGGCGCAAAGCATCGGCCCGGCTCTTCAAACCAAGCCGTCCCGTGAACGCATCGAAGGCCAGAAGGCTGTCACGGTTTACGGTGAATGAGACAGGCGCAGTGCTTGTATCCGAAACCTTGGCCTTGTCGTGGAAGCTGCGGACGGCGCGGTAAATGGTCGGTCGTGTCACGCCATAGGTCTTTGCCAGCACGGCCACGGGCACGCCAGCACGGACGGAAGCGACGATCTTCTTCTCGTCGGCAGGCGTGATCTTCTTCGTTCTTCCGGCCATCTCTAAAGTGTAAAAAATTACGGTTGCATTTCTTGCCAATCAACCATTCAACCCTCGCTCAAAAGACGAAGACTGTCAAGGAATTCGGCTTTTGAGCGAGGGTTGAATTCAATTTACCGGCGGCCCGTCGTCGGTGCCTGGACTGAGGATGCAGCGAAGCATGCAGCCGAGGGACTACCCCAGAGGCGCGTAGAGAGGCGCTGAGGGGGCAAATAGGATTTTTCGGGGTGCGGTGGCCGATCGAGAAAGACCCCCCTGTAAGAGCAAAAAAGAAGGGTCTCCGTAAAAGGTGCTTCTCCAGCAGCTATTGAAGATGCTCCAGTACGAAATGTCATACAGACACCCGGAAAGCATGACAGACAGCGTGTATTATCAACGTATTACCGAATGACAAACCGTATGACATACTTACTGCATGACATAATTACTTACATTAGTACGGAATGAATGACAGACTGACAAACAGTATGATAGAAGTTCGTCACGACGGTCCTACTGTCTTAGTGCATGCCGGACCGACACACTGACGGAATTTATGCGTGCATGAATGTTCGAGTGATGCTTGACAGAATGAGGGAGCAACGCAATGAACGAGAGTATGAATGACAAACTGCGCAGACACACGTCGCGCTCAACCTAACACAGTGCGGGAGACGTCATGGCCATTGTCATAGGACTCATGAATCGCAAGGGCGGTGCTGGCAAATCAACCCTTACCAAGTTGCTGGCATCGGCTGTCGCTCACTCCAAAAAGAAATGCCTCGTGATCGACCTCGATCCCGCAGAAGACATTCTCAAATGGTGGACACGAGCTGAGAGCAAAGGCCACTACGACGAAAAGATCATGGTCCGGTCTACAGTCGTTGCCGAGGATCTCTATGACATTGTGGCAAAGCACGATGAAACTGTTGATTTCATCATAATCGACACGAAAGGCGAGGGCGCCGAATGGGCAGATGACCTTGCCGGTGTCGTGGATCGTATCGTGGTGCCATGCACGAATGCGAACCCGGACCGAGACAGAACGCGCGAGACGATTGATTGGTATGATGACCTGAAGAAGCGTGCCGCTTCCCCCGATCAGCTCCCCCCGTTGCAAGTGGTTCTGACGCGCGTTCCACCGGTCATGGTCCGTCATAAACGGGACATGCCCAAGCCCAAGGAAATAACTGGTCGTGATTTCGAGCGGCATTACGAGATTGTGTCGGAGTTTAATCCGTTGGTGACGATGGTTCCTGAAAGACCGCAATACCGGGAAATGGATGAACAGGGGTTATTGGGCGGGATCATGGAACGGTGTCGCAATGGACAATGGAGCGATAAAGGGCAGGCGCTTCACTACGAAAGCGCCCTGGCTCATGCCATCGACCTCATGAACAATATCATTGAAGGTTCCAGAATGGAGCAGACCCATGGCGCGTGAAAGAATAAAGACACTGCGTCCCGACGCGACAGGCTTTGGCAAGACGGTCACATCAGGACAGGGCCGTCCGCAGCTTGGAACGATCAGTGAGGATGCGATCGAGAGCTTCAAGGCCAAGTCCACAGCAACACCGGCTGCCGTGGAACCCACGGTCCACAAGAGCCGCGAAGATACTCGCCAGTCGGAACCAACCGAACCTTTAAAATCACCCGAACGGAATTCCTCAGACGTTCAGCGTGAACCAGACAAGACAACGAAAGAGAAACCGCGCATGCCCTCAAATAGGCTGGCCAGCCTCGTCGTTCCGCAACGGGCCGGATCAAAGCCGGGATCACCTTATTCGCTTCGCCTGCGCGTGCTACAGCGACATGCCGATGCGCTTGAGAGACTTGAAGCCAATGGCATTCCCCGCGCGACGGTCCTGAAAGCGGCTTATGGCAACATGCCTGAAATAACGATTGAACCTCGCTATGTCCCGCAATCGACAGAGGCCAGTGGTGGCGCAGAATGGAGCCATCGGATCACGACAAAGATTGAGCAGAAAACTGTCCGGGACATTGCTGCCACCGTGAAAAATGGCAGCAAGGCACCGAAATCGGCGCTTATCCTTGGTCAGATCGAACCAGCATGGTTTTCAGCGTTGGATACGACCATTAAGGAATTTTATGAATGAAGATACTTGCGGCTGTTAGCATTTTCGGTCTTGTGGCCGGACCGGCATTTGCTTGGAACCATCAAACCGATTTTCGTGGCCTTGAGATTTATGACCATGAAACCGGAACGGTTGACCTTCAGATCATATGTGATCCGAATGGCGCATTTATTCCGCCGATATTTTCCGCTGAGGTTGCAATCAATGGCATCGCCTATGAGGGCGATATGGCTTTGAAGACAGATGCTGGCACTTTCACTGCTCAAGCGATCAATGGCGGCGTATCCGCGAAGGATGCGACAGACTGGGCAAATTTTATAAATGCTTTCCGCAGTAGTGCTAAAATTGAACTGACTGCTGGCGATCAAACCTACAAGGTAGATACCGGAACACCTTTCCCGGTATCTTGCGGGGCAGCCTAGTAAAGCCGACCCAAAGCCCCTGTTTGGAGCTTCTGTCTTTCCTTCCGTCATCGCCTGTCTGACCAAGTTGGATTTGTCCATCCGTGGCCCGTCCTGGGCCACGGGCTTGCAGACCGCGAACGGAACGGCCCCCATAGAGCGAAGGGACGTGAGTGGGCTGTGGTCAAATCCATCCTGTAAAGCGGCACCTTTCCTCATGCAGCCGCGGCGGCGCAGCTGCCGCCCAAAGCCGCCGCCAGGCGGCGTCTGCGTGAAACGCACAAGGATCATGTGGCGCGGCTTGC
>TARA_R110001606_G_scaffold22020_20_pt1 | contig 20096 bp, 20 predicted proteins | sample TARA_R110001606 | Tara Oceans TARA_R110001606 (sample SAMEA4398315) | marine metagenome | biome: Polar Biome; feature: [SRF] surface water layer (ENVO:00010504); material: water (ENVO:00002006), including particulate matter (ENVO:01000060) such as... | depth 5 m | reverse complement strand
GCGCCCGCGGCGATCTCTCCGTGCAGGCGCGCCGAATGGGGGCGGCTGTCGGGCGGCAGGCAGGGCCTGGAGCGGACCGTGTCGCCTGCCAGAAAGCGGACATGGTGGCCGCGGGCGCGCAGCTCCTCGGCCAGCGCGGCGAAGGCCTGGCGATGGCTGGGATAGGGCGGGCAGATCATCAGGATGCGGGCGGCAAGCCGGTCGTATTGTACCATCATCGTCCTCTTGCAGGCCCAACGACGGCTTGGGGCAATCGTTGCAAAACTTTGTCCCCGGCAATGCGCCATCGACGGATCGGGCCTTCGTGGCGGGCTGAACCGCGATCGGGGTGGTTTGTTCCGCGCCGTCAGGAACATGGTCCCGACTTGCCGGTTGCGCCGCCCGTGCGGAACGAAAGGAACGGCCATGACCTGCAGGATACTGATCGTGGAGGACGACTATTGGGCCGCGCTGCACCTGGCGACAGAGGTCCGCGACCGCGGGGCGACGGTTCTGGGTCCGACCGGATCGATCCCCCTGGCCGTCGCGCTGATGTCCGCACGGAGGCGTCCGCATGCGGCGATCTTGGACGTCCAGCTGCGCACCCAACTGGCCTTTCCCCTGGCCGACGCGCTGGCGGAACAGGGGGTGCCCTTCATCTTCGTGACCGGTTTCGAAAGGGAGGACATGCCCGAACGCTTTGACGCGGTGCCGCATTTCGTCAAGCCGATCATCGGCGGTGCCTGCATCGACGCGGTGATGGCCCTGGCCGACGCGGCGCGCCGGACCCGCGTGTTCGGGCCGCAATGCCGCGTCCGGTCGGGCCGGCGCGGCGTGATCGGGGGCTAGCCGTCCCGGCGCGCCTTGGACGCCGCGATGGCGGCCTCAAGACGGCGTGCCAGTTCCTGCAGCCGGGGCGGCACGGCCACCTTTTCCATCTCGATCAGCAGTTCCTTCATGCTGTCGTCCATTTCGTCCTGGGGCGGGCGGGGATCCGTCTTGCTCATCGTGACCTCAAAAGCGCCTGGCGGCCTGCCAAACACGTCTTCCATTGCCTTCAGCAGATACCACGGTGCGGGGTCGGTGACAGTTCACATTTGCCGTGGCACCGCGAATTCGTCCCCGACGGTCACGCATCGTTGCGAAAACGGCGCAGGCACCCCCCGTGATGTCCGTCCGCTGAACCTGCAAACCGTTGGAATGTTCCCGAAGACGCGCGCATCGCCGAAACAGGCGGGAAACGGCCGGTCGATCACGTTTGCGGAACCAGATCGGTATGTACGCATTTGTTTAGCGTGCTGCTTTGGGAACAGGCGTAGCCGACCATGTCCGACAATGTACTTCACCACATTCCTGCACTGCGCGCCTATGCGCGCTCGTTGTGCGGGCGACAGGAGGATCCCGACGATCTGGTCCAGGAGACCCTGTTGCGGGCCATCGAACATGCCGACAAGTACCAGCCGGGCACCCATATGCGGGCCTGGCTTTTCACGATCATGCGCAACCGCTTCTACACCAATGTCCGCAAGTCGGCCCGCGAACGCACCGGCTCCGAGGATTGCGTGTCCGACAAGCCGATATCGCAAGCCACGCAGGAATGGCACCTGCGCCATCAGGAAATGTGGGACCAGCTGGGCCGGATCCCCGTCCATTACCGCGAGGCCATCGTTATGGTATCGGTCCTGGGCGAAAGCTATATCCGCGCGGCCGAGATCCTGGAATGCGACATCGGCACCATCAAGAGCCGCGTGAACCGGGCGCGGACGATGCTGAAACGGGCGTTGGAACCGGAATTCTGACGCGTCCGCATGCGTCAGGCCAGTCAGCGACCGCAGTTCCGATGACATCGCATGATGTCCCTGCGCCGGGTGAAGGGGGCCCGATGATCGGGCCCCGCTCTGATCGTCATTCGTCGCGGTCGTCCACGATCACCGTCAGTTCCTGACCATCGCGATGCAGGGCGATCACGTCGTCGGTGGTGTGGTCAGTGGCCTCCAGCGCGTCGGTGACGGCCTGGTTTTCCGACAGGGTTTCCCGCAGGGTGGTCAGGTTGTCCTGGGCCTGCTCCAGCGCCGCGTCGACATCGCCCGGCGTGCTTTCGGTCACGGCACTGGTCTGGGTTCCGCCTCCGGTCGCCATCCCGTCCGCGATGCCTGCGGGGGCATCCGCCGCGCCGCCGGCCGAGGCGCCGGAGGTGGTGTCCGACTGCATCGCCGCCGAGCCGTTCGTGTCGATCGTGGTCTGGCCGCCGGTCATCGGGGGCGTGCCCTCCTCGGCGGTCGAGACTGCGCCGCCGCCCACCTGTTCCAGCTCGCTGAGGCCCATGACGGTGACGGTCGTGTCCGCATCCATCCCCTCCAGCTGATCGCCGTAGTCGCGGCCCGACTGCAGGTCGGCCACGACGCGTTCATAGGTCAGCGACATGTCGGCCGAACCGCCCGACTGCGCGGCCGATCCCGTATTCTGACCGCTGCCGGTCGTGGTGCTCATGTCGGCGGTGCTGGAGCCTTCGGCCCCGGCATCCTCCGTGCCGGTCATCGGGGCTCCGCCGCCGCCCAAGACGGCACCGTCCGCCGCCTCGCCGCCGCCTGCGCTGTCGGGTGCGGTGGTCTGAGCCAGGGCCGCGCCCGGCAGTGCCAGGGCAAGAGTCGCCGCGACAAGGGCCGCGCGGCTGGTCTGTGTCAATGTCCAGGTCATGATGTCTCCTCCGGAGATGATGATGCGCCATGGTCATGCGCTTGGACGGTCCCAACCGGGGCCACCCGCAGATGTTCCCGCACGCCTGCGTGAGACGAAAAAAGGACCGGCGCTCGGGCACAGCGCCGGTCCCGAAGGACGACCCGGGGGAGTTGGGCGTCCTTCACAGCATGTCGGCGGTCCGCTGCATCCAGTCGCGGTGCCGACGTTCGTCCGCCAAAGCCTTCTGGAAGAAGGCCAGCGTCTTGGGAAGCGCCGAGGGGTGGCTCGACGCGCGTTCATAGGCGGTGACGGTGTCTTCCTCGTTGGTGCGCATGGCCTTGAGGATCGTGCCGTCGCCCATCAGCCCGGCCAGGGCGATCTTGCCCGTGGTCAGCATCTGCTTCATGTCGCCTTCCGCCGGCGCATCGGCGCCCGTCTCGGCGGCGATCTGGTTCAGCACCTCCAGGTGTTGCAGGTGATCCTGGCGGAACGTCTCGACCTGCTGCGACAAAGCCGGGTCCGACAACCGCGAGATCGTGGATTCGTAAGCGGCGATGGCATCGCGCTCCAGCAGGATCAGGTTCGTGACCAGGTCTGTGATCGTGTCTTCGGTGCCGACGGTGGTGGCCATGGGAGGGTCCTTTCTGTGGGACGTTCCGAATTTGGGGGCGTGCAACCGGCGGATCGCCGGTTTGTTCCAGGGCATCGTTCGACGGCACCCGATCCGCCCGCCGCGACGATGGGCGGGAACATCGCGGCCCCGTCCCGGTTGCACGCCCCGCCCCAACAGGAGAGGCCCATGACCCAGGATCCCGAACGCCCGTTGCCCGCCGATCGACCTGGCGCCCAGACCGACGGCACCGCGCCCCCGTCCGCCAGGATCGACGAATCCGCCGCCGAAAGCGGCCAGCCCGCCGACATGGCCTATTACCGCGTCCCCGCCAGGTCGGGGGCGATGATGCTGCTGGGCACCATCGCCATCCCGCTGGCGGTGATCGTGGGGATCGCCGTCGTCCTGCTGATCGCGCTGTGAGTTTTTCGGTCGGCGCGCTGGAACATTCGCCGCAACCGCCGGTTCAGCGGCCCCAAAACGTCAAGGAGAGCACCCATGGCCGAACAGACACTGGACACGCTGTTTCATGAAACGCTGAAGGACATCTATTACGCCGAACGCAAGATCGGCACCGCGCTGCGCAAGATGGCGCGTGCGGCCCAGGACCCCGAGTTGAAGGCCGCCTTCCAGACCCACGAACAGGAGACGCAGGCCCAGTACGAGCGCCTGTCCGAGGTGTTCGATGCCCTGGGCAAGCGCCCGACCGGCAAGACCTGCGACGCGATTGAGGGGATCATCGCCGAGGCACAGGAGATCATGGAGGAGTTCAAGGGCAGCCCCGCGCTGGATGCGGGCCTGCTGGCCGCGGCCCAGGCCGTCGAGCATTACGAGATCGCCCGTTATGGCACACTGAAGGCCTGGGCCGCGCAGCTGGGCCTGGCGGATGCCGAGCGCCTGCTGGACCAGACCCTGCAGGAGGAGACGGCCACCGACGAGATCCTGACCGGTCTGGCCGAGACCGTCATCAACGCCGCCGCCCAGGGCTGACCCGACCCCACCGGCCCGCATCGCGCGGCGCCGGTCCCCCAAACCGGAGAGATCCATGTTCTATACCGACAACAAGCTGCAATATCCCGTCCGCGTCGATGCCCCGAACCCGCTGTTCGCCCGCGCCCTGCAGCAGGCCATCGGCGGCGTCGAGGGAGAGATCCGCGTGGCGATGCAGTATTTCTTCCAAGCCTGCGGCGCGCGCGGCGACGCCCGGTTCCGCGACCTGCTGATGAACACCGCCGCCGAGGAACTGGGCCATATCGAGATGTTGGCCACCGCGGTCGCCCTGAACCTGGAAGGCGCGCCCCTGGCGATGCAAGAGGAGGGCGCCCGCGACAAGGCGGTGGAGGCCGTGATGGGTGGCATGAACCTCAAGAACCTGCTGTCGGCGGGTCTGTCGGCGATGCCGGTGGACAGCGACGGCGTGCCCTTCGACATGTCCCACATCTATGCCAGCGGCAATATCGCCGCCGACATGACCGCCAACATCGCTGCCGAATCCACCGGGCGCACGTTGGCTGTGCGGCTGTACAACATGACCGACGACCCAGGGATGAAGGACATGCTGTCCTATCTGATCGCGCGGGACACGATGCACCAAAACCAGTGGATGGCCGCGCTGGAGGAACTGGGCGGCGCGCAGGGCGCTTTCCCGATCCCCAACAGCTTTCCCCAGGCCGAGGAGCAGTCCGAGTTCAGCTATGCCTTCCTGGGGTTCCAGGCGGATGGCAGCGCGCCGGTCGACGGCCGCTGGTCGCAGGGTCCGTCCGTCGACGGCAAGGGCCAATTCACGTCCCAGCCCACGACCGCGATGGGTCAGCACCCCGACCTGGGCCCGGCCCGCACCGGCAGCGGCGCGCAGACCGAACAGATGTAGCATCCGTGCCGGCGGCCCTGGGGTCGCCGGCACGCCCTCGTGCCAGGACATGCCCATGACCGACAACCTATCCGTCGCCACCGTACCTGGAATCGGGCGCCGCAGTCTTTCGGCGCCTTGCGACAGGTCGCACCGGGCGACAGCCGTTCGCACGGAACGGCGGATCGGTCGTTGCGCGACGCGCATCCCCGGCCGGATGCCGACGCGATCATGAGACAGTCGACCTTCGGTCACGCCGGCGCGGGCGCCAGCGTGATGCTGGACTGCGTCATCATCGGCGGGGGTCCGGCCGGACTGACGGCGGCGATCCATCTGGCCCGGTTCCGGCGTCGCGTGGTCGTCATCGATGCAGGTGCCAGCCGCGCCGCGCTGATCCCACGGACCTGGAACCATCCGGGCTATCCCACGGGCATCCGGGGCGGTCGCCTGTTGGGGCGGATGCGCCAACAGGTGACCGATCTGGGCGTTCCTGTCATCCGGGGGCGCGTCGTGCTCCTGGACCCCCTGCCGCATGGCGGGTTCGAGGTTCTGGCGGGCAGCCTGCACATCGCGCGGCATGTCATCCTGGCCACCGGCGCCGTCGACCGGTTGCCGCCGATCCCCGATGCCCGCGCCGCGATCCTGGCCGGCCAGCTGCGCCTGTGTCCCGTCTGCGATGCCTATGAGGCGACGGACAGGCCGGTGGCCGTCATCGGCGCCGATGCCCATGCCGCGTCCGAGGCGCTGTTCCTGTCCCATTACACACGGCAGGTCACCCTGCTGACGCTTGGCGCGCCGCTGCGCCTGTCGCCCGACGATCACGGCAGCCTGACGAATGCGGGCGTCGCGGTCGACACGTCGCCGGACGTGACCTGGGACCTGTCCGGGCCGGGGGTCGCGCTGATCCGCCCGAACGCGCCCCCGCTGCGGGTCGAGGCGGTCTGGTCGGGCCTGGGGGCCGTGGCGCAGGCGGGACTGGCGACCCGGCTTGGCCTGACGCCCGCGCCGGATGGCCGGATCCCCACGGACGATCATCAGCAGACGACGGTGCCGGGCCTGTTCGCCGCGGGCGATCTGACGACCGGGCTGAACCAGATCGGCACCGCGATGGGCCAGGCCCAGATCGCCGCCAGCCGCATCCACAGCATCCTGCGCAGCGCCGAGGGGCGTGCCCTGGCCCCCGCCCCGCGGGAGGGCGGGTGATGCGGGCGTGGCTGCCCGCGGTGATCCTGGGATTTGCCTTGGGCGGCTTTTTCGACGGGGTCCTGCTGCACCAGATCCTGCAATGGCACCATCTTCTCAGCCTGGTGCCGGGCATGGATGACCTGCGGCTGCAGATCCTGTGGGACGGTTATTTCCACGCCGCCATGTACGCGGTCGCGCTGGTCGGGCTGGTGGCGGTGTGGCGCCACCGGGCAGTGATCGGCGCCGATCCGCGCCGCCGGCTGTGGGCCATGCTGCCGGTCGGGTTCGGACTGTGGCACGGCATCGACGCGGTGCTGTCGCATTGGGTGCTGGGCATCCACCGCATCCGGGACGACAGCCCGGTCCCGCTGCTGTGGGATGCGGGCTGGCTGATAGGGTTCGGCATCCTGCCCGCGGCCGCGGGATTGTACGTGGCGATGGGGCCGCGCGGTCCCGAAGGTCGCATCGGGGGCGTTACGGCCGCGCTGCTGGCGCTGACCGTCGGGATGGGCATCTGGGCCGCACAGCCGCCCGGCGACGGCCGGGTTGCCTCGGTCGTGTTCCGCAAGGACCTGACGGACGCCCAGATCCGCGACCGCCTGACCGCAACAGGTGCAGCCATCCTGTGGCAGGACGCGGCCCTGGCCCTGGCCGTGGTCGACATGCCCGCCGGCGGCGCATGGCGTCTGTACGGACAGGGCGCCCTGCTGGTCGCGGGCGGGGGCCTGCCCGCGGGCTGCCTGGGATGGCGCAGAACCTGATATTGCACGATAGGCAATTTTTCGCCGAAACAGGCCCTTCCGTTAAGGTATGTTTAATGGGCAGTCTTTGCGTGATTGGATAGGGTCATGCCTGACGATGGCAATCCGGGGGGACCATGCGCATTCTGGTGGTCGAAGACGAATTCCTGATCGCCGAACAGCTGTCCCGCGACATCAGCAATCTTGGCGACACCGTGATCGGTCCCTTTTCGGACATCGGCGATGCGATGTGCAGCCTGACCAGCGCGGATGCCGAGGCGGCGATCCTGGACGTGCGCTTGGGCGCGCAGACGTCGTTCTGCATCGCCGATCAGCTGAGCCTGCAGGAGGTGCCGTTCGTCTTTCTGACCGGTTATACCGCGCGGGACGTCCCGGACCGGTTCAGCCAGACCGTCATCCACGCCAAGCCCAGCCCGACGCGCAGCCTGCTGCTGCAGTTGCATGCGCAACGCCTGCGGTTCGGTGACGCGGACGGGGTGCAGGAGGTCATGGTGGACATGCTGTCCTATGTCCGCCTGGTCGCCTCGGACGCCGCCGCAGCCGAACGCCTGGTCGAGCGGGTGATGCTGCAGGCGATCCGCGCCATCGAGGGTGGCGATGCCGTCACGGGCACCCTGCGCGGCCTGATGATCGCCCTGATGGACCACGAGATCGCGCGGAACCTGCCCCGCCATTTCCACTAGGGCGGGAACATCGCGCCCTGTCACCGGTTGCAGGCACCGGTCCGTCCCGTGACGGGCCCGAATGCCACAGGAGACCGCGCATGACCGATTATCCCTATCCGCCCTTTCCCGAACAGGAACAGGACCTGCCCGGCAGCTTCCGTAGGATGGACCCGGTTCCCGATCACGGCGAGGACAGCTGGAAGGGCAACGGCCGTCTGAAGGGTCGCGTGGCGCTGATCACCGGCGCCGACAGCGGCATCGGCCGCGCCGTGGCCATCGCCTATGCCCGCGAGGGGGCCGACCTGGCGCTGGTCTGCCTGGACGAGAAGGGGGACATGGAGGATACCGCCGCCCTGGTCCGCCAGGCCGGACGCGAGTGTCTGGTCATCATGACCGACCTGTCCAAGGCCGAAAACTGTCGCGACGTGATCGCGCAGACCGCCGATCGGTTCGGGCGCATCGACATCCTGGTCAACAACGCCGCCCATCAGCGCAGCTTTGCCAAAATCGAGGACATCAGCAACGAGGAGTGGCGCTATACCTTCGCCACCAACATCGACGCGATGTTCCATCTGACCAAGGCCGCAGTCGCGCATATGGGCCGGGGGGCCGCGATCATCAACACCGCGTCGGTGAATGCCGACAAGCCCAGCCCGGACCTGCTGGCCTATGCCACGACCAAGGGCGCGATCCAGAACTTCACCGCGGGCCTTGCGCAGATGCTGGCCGATCGCGGCATCCGCGCGAATGTCGTGGCGCCGGGGCCGGTCTGGACGCCGCTGATCCCGGCCAGCTTTCCGGGCGACAAGGTCGCCACCTTCGGCCAGAACTATCCCATCGGGCGGCCGGCGCAGCCTGCGGAACTGGCATCGGCCTATGTGATGCTGGCGGAGGCGGCCTCCAGCTACATCTCCGGGGCGACCATCGCGGTCACCGGCGGCCAGCCGATCATCTGAGGGGGATGCCATGACCAGAACCCTTGCCCTTGTCGCGGCCCTTGCGGGGGTCGCGCTGCTGGTCCGGTCCGCCACGCGCCGATCCGGCCCTAACGCGGGCGACGCGATCCGTCCCGCAGGGCCCGACCAGATGCGCGATCCGCCCCCGGACTGGTCCGACATCGATGAACGCGGGGACGAATCCTTTCCGGCCAGCGATCCGCCGGGCACCTACTAGGGCCCGGCCTTCCTGCCTTTGGTGCGGGCAAATCGACCCTTGTTTCGCCTTCTGCCGGAACATTCGCGGGCGGCGCCTGTTCTGTTCCTGTCCGATCCAAGGAGGCATATCCGTGTCCAACGACCAGCCCGCCACGCCATCCCCCGCCAAGGCCCGCACCCCCCGGCGATCGCCGCGACGGACGGACGATGCCGATCCGACCCTGCTGCGCCTTGCCGCCGCGCGTCTGGCAATCGAGGGGATTTCCCATCAGGTCGATGGTGGGCGCTTTGCGGCAAAGGTCGTGGCCGGGCAGCCGGACCTGTTCCAGGCGGACATTTTTTCGGACGGGCACGACATCATTGACGCCGCTTTGCTGTGGCGCCCGGTCGGGCAGGAGGATTTTGCCGAAGTACCGATGACCTTCGTCATCAACGACCGCTGGCAGGCCAGTCACGCCTTCGACGCGCCGGGGGACTATCAGATCGGCTTTGCCGCTTGGCGCGACCTGTTCGCGACATGGCGCAAGGAGATCCTGGCCAAGCATGCTGTGGGTCAAGCCATATCGCTGGAACTGATTGAGGGCCGGCGCCTGATCGAGGCCGCCATGGGCCCCAAGGGCCGCGCCGGCGCCGACGACCGGGCCGCGCTGGAGGCGGTTCTGGTGCAGGACGACGGTCTGGCGGCGCAGGGCGATGCGGCCCGCCTGACCGCGCTGACGGATGATCCGGTAACCGCGCTGATGAACCGCGCTGCACCCCGGACCGACCTGACGCTGTCCGACACGCTGCCTTTGCATGTCGACCGGCAGGCCGCGGCCTTCAGCGCGTGGTATGAACTGATGCCCCGGTCACAATCGGGCAGCATGGACCGGCACGGCACCTTCGACGACGTGATCGCGCGCCTGCCCTATGTGCGCGATCTGGGCTTTGATGTGCTGTATTTCCCGCCGATCCACCCGATCGGGCGCACGAACCGCAAGGGTCCGAACAACAGCCTGACCGCAGGTCCGGACGATCCCGGCAGCCCCTATGCCATCGGGTCCGCGGATGGCGGGCATGATGCGATCCACCCCGAACTGGGCGATTTCGACGATTTCCGCCGCCTGATCGATGCCGCTCGCGACTATGGGCTGGAGATCGCGCTGGATTTCGCGATCCAGTGCTCGCCGGATCACCCGTGGATCAGGGAACACCCGGAATGGTTCGACTGGCGCCCCGACGGCACCATCAAGTTCGCCGAGAACCCGCCCAAGAAGTACGAAGACATCGTCAACGTCCATTTCTATCGCGATGCCCTGCCGGGGCTGTGGTACGCGCTGCGCGACATCGTGCTGTTCTGGGTGAACCACGGGGTGCGCATCTTCCGCGTGGACAACCCGCACACCAAGCCGTTCCCGTTCTGGGAGTGGATGATCGCCGAGGTCCGGCGCGTCGATCCGGGCGTGATCTTTCTGGCCGAGGCCTTCACCCGGCCCAAGGTGATGAAGCGGCTGGCCAAGGTCGGCTTTTCGCAATCCTATTCCTATTTCACCTGGCGCAACGAAAAGGCCGAGATCACCGAGTACCTGACCGAGCTGACGCAGACCGACAGCCGTCTGGTGATGAACCCGAACTTCTTCGTGAATACCCCCGACATCAATCCACGCTATCTGCAGTCCAGCGGTCGGCCCGGCTTTCGCATCCGCCTGGCACTGGCCGCGACCTTGGGCGGCAATTACGGCGTCTATAGCGGCTTCGAGATCTGCGAGGCCGCGCCCGTGCCCGGCAAGGAAGAGTATCTGGACAGCGAGAAGTATCAGCTGCGGGTCTGGGACATGGACCAGCCGGGCAACATTCAGGACGACATCCGCCTGATGAACCGCCTGCGCCGCGATCACCCGGCGCTGCGCCAGTTTACCGATCTGACCTTCCACGTGGCCCATAACGACCAGGTTCTGGCCTATGGCAAGCGTTCCGGGGACGATTACGTGCTGATCCACGTCAACTTGGACCCGCACAATACCCAGGTGTTCCAGTTCGAGGTCCCGCTGTGGGAATTCGGCCTGCCCGACGACGCGTCGATCGAGGTCCGTGACCTGATCCACGGCAACAGCTTCACCTGGCACGGCAAGACCCAGACCCTGGATCTTGATCCGCAGACCCGTCCCTATGCCATCTGGCAACTCATCGCACCCGGAGCGCCGCGCCCATGAACATCCCGAACCCCAAGCGCGACGGCGCAACCTTCGCCGTGACCGGCGGCATCGACCGCGACCAGGCCGACTGGTACAAGGACGCGGTCATCTATCAGCTGCACATCAAGGCGTTCATGGATTCGAACGGCGACGGCATCGGCGATTTCGCCGGGCTGATGCAGCGGTTGGACTATGTTCAGGAGTTGGGCGTGACGGCCATCTGGCTGCTGCCCTTCTATCCCTCGCCCCTGCGCGACGACGGCTATGACATCGCCGACTATCGGTCGATCAATCCGTCCTATGGCGCGATGCGCGACTTCAAGGCCTTCGTGACCGAGGCGCATCGGCGCGGCATCCGCGTGATCACCGAACTGGTCATCAACCACACCAGCGACCAGCATCCATGGTTCCAGAAGGCCCGCCATGCCAAGCCCGGATCGGCGGCGCGGGACTTCTATGTCTGGTCCGACACGGACGAGAAATGGCCCGAGACGCGGATCATCTTTCTGGACACGGAAAAGTCGAACTGGACCTGGGACCCGGTCGCGGGCGCCTATTACTGGCACCGGTTCTATTCGCACCAGCCCGACCTGAACTTCGACAACCCCAAGGTGTTGGCCGAGGTTCTCAAGGTCATGCGCATGTGGCTGGAGATGGGCGTAGACGGTCTGCGCCTGGATGCGATCCCCTATCTGGTCGAACGCGACGGCACCAACAACGAGAACCTGCCCGAGACGCATGACGTCCTGAAGGCCATCCGTGCCGATCTGGACAAGCATTTCCCCGACCGGATGTTGCTGGCAGAGGCGAACCAGTGGCCCGAGGACACCCGCCCCTATTTCGGCGAGGGTGACGAGTGCCACATGGGCTTCCATTTCCCGCTGATGCCGCGCATGTACATGGCGTTGGCGCAGGCCGACCGACACCCCATCACCGACATCATCCGCCAGACGCCCGAGATCCCGGAAAACTGCCAGTGGGGCATCTTCCTGCGCAACCATGACGAGCTGACGCTGGAGATGGTGACGTCCGAGGAGCGCGACTATCTGTGGCAGACTTATGCCACCGACACGCGGGCGCGCATAAACCTAGGCATCCGCCGCCGCTTGGCGCCGCTGATGCAGAACGACCGCCGCAAGATCGAGCTGCTGAACTCGCTGCTGTTGTCGATGCCTGGCACGCCGATCATCTATTACGGTGACGAGATCGGCATGGGCGACAACTATTACCTGGGCGATCGTGACGGGGTCCGGACGCCGATGCAGTGGTCGGGCGACCGCAATGCGGGCTTTTCCACGGCCAAGCCGCAGCAACTTTATCTGCCGACGATCATCGACGCGGTCTATGGCCACCAGGTGATCAACGTCGAGGCACAGGCGGATGACCCGTCGTCGCTGTTGAACTGGATGCGCCGGATGATCACCGTGCGCCGCCAGCATCCGGCCTTCGGGCGTGGAGAGATGACGCTGCTTTATCCGCGCAACCGCAAGATTTTGGCGTATGTCCGCGAATACGAGGGGCGCGCCTATCTGTGCGTCGCCAACCTGTCGGACAGCGCGCAGGCGGTCGAGCTGGACCTGGCCAGCCGCCGCGGCATGGTGCCGGTCGAGCTGACCGGTCGGTCGGCCTTTCCGCCGATCGGCGATCTGCCCTACATGCTGACCCTGCCGGCCTATGGGTTCTTCTGGTTCGCCCTGTCGGGCGAGGAAGAGATGCCGTCTTGGCACGAACAGCTGCCCGACATCCTGCCGGAATTCATGACGCTGACCACCCGCGACGGCAAGGTCAGCACCGCGCTGGCCGGCCGCGAGGGCGCGCAGCTGCAGGCAGAGGTTCTACCCCAATGGCTGCCGCTGCAGCGCTGGTTCGCGGCCAAGGACCAGTCCGTCCCGGCCCGTGTTCGTCTGCGTCAGCTGGGCGATCTGGGGCAGGGCGAACATGCGATGGTCGCGCTGGACGTTACCCCCGCCGGTGAGGGCGAGGAGCAGAGCTATTTCCTGCCCCTGTCGGCCCGGTGGGGAGACGAGAACCTGCGCCCCGGTGCGCCCAAGCTGTCCTGGACGCTGGCCAAGATCCGCCACACCGCACGGGTTGGCGCGCTGGTCGACGGCGCCTTCGACGAACGCCTGCCGCAGCTGCTGCTGGACGGGATGGTCGAAGGCAAGGCCCAGGGCGATCTGCAGTTCCACGGCACCGATGCCCTGCGTGCCATCACTGAACCCGGCACCCCGCGCCAGATGGGGGTCGAGCAGTCGAACCTGTCGATCGCCTTCTCGGACCAGATCATCCTGAAGCTGTATCGTCGCCTGCGCACCGGGCATCAGCCCGATGTCGAGGTGGCGCAGTTCCTGACCACGGTCGCGGGCTTTGCCCATACGCCGCGCTATCTGGGCCATCTGGATCACAAGGGTGATCAGGACACGACCCTGGCGGCGGCCTTTGCCTTTGTTCCCAACCGGGGTGATGCCTGGACGGGCATCGTCGATGCGCTGATGCTGGAGTTGAACGAAAGCGACGGATGGACCTCGGCGGGCGATGCCGCGCCGGTGCGGCACGGATACGACTTTCCGCTGTCGATCGGCACCTTGCTGGGACAGCGGACTGCCGAGCTGCACCGCGCCCTGGCGACGCCCACCGATGATCCGGCTTTCGCTCTGCAGGACCTGACCGCCGAGACGCTGCGCGGTTGGGCCGATGATGCGGTCGCCGATGCCGAGGCGATGCTGGCACGGCTGGAACAGGCCGACCTGCCGGACGATGCGGCGCCCTTGGCGCAACAGGTGCTGGCGCAGCGTGACGCGTTGCTGGAACGCCTGCGCCGGGTTGCGAAGCTGACCCCGTCCGGCGGGCTGTCGCGCATCCATGGCGACTATCACCTGGGCCAAGTCCTGCTGGCGCAGAACGACGTGGCCATCATCGATTTCGAAGGCGAACCCGCGCGGTCGCTGGACGAACGTCGGGCCCTCTCGTCGCCCTTGCGCGACGTGGCTGGCATGCTGCGGTCCTTTGATTATGCCGCGATGACGGTCGTGGCACGGCATCGCGCCAGCTTTGGCACGACGGTCGAACAGGCGCTGGAGCGGATCGAGGATTGGCGGCGCACTGCCAGCGCGGCCTTCCTGGACAGCTATCGCCAGCATGTCGAGGGGTCCGCGAACCTGCCGTCCGATCGCGCCGCGGCCGATGCGCTGCTGGATTTGTTCCTGCTGCAGAAGGCCATCTACGAGACCGGATACGAGCTGGGCAATCGCCCGGCTTGGGTCGGCATCCCGCTGGCCGGTATCCTGGAACTGCTGACGCAGGAGAACGCATGACCGATGTCGCATATCTGCCCGACGGGCTGACCTCCACCGGGATCGAGGCGATCCTGCGGGGCCAGCATCACGATCCCTTCGCGATCCTAGGTCCGCATGACGGGCAGCTGCGCGTCTTTGCGCCCCAAGCCGCCGAGGTCCGCGCAGTGGCCGATGACGGTGTCTTTCCGCTGGAACGTATCCACCCCGAGGGGTTCTTCTGCGGGCCCGCCCCGCAGGGGGACTATCGATTGGCGATGCGGGCGGGCGATCATGAATGGCAGGTCGACGACCCCTATCGCTTTGGCCCCGTGCTGGGAGAGATGGACGAATATTTGCTGGCCGAAGGCAGCCACCGACGCCTGTACGACAAGCTGGGCGCCCATCCGGTCACTCATCAGGGCGTGGCCGGCGTGGCCTTTGCGGTCTGGGCGCCCAACGCGCGGCGTGTCAGCGTGGTCGGCCATTTCAACGCATGGGACGGACGCCGCCACCCGATGCGCCGCCGTCTTGGACCCGGCATCTGGGAGCTGTTCATCCCCGGCCTGACGACCGGAGAGGTCTACAAGTACGAAATCCTCAGCGCGCATGGCGAACGCCTGCCGCTCAAGGCGGACCCTGTCGGGTTTGCCCATCAGCAGCCGCCGGAAACCGCGTCCGTCGTCCACGGGCTGCCCGATCACGACTGGCGCGACGGCGCATGGATGACCGAACGCGCGCGCCGGCAGGACCGCCAGGCGCCCATCTCGATCTATGAGGTGCATCTGGGGTCATGGCGCCGGGGCGGCGATGCCGAGATCCTGGACTATGACGCGATGGCCGATCTGCTGGTGCCCTATGTCCAGCAGATGGCCTTTACGCATGTCGAATTCCTGCCGGTGGGCGAACATCCCTTTACCGGATCATGGGGCTATCAGCCCGTGGGCCTGTTCGCGCCGACCAGCCGCTTTGGTTCCCCCGAGGCATTCGCGCGGCTGGTGGATCGGCTGCACCAGGCGGGCATCGGCGTCATCATGGACTGGGTGCCCGCGCATTTCCCGTCCGACGCGCATGGTCTGGCGCAGTTTGACGGCACGGCGCTGTACGAACATGCCGATCCGCGCCAGGGGTTCCATCAGGACTGGAATACGCTGATCTACAACTTCGGCCGCCGCGAGGTTGCCAATTTCCTGCAGGCCAGCGCGCTCTACTGGGTCGACAAGTTCCATGTCGACGCGCTGCGCGTGGATGCGGTGGCGTCGATGCTGTATCTGGACTATTCGCGCCAGCCCGGCGAATGGGTGCCCAACCGCCATGGCGGCAACCAGAACTTGGAGGCCATCGACTTTCTGCGCGAGGTGAACACCCGTGTCATCACCGACCATCCCGGCACCGTGACCATCGCCGAGGAATCGACCGCCTTCCCGATGGTCAGCCGTCCGGTCGACCAGGGGGGCCTGGGCTTTGCGTTCAAGTGGAACATGGGCTGGATGCACGACACGCTGGCCTATTTCCGGCTGGACCCGATCCATCGGCAGTATCATCAGCACGATCTGACCTTCGGCCTGGTCTATGCCTTCTCCGAGGATTTCGTCCTGCCGCTGAGCCATGACGAGGTCGTGCACGGCAAGGGATCGCTGATCCGCCAGATGGCCGGCGACCGCTGGCAGAAGTTCGCGAACCTGCGGGCCTATTACGCCTTCATGTGGACCCATCCGGGCAAGAAGCTGTTGTTCATGGGCTGCGAATTCGCGCAGGATCGTGAATGGAACCACGACCAGTCGCTGGACTGGCATCTGCTGGACGATCCCATGCATTCCGGCGTGCAGGCGCTGGTCGGGGACCTGAACCGGCTGTATCGCGACACGCCCGCGCTGCACCGGCTGGATTGCGATCCCGACGGGTTCGAATGGATCGACAGCAGCGACAGCGCCCAGAGCGTGCTGGTCTGGATGCGCAAGTCGGACGACGGCGCGCCCCCGGTGGTGGTGGTGTGCAACCTGACCCCCGTCGTGCGCGAGGATTACCGGATCGGCGTTCCGGTTCCCGGTGCCTGGCGCGAGGTGCTGAACAGCGACGATCAGGCCTATGGCGGATCGGGTGTCGGCAACGCGGCGGTGCGCGATGCCGAAGCCGTCGTCTGGCATGGCCGCGACCAGTCGCTGAGCCTGACCCTGCCGCCGCTGGCGACCATCGTGCTGATGCCGGTGCAGGCATGACCTCTGCCCCTTCGGCGCAGGGTGGTGGCAGCGACCTGCATGCCCGCGCCCGCGCCTATGGCATCCAGCCGCAATACGATCTGGTAGGGGGCGCCGTGCATGACGCCCCCGACGAAACTTTGCGCGGGTTGCTGGAGGCGTTCGACGCGGACACGCTGCCGCCCTTGGCGTCAGAGCCATGCCTGACCGCGCCCGCCGGCGCGCAATGCCATGTGCCCGGTCAGGGTCGTCACTGGGGCATCGCCTTGCAGCTGTACCAACTGCGCAGCGACCGCAACTGGGGCATCGGCGATTTCGGCGACCTGCACGTGCTGGCCGGTCATGCCGCGCAAGCCGGGGCGGCGTTTCTGGGCCTCAACCCGCTGCACGCGATGTTTCTGTCCGACCCGTCACGGTGCAGCCCGTTCTCTCCATCGAACCGCCGGTTCCTGAACCCGCTGTACCTGGCGGTCGATCAGGTGCCGGGATTTCGCGCCAACATGGCCGATGCGGCGGTGCTTGAGGACCTGCGCGCCGCGGAACTGGTCGACTATCCGGGCGTAGCCGCGGCCAAGCTGTCGGCCTTGCGCGCCATCTGGTCCGCAGGCGCGACCCTGCCGGGCGATTTCGTGGCCCAAGGCGGCGACGATCTGCGCCGTCATGCGCTGTTCGAGGTCGCCTCGGCCGCGATGGTCGATGCCGGTCACGGCGCGGGTTGGCTTGGCTGGCCCAAGGCATGGCGCGATGTCGATGGCGATGCCATGCGGCAGCTGGCGCAGGAACGGGCGGATGACGTCGCCTTTCACATGTGGCTGCAATATCTGTGCCAGTCGCAGCTGCAGGCCCTGCGCGACCGCTGTCGCGACCTGGGCATGGCGATCGGCCTCTATCTGGATTTCGCCGTCGGAGAGGCGGCCGACGGGTCCGGCAGCTGGGGCAGCGACATCGTGCTGCCGGACGTGCGCATCGGCGCGCCGCCCGATTACTTCAACGAACAGGGGCAGGACTGGGGTCTGGCACCGCTGTCGCCCGTCGCCATGGCCGCGACCCGCGCAGCACCGTTCCGCGACCTGATCCGGCACGCGACACGGCAGGCGGGCGCGCTGCGGATCGATCATGCGATGGGGCTGTGGCAGCTGTTCCTGATGCCGGAGGGGGCCGGGGCCGCCGACGGAACCTATGCCCGCTATCCGCTGGAGGACATGCTGTCCGCCCTGGCCGAGGCGTCCCGGCAGAACCGGACCACCATCATCGGAGAGGACTTGGGCAACGTCCCCCCGGGCTTCCGCGAGGTGATGGAGGCGTGCCGCATCCTGTCCTATCGCATTTTCTTTTTCGAGCGGCGCGACGACGGCTTCATCCCGCCTGCGGACTATCCGCGCGATGCGCTGGCCTGCCTGTCCACGCATGACCTGCCGACGTTTCGCGGCTGGTGGAAGGGCGATGACGTGGCCCTGCGCCAGCGGTTCGGCTTCATCAGCGACGCGGCCGCGACCGAACAGCGCGATGCGCGTACGGTGCAACGCGCCGATTTGTTGACCGATCTTGTCGCGGCAGGGCTGCTGACGGCCGACGTCGCGGCGGGGATCGACCCGAGCGACGCCCCCGCCACATTGACCATCGCCGTGCATCGCCACTTGGCCAGCGCGCCGTCGCGCCTGTTCGCCGTGCGTCTGGAGGATCTGGCGGCCGAGTTGCACCCGGTCAACGTGCCGTCGACGGTGGACGAATATCCCAACTGGCGGCGCAAGTTGTCGATGCCACTGGACGATCTGGTGGCAACGGCGCTGTTTCGGGATCTGACAGGCGGACTGGCAGCGGAACGGCCGATCGAACCCAACGCTGCCTGACCCCTGCGGAACAGGTAGCGCCAAGGGCCGTCAGTCGTTCTTCAGCGCCTTCATCTCGTACTCCATCATGAACGAGATGAAGGACCGGATGACCACGATCGCGCCCAGCAGCAGGATGTTCGCCAGGCTGAGATGCAGGATGGTACGGATCAGGTCGGCCACGATCAGCACCTCCAGCCCTGCCAGGATGTGCCGGCCAAGTGCTAGCCGCCCATGGTTCAGCTGATGATGGCGGTCATGCGCGTCGCGGTGCATCACATCACCCGACACGAAGCGCGTGGCGAAACGCGCCACGCCCAGAAGCAGGATCCCGATCGCGAACAGCTCCAGCGCGATCACGATCCATTCCAGCCCCGTCGCCACCATGCCCAGGTGATCCGCCATGGAGGACATCGTCGTGTCAGTCATGCTGCCTCATCTTGTGGCTGCCGGTACATGCCGTCTTCGTCCGTTCAGGCAGGGAATAGAGCAAGACGGCATCCGATGCACCTCCCAAGGTTTGACGGACATCATCGCCCTAATGCCCGACGCCAATAAGTGGTCGCCTGTCCGCCCTCCCGCACGGCCATTGGGGCGTCATTCCTGACCGTTACAAGGAAAGCGTTACGGAAAAGGTTCGATCCCGAACCATTCAAATACAACAGAAAATCCCGGCATTCCTGCCGGGATCGATCCTACTGCCTGAACTGCTGACCGGTCATCAGGCCTGATCGCCATGCCCCTGCACGACCTGCGCGTGCTGGACGACCGTCCAGTCCTCATGGGCCTTCTGTCGATAGACGGATGTGCAGGCGGCGGCAAAGATGGTGTCGCCCTTCTGCGCCTTGACCTCATAGCCGACGACGATCAGACCCTCCTGAGGACGAGAGATATGGCGGTTCGAAAAAGCGACCTCGTCCCATTCCGGGGTGCCGGTGACGGCCTCGACCGCGGCCTCTCCGTGAAACAGATAGGGCGCATGGCTCAGCGCCATCACGCATTCGGGGTCAACCCGCTCATGGTACCGCCCTTCCGAGGCGCGCCACAGGCTTTCCTCAAAGTTCCAGACCCGTGTGTCATCCATCATGCATCTCCCGTTTGCGTTCCACCTCAACAGGAGGGATCGCAGCCGGTTCCCCGAAGGCCGGCACAGTGTCGTGATGATGACAGGGGGCGTTGCGGTGATCGCGGATGGATCGATCGGCAATCCCGTCCCGCACGCGTCGCGTACAAAACCGGTTCGGGCAGATAAACAACCGGGGAAAGAACCTAAAACAACACCAATCAACGTCCCCGGTTGTTATGTACCTTATGCCTGAAATTGATTGACCAGTCAGCCTATCTGTTTCGACAGGGTGGGTAATCGCACATCGGACGGCACGAACAAGACCGGCCCCCGGAAACGGGACCGGGGGCCGCTGCAGGGGCCTGATCCACCCGCCTAATGAAGGCTGAGAGGAGAGGGAACTCGCTGATCGGGCAAACCCTGCACATACAGTTTACGGGCGGGGTCCGGAAAAGTTTCACCCTATGCGGGCAAGATTGCCTAGAGCGACAGATCCTCGATGATCTCGGCCCGCACGCCCTTCAGCGGGTCGTCCTCGGTGTGCCGGACAAGATAGTCATAGGCCGCCTGATGGCTGTCGAATGCCATGGGCGCGTCGGTCGCGGTGAAGCCGTCGCCTGCCTGCGACAGCTTCATGTGCGGGGCGGCGCCCAGGGCGATGACGAATGTCTGCAT
>TARA_R110001606_G_scaffold1937_6_pt1 | contig 20097 bp, 14 predicted proteins | sample TARA_R110001606 | Tara Oceans TARA_R110001606 (sample SAMEA4398315) | marine metagenome | biome: Polar Biome; feature: [SRF] surface water layer (ENVO:00010504); material: water (ENVO:00002006), including particulate matter (ENVO:01000060) such as... | depth 5 m | reverse complement strand
GACGCCGGCGGTGACCAGTTTGTCCTGGGCGCGGTGCAGGGCATTGACGTTGTCGTAGGGGCCGATCATCACGCGGTGCCAGGTGTCGCCGCTTTCCAGTTTCACCGGCTGGATGCTGACGTCATACCCTTTCAGGGTCAGTTCGGCGCGGCGCCGGTCGGCGTCGGCGCGGTTGCGGAAACTGCCCGCCTGCAGCAGGTAGCGCTCGTCGTGGCGGCCGGCCACGGGCGCGCTGGCGCCGCGGCCTTCGTTGTCGGCGGCGGAGGCCGGTGCCTTGTTGGCGCTGGTGCTGTCTTCGCCTTCGCCCTTGGGCACGATCACTTCCATCTTGGGCAGCACCGCGTAGAAGTCGAACTTGGGCTGGTCGTCCTTGCTGTCATCGGCGGCTTGTTGGTGCGGCTTGTTGGTACTGGCTTTTTGCGCAGGTTGTTTCGCCACCGGTCGCGCGCGCTCGCCGCCCTGGTCCATTTGCACCTTGCCCAGGTGCACCAGAAAAGCCACGAACAGGCCGGCGGCCAGGCCGGTGAACATCCACACCCAGCCGGGCACCTGCCGCTGGCTGGTTTTCTTGCGGGTCGGGCCACGGCTGGCGCCGCGACGGGGGGTGTTCTTTGCCATTACATGCGCTCCAGGGGAGTCAGGCCGAGCAGGGTCAGGCCCCGGTGGAGGGTCTTCGCGGTCAGCGCCGCGAGTTTCAGCCGGCTCGCTTTTATCGCTTCATCATCGACCGCGAGAATCGGACAGTGTTCATAAAAGGCCGAGAACAGTCCGGCCAGGTCATACAGATAGGCGCACAGCAGGTGGGGCGTGCCTTTTTCCGCCACCTGAAGGGTCACTTCGCCGAACTGCACCAGACGCGCCGCCAGGGCCTGTTCGGCGTCATGCTCCAGGCGGAAATCGCCGCGCGTCTCGTTCATGTCCAGGCCGGCCTTGCGGAACACACTGGCCACCCGGGTATAGGCGTACAGCAGATAAGGCGCGGTGTTGCCTTCGAAACTGAGCATCTGGTCGAAGTTGAAAATGTAGTCGCTGCTGCGGTTCTTGCTGAGGTCGGCGTATTTGACCGCGCCGATGCCCACCGCCCGGGCGATGCCGCGCAGGGCGTCGTCATCCAGGCCGGGGTTTTTGCCGCTGACCAGGTCGTAGGCGCGCTGCTCCGCTTCGTCGAGCAGATCGACCAGCTTGACGGTGCCGCCGTCGCGGGTTTTGAACGGCCGGCCATCGGGCCCGTTCATGGTGCCAAAGCCCATGTGCTCCATGGACACACCCGCGCCGACAAAGCCGGCCTTGCGGGCGACACTGAAAATCTGCTGGAAATGCAGCGCCTGGCGCTGGTCGACGAAGTACAGAAGGCGGTCGCCGCCGAGCGCGCCGGCACGGTAGCGCACCGCCGCCAGATCGGTGGTGGCGTACAGGTAGCCGCCATCGGCCTTGCGCACGATCACCGGCAGCGGTTGGCCTTCCTTGTTTTTGAACTCGTCGAGGAACACGCACTGAGCGCCCTGGCTTTCGGTGAGCAGGCCGGCGGCGTCCAGATCGGCGACCACACGGGCCAGATCGTCGTTGTAGGCGCTTTCGCCGTGCACATCGTCCGGGCCCAGCTTCACGCCCAGGCGCCGATAGACCGCGAAGCAATGGCTCAGCGACACCTGATTGAACTCGCGCCATAGCTTCAGGCAGTACTCGTCGCCGGATTGCAGCTTGACCACCAGGGCGCGGGCGCGGTCGGCGAACTCGGCGGAGTCGTCGAAGCGTTTCTTGGCGGCGCGGTAGAAGTGCTCCAGATTGGCCAGTTCCCGGTTCAGCTCGCCGTCGCTTTCACGATCTTTCTGTTCTTCCAGGTAGGCCAGCAGCATGCCGAACTGCGTGCCCCAATCGCCCACGTGATTCTGCGGCACCACCTTGTGGCCGAGGAACTCCAGCGTGCGCACCACGGCGTCGCCGATGATGGTGGAGCGCAAATGGCCGACGTGCATTTCCTTGGCCAGATTCGGCGAGGAATAATCGATCACCACGGTCTGCGCGGTGTCCGGGCGCGGCACCGCCAGGTGCGGATCGGCGAGGGCGGCGTCGAGTTGCTGGTTGAGCCACTCGGCGGACTGGAAGAAATTGATAAAGCCGGGGCCGGCGATCTCCGCCCGTGCCACCACCGGGTCCTCGGGCAGCGCCGCCACCAGCGCCTGGGCCAGGTCGCGGGGTTTCATACCCGCCGGTTTGGCCAGCATCAGCGCGATGTTGGTGGCGAAATCACCGTGGCTGCTGTCCTTGGTGCGGTCAATCTGCACCGGACGCCGGGCGTCTTCAGGCAGGGTCAGGGTGCCGTTGTCGCGCAGGGTATCCAGCGCCTGGTCAATCAGGGATATAAGGCGGTCTTTCATGGTCTTCCGGGCCCGGGGGTGGACCGGCGATTGTACGGGAATATGAAGACGCTTACACGCCGGACGCCGGACGCTGGACGCTAGACGCTAGACGCTCAACCCGTCACGGAAGTGATTGGTGTGTTTCCTGGAGGGTGAGGCGCGCCAGTAAACACACCAACGCCATCAGCCGCGGGTTTTAGCGTCCGGCGTCCGGCGTCCGGCGTCCGGCGTCTAGCGTTCAGCGTTCAGCGCGTAACGGCTCCGCCGTCACGTCAATATCCACCTCCACCATCATGCCCGGGCCGATCCGGTCGCGGGGGCCTTTTTCCAGAGCGATGCGCACCGGGATGCGTTGGGTGATCTTGGTGAAATTGCCGGAGGGGTTGGGGTCGGGGAGCAGGGCGAATTGGCTGGTGGCGGCGCGGCCGATCACCTGCACGCGGCCGGTGAAGGTGAGGTCGGGGAAGGCGTCGATCTGGATCGCCACCGGCTGGCCGACTTTCAATTCACCAATGTCGGTTTCCTTGATGTTGGCCTGCACCCAGAGTTTGTCCGGGTCGTGCATCATCGCGATGGGCTGGCCGGCGGACACGTACTCGCCCTGTTCGATCAGGGTTTTATTGATCACGCCGTTGCTGGGGCTGCGCACGGTGAGATCATCGAGCCGTTGCTTCTGTTCCGCCAGACGCGCCTGGGCGCGGGCCAGATTCTGTTCGGCGACGCGCAATTGCACGCGCAGAATGCCGGGGCTGGGCAGTGGCATCTGCACGCCGTTGAGAAAGCCCAGTTGCGCGTTTTTGGTGGCGGAGCGGTCCACCGCCACCTGTTGCCGGGCGCGCTGGTATTCGGCGCGGGCGGCCTGGTAGGTGTAATAGTCCTGATCGCGCTGCTGCTTGGAGATGTTGCCGCTCTCAAGCAAGGCCTTGGAGCGGTTGAAGGTGCGCTCGGCTTGCACCATGCGGGCTTTGGCCGCCCGTTCCGCGGCCTGGCTGGTGGCGAGCACGTCATCGGTGATGTCGATGCCGCCGCTGAGCTGCTTCTCCGAGAGTGCCAGGCGTTGCTGCTCGTAATCGAGCTGGGCTTGCATGGCGGCGACACCGGCGGTCAGGGTGTCCAGTTGCAGCTGGTCCGGGCGGCGGTTCAGCTGCGCCACGGTCTGGCCACGCTCCACGTGGTCGCCCTCGATCAACGAAAACGCATCGACCCAACCGGGCAGGCGGCTGCTGACGGTGATCTGATTGGCCATCACCCGTGCGTCCTGGGCGCTCACATGGGTCAGCCGGTGGTGCAACGCCAGGCCTATCCAGACCAGACACAGCAGGGCCAGCACCAGCAGCGCCAGCAATTTCAAGCGGCGCGAGGGGCGCGCCCGGCGGTATGCCTTGGCGGCCTGTGGCTGATCGGATTCGCTGTGTGACGTCATCGTCGGGTCCTCGAAACGGTAATCATAAAAAGAGCGTTAGCCTTCGGCGGGGCGGGGCTTGCGGCTTAGCAACCAGGACGGAATCGCCACCAGCAACAGGCTGCCCACCAACAGCCAGAAGCCATCCTGGTAGGCGAGAATCGATGCCCACACGGTTTCCACCTGGCCCATTAAATGCCCGGCGATGGCGTTTTGCTGATTGCTGGCGATGCCGAGTCGCTCGGCCAGTTCGGCGAGCTGGCTCATCTGTTGCTGCGCCATGGCGTTGCCGGCGTGCACGCCCTGGTTCAGGTGCTGGCCGTGCAGGGCGGTGCGGCGGTCGAGCACGATCACCAGCGCCGAGGTGCCCAGGGCGCCACCCAGTTGCAAGGCGAAGTTGATCGCGCCGGAGCCGTACCCGGTGAGGCGGGGCGGCAACGCGGAGATCGCCCGCGACAACGTTGGCGGCGGGAACGCCGCCATGCCCATGGACAACACCGCCATCGACACCGCCAGGTAGGTGAACGAGGTGTTCCAATCCATTTGCGCCATGTGCCAGGTGGCCCACACCGTGCAGATCAGGCCAGGAATGGTGATCCAGTGCGGCGGGTAGCGGTCACTGAGCCAGCCCACCAGCGGTACCAGAATGCCCAGCACCAGGGTGGAGGGCAGGAAGATCTGCCCGGCGCTGACCGGGCTGTAGTGCAGCACCGACTGCACGAACTGCGGCAGCAGGTACATGATGCCGTAGAAGGTGCCGCCGAACAGAAACATGGCCAGGGTGCCGAACAGAAAGATGCGGTTGCCGAAGATGTTCAAATCCAGCAACGGGTGAGCGCTGCGCTTCTGCCAGATCACGAACGCCAGCGCGCACACTCCGCCCAGACCAATCAGGCCGGGCACGCGCAGATCGTCCCAGCCCCAGCGCTGGCCGTTGGACAACGCCGCCAGGACCGAAAAAATCGCGGTGAACAGCAGCACCACGCCGGCCCAGTCGAACGGCGCTCGCGGGCCGCTGCGTTCGCGCCCGGGCAGAAAAAAGAAGCCCATGATCACCGCCGCCACGCAGATCGGCAGGGTGATGAAAAACACATAGCGCCAGGTGAAGCTCTCCACCAGCCAGCCGCCGACCACCGTGGCCAGCGTTAATGGCAGGCCCAGGCACATGCCGTACATGGCGGTGGCCATGCCTCGCCCCTCTGGCGGATAGGCGGCGTACAGCGCCTCCATGGCGACTGGCCGGATCAGGCCAGTCATGGCTCCCTGAACCACCCGCGCGGTGACCAGCGCGGCCATGCCGTTGCCGATACCGCCGAGTATGGAAAAGGCGATAAACACCATCAGCAGGCCCATGAACGTGGCGCGCTGGCCGATTGCGGACACCAGCCACGGGGCCACCAGCAGAGACACGGTGGTGGAAGCGAGAAAGCCGGTGGACAGCCACTGCACCTGGGCGTCGCTCATGCCGAAAGCCCCTTTGATATAGGGAATCGCCACGTTGACGATGGTGATCGACATGCCCAGCGCCACCAGACCCAGCATCACCGTCAGCGTGACCCACCAGCGATAGCGCGGGCCATAACGCTCGAACAGGGCGTCAACCTGGGTCATGGAGTCTCCTGTGGTGGGTGGCGGGCTATTTTAGTCAATAAACATGACATAAAACAGGGGGGGAGCGCGGATCGGGCTGGCCTACCGTCTCTTTGAGAGTCGGCTTGTGGCCGACCAATAAGCCTGGCGGGAACTGAAACGCCGTCCGGCTGCGCCGGTTCGCGATCAAGGATCGCTCCCACAGCGGTTTCGTTGCCTGGTGGGTGTCAGCCTGAAGTGCCTGGATAGACATGCCCGCCGCTTGCGGCTTCAAAGCAGGTCGATGGGGTCCACATCCAGATGCCAGCGGCAGCGGCGTCCGGAAGGCAGCGCGCGGGCGATTTCCATGAGCGTGTCGAGCAGGCCGTGCAGCAGCGGGCGGTTGTTGCTCTGCAGCAGCAGTTGGGCCCGGTAACGGCCGGAGCGTTTTTCCATGGGGGCCGGCACCGGGCCGAGCACGTGCACGCCCTCCACGGTGGGCAGCGCCTGCACGCATTCTTCCAGAAAGCCCAGTGCCTGATTCATGACCATCGCTTCGCAGCGCAGCAACGCCAGGTAGCCAAACGGTGGCAGACCGGCGCCGCGCCGTTCATCGAGCAGGGCGTCGGCGAGGGCGTGGTAATCCCCGGCGGCGGCCAGTTGCACCAGGTTGTGGTCGGTGTGGCGGCTTTGCATCAGCACGCGGCCGGGGCGGTCCTGGCGGCCACTGCGGCCGGCCACCTGGAGCAGCAACTGGGCGGCTTGTTCGGGGCCACGGAAATCGGCGCTCAGAAAGCCGGCGTCCATGTTGATGATCACCGCCAGGCTCAAGCGCGGGAAATGGTGCCCTTTGGCAAGCATCTGCGTGCCCACCAGCACCGCCGGTTCACCCTTTTGGATCTGCGCCAGTTTGGCGTCCAAGCTGCCTTTGCGGCGGGTGGTGTCGCGGTCGATGCGCACCACCGGCGCCTGGCTGGTTTCGCTCAGAAGCGCTTCCAGCTTTTCGGTGCCGGCGCCGGCGTCGGTGAGGTTGCTGGAGCCGCAGCCGGGGCAGCGGTTGGGCAGACGTTGCTGGTGACCGCAATGGTGGCAGCGCAGTTGCTGCTCGCTGCGGTGCCAGGTGAGCACGCTGTCGCAGCGCGGGCATTCCGATTGCCAGCCGCAGTCACGGCACAGGATCACCGGCGCGAAGCCGCGCCGGTTGAGGAACACCAGCGCCTGCTCGCCTTTTTTGATGGTGTCGGCGATGGCGGCCAGCGAGGCGGGCAACAGGGGCGTATCCGGCGTCGCGGCGCGGGCGTCCAGCAGTTCGATGGCGGGCGCCGCCGCGTCGCCGGCGCGGCGCGTCAACCGTAGCCAGCCGTAGCGGCCGGCGCGGGCCAGTTGCAGGGTTTCCAGGGCCGGGGTGGCGCTGCCGTGCACCACCGGCACATCCAGTTGCTGGGCGCGCCAGGTGGCCAGATCGCGGGCGTGATAGCGAAAGCCGTCCTGTTGTTTCAGGGAACTGTCGTGGGCTTCATCGACGATGATCAGGCCCGGTGTCTGCAAGGGCGTGAACACCGCCGAGCGGGTGCCGATGATGATGCGCGCGCGGCCTTCTCGGGCGGCCAGCCAGGCTTCCAGACGTTCCCGATCGGTGAGCCCGGAGTGCAGCACCGTCACCGGCACCGCGAAGCGCTGGCGAAAACGGCGCAGCGTTTGCGGTGTCAGGCCGATCTCCGGCACCAGCATCAGCACCTGTTTGCCGGCGGCGAGTACCGGCGCCATGGCCTGCAGATAGACTTCGGTCTTGCCGCTGCCGGTGACGCCGTCGAGCAAAAACGGGTGAAACCCCTGGCGGTCGTTGATCGCCTGGATGGCGGCTCGCTGTTCCTGATTGGCGCGCAGCGCCGGCTCGGCGAGCACCTCCTTGACCGGCGGCGGTGCGGCGATGTCCAGATCGACCCGCTCGACCCACTCTTTATCGCGCAACGCCTGCAGCGCCGGCCGTGACACCGACAGCGCTTCCAGCATCGCCGGGGTCAGGCCCTTGGGATGTTCAAGAAGCAGGGTCAGGGCCTGTTGCTGGCGGGGGGCGCGCTGCAGCCGTTGCGGATCGACATGGCGGCCACGGTCGGTGAGCCGCCAGCGCACCTCGCCGCCGGCGCGCGCCGGCTGCCCCTGGCGCAGCAGCGCGGGCAACACAAAGCCGAGGACTTCGCCGAGGGGATGGTGGTAATAGCGGGCGGCGCGCTCGCACAGGGCATACAAAGGCGGGTCGATGACCGAATCGTCGTCGAGCACCTGCTCCACCGCCTTCAGTTTTTTCAGATCGCTGGGCTGTTGGCCGTGCACCACGCCTATCAGGGTGCGCCGGCCGAACGGCACGCGCACGCGCGCGCCTTGGGGGGGAAGGGCGGTGCCGGCGGGCAAGCGGTAGTCAAAGCAGCCGGGCAAAGGAACCGGCAGGGCAACTTGGATGACAGAGTCTAAAGGCACGAATTGTTCCGCTGTAGGCTCGTTCGACAGGCCGGCCGAAAGGCCCGGATGGGCCGCTTTCCAGGTGGCTTTCCACCTGGCTTTCTACATGGCTTTCTACATGGCTTTCCACCTGGCTTTCCAGGCGGATTCCGGTTACGCCGCGGGCGGCGCGAAACGGGCCCGGCAAGGCCGGAAACGGCTTGCGCATTGGTGTCAAGCTGTTATGATTCGCCTTCACTTTTGCCCGGCGCAAGCCAGTGTGGTGCCCGACAGGCGCCTGTCAGGCCGTTTTCAACAACGGCGGTGGCGGACGCCCCGGATCGGGTAGCGACACCTGAAGGAGCTTTGCTATGAAAACAGACATTCATCCCGAATACCAGGAAGTCACCATCACCTGTAGCTGCGGGAACGTGATCAAGACCGGCTCCACGCGGAGCGAGGATTTCAGTGTGGACGTGTGCTCCGCCTGCCATCCTTTCTATACCGGCAAGCAGAAGCAGGCCGATACCGGTGGTCAGATCGACAAGTTCAAACAGCGCTTTGGCATGATGCGCGCGGGCAAGAACTGATTCGCCTGATACCACGTTGCGTTTTGCCTGTAAAAAGCACCCGCACGGGTGCTTTTTACGTTAAGCGCCGCGTTTTTCCAGCACTATGAGTAACAGCCCTGATCGGGAGCGGAGAGCACCATGTCCGAGGATTTAAAAAAGGCGGCCCTGGAATATCACGCCAAACCGCGCCCGGGGAAGATCAGCGTCGAGGTAACCAAGCCGGCCAAGACCAGCCGTGACCTCAGCCTGGCCTACAGCCCCGGCGTAGCGGAACCCGTGCGCGAGATCGCGCGGGAGCCGGAACTGGCCTATCGGTTCACCTCCAAGGGCAACCTGGTGGCGGTGATCAGCGATGGCTCGGCGATTCTCGGTCTGGGTAATCTGGGGGCGCTGGCCTCCAAGCCGGTGATGGAAGGCAAGGGCATTCTGTTCAAGCTGTTCGCCGGCATCGACGTGTTCGATATCGAAGTGGACGCGGAAGACCCGCAGGCCTTTATCGATACCGTGATGCGCATTCATCGCACCTTCGGGGGCATCAACCTGGAAGACATCTGCGCGCCGGAATGCTTCGAGATCGAACGGGTGCTTAAAGAGCAGTGCGACGTTCCGGTGTTTCACGATGACCAGCACGGCACCGCCATCGTGGTCTGTGCCGGCTTGATCAACGCCTTGGAAATCCAGAGCAAAAAGATCCAGGACATTCGCGTGGTGTGCCTGGGCGCCGGCGCCGCCGGGGTGGCCTCGGTGCGTCTGCTGATCGAGATGGGCGCGCGCAAGGAGAACATCCTGGTGCTGGACCGCAAGGGCGTGATCCACAGCCGCCGCGACGATCTCAACCAGTACAAGGCGGCGCTCGCCAACGACACCGACAAGCGCACCCTGGACGACGCCATTGACGGTGCCGACGTGTTCATCGGTGTCTCCGGCCCGGACATGCTGACCCAGGAAATGGTCAAGAAGATGGCGGACAAGCCGATCATCTTCGCGCTCGCCAACCCGGACCCGGAGATCCGTCCCGAGGCCGCCAAGGAAGTGCGTTCCGACGCCATCATCGCGACCGGCCGGTCGGACTACCCGAACCAGGTCAATAACGTGCTGTGCTTCCCGTACATGTTCCGCGGCGCCCTGGATGTGCGTTCCACCTCGATCAACGAAGAGATGAAGATCGCCGCGGTGCACGCGATCGCCGAGCTGGTGCGCGAAGCCCCGCCCAAGGAAGTGCTGGACGCCTACGGCGGCGGCGCGCTGACCTTTGGCCGCGAATACATCATTCCCAAGCCCAATGATCCGCGCCTGCTGGGTCGGGTGTCCGCCGCGGTGGCGGAAGCCGCGGTCAACTCCGGCGTGGCCCGCAAGGGTTACCCGAGCCACTACCCGCTTAAGTCGCTGGATGAGATTTTTCCGGAGCTTTGAAGCCGCTGGCGCGGCGGTTACAAGTTAAAAGTTAAAAGTTAAAACGCGAGGAGGGCCGTGCCGTGGGTGGGGCCCTCTTCGCGTTTTTGCGTTCGAACCGCTGAGACCGGGAGCAGTCTTTAAGGGGATGGCTGGCCAAGAGCTGTATGCGCGGCGAGGGCGACGCTGTGGTATTGGCCGTCGCCGCGCTTTCAACTTTTAACTTGCAACTTTCAACTGCTTTTAAAAAATCTGTTCCGGCGATTTGCCGCCGCTGTTGGGCGGTTCCAGGTCGGGTTCGTGGCCTTCGCGGAAGTATTCGAAAATCGCATTCGGGTTGTCGGGCCGGGCTTGCAGGCCGCTTTTCGGGTCGATGCGCACTGAGACGATGCCCTCGGGTTGCTGGCGTGGCTGATCCTGCACGCCTTTCAGCGCTTCGCCCATATAACCGATCCAGATCGGCAGTGCCGCGCGGCCGCCGTATTCGCCGTAGCCGAGGCTGGCGGGGCTGTCGAAGCCGACCCAGACGGTGGCCACCAGGGCCGGCGAGAAGCCAGAGAACCAGGCGTCCACCTGGTCGTTGGTGGTGCCGGTTTTGCCGGCCAGATCGTCGCGGGCCAACTTGCTGGCCTCACGGCCGGTGCCGCGTTTGATCACATCCTGCATGATCGAATACATCAGCCAGGCCACGTCTGGCTCAATCACTCGGGGCGCCATGACCGGCGGCGGTTGCACCGGGCGGCCGTCGTCGTCGGTCTCGGGTTGAGTGTTGGTGGTGTCATCCTGGTCGGCGATCACCGCGCAGGGGGCCTCGCATTGAATCACCTCAGGCGCCTTCCACAGCACTTCCCCATGCTTGCCTTCGATGCGCTCGATGAACCAGGGCTGCACCCGGTAGCCGCCATTGGCCAGCACCGCGTAGGCGCCCGCCACTTCCAGAGGGGTCACCGAGGCGCTGCCCAGGGCCAGGGACAGGTCCCGCTGAAAGCGCTCGGTGGGCAGGCCAAAGCGATCCAGGGTTTGCATGGTCTGGCCGATGCCCACCTGCCGGAGGATGCGGATGGAGACCAGGTTCAGCGAGCGATACAGCGCCTCGCGCAGGCGCGTGGGGCCATAAAAGCGGCTGCTGGCGCCGGTCGGCCGCCAGGCACCGCCTTTAAGATTCTCGTTGTCGAACACCACCGGGGCATCGTTAATGATGGTTGCCGGGGTGAAGCCGTTTTCCAGGGCCGAGGTATAGATGAAGGGCTTGAACACCGAGCCGGCCTGACGCTGGCCCTGAATGGCGCGGTTGAACTTCGAGGCAAAGAAGCTGTAGCCGCCCTGCAGCGCCTGAATGGCGCCGGTCTGCGGGTCCACGGACACCAGCGCGGACTGCGCTTTCGGCAGTTGCGCCAGGCGCCAGCGGGTGTTCTCGCCGGAGCCGCTGGGGCGCAGATAAATGACGTCGCCGGGTTTAAGGACGTCGCCGGCGCGGCGCGGGGCATCGCCCACGTAACCTTTGCGCAGGGCCGGGCTGGCCCAGCTCAGGGCGCTCCAGTCGAGCACCGCGCGGTGGCCGTCGGCCAGCACGGTGGCGACTTCCCGCTCGCGCACGCCGGTGACAATGGCGGTGCGCAATGGGCCGTAGTCGGGCTGATCCTTGAAGGTGTCCACCCAGGTGCTCAGCGCCGGTTCGACGGTGTCGTCGCCGTCCGGTTGTTGCTGCTGGGCGAGTTCCGGCTCGGGCTTTTCGTTGTCGGGAGCCTGTTCGGTGTCGGTGCTTTGCGGCCAGCCCAGTTCGGGCAGGTCGTCAATGTCCACGTGGGCCAGTGGGCCCCGGTAGCCATGCCGCTCGTCGTAGGCATGCAGGCCGTCGCGCAGGGCGGTAACGGCGGCATTCTGGCGTTCGCTGTCCAGGGTGGTGTAGATGCTCACGCCGTCGGTATAGACATCCTTGTCCACCAGTTTGGTGGCGGCCAGGCGGGCCATTTCGCCGATATAGGCACCTTCCACTTCCGGTTGCGAGGCGTGGTAGCGCGCCGAGGGCGTGCTGGCGATGGCCTGTTCCATCCGCGCCTCATCGATGGAGCCGGTCTCCATCATGCGATGCAGAATCCAGTTGCGCCGTTGCAGGGCACGTTGCGGATTGGTGATCGGATTGTAGGCCGAGGGCGCCTTGGGCAGGCCGGCGATCATCGCCCACTGGGGCAGGCTCAGCTCGCTCAGCGACTTGCCGTAGTAAACGCGGGCGGCGGCCTCGGCGCCGTAGGCGCGATGGCCCAGATAGATCTTGTTCAGATACAGCTCGAGGATCTGCTCTTTGGTCAGAATGCGCTCAATCTGGATCGCCAGCACGATCTCGTTGAATTTGCGCAGAAAGCGCTGATCCCGGGTGAGGAAGAAGTTGCGTGCCACCTGCATGGTGATGGTCGAGCCGCCGGAGCGGATGTCTTGATAGCGCACCAGCTCCACGGCGGCGCGCAGCAGGCCCTTGGGGTCGACGCCCGGGTGCTCGAAGAAGTGCTCGTCCTCGGCGGCCAGCACCGCCTGCACGAACAGCGGCGGGATCTGATCGTAGGTCAGTGGCTCGCGGCGCTTTTCACCGTACTCGGCGATCAGTTTGCCGTCGTGGCTGTAGACGCGCAGGGGAATCTGATATTGCACCTCGCGGATCTGGGTGGCGGCTGGCAGTTGTGGTGCCAGGTATAAATAGCAGCCGGCCAGTATCAACAAACCGCCGGCGCAACCGGCCAGGATCAGGAGGAACAGAGAGCGTATCCAAAGGACGGATGATTGCATATTGTTGCAACTGAGGTAGAGATCAGAAGAAAGGGCTAGCAGACCCGTGAAGCACGTCATTATACGGCGGAAAGGTTGTTGTGATCTAATAACCTTTCTGTTAATACTAACTTCTCAAGTGATTCAGCATAAAAATCACGTAACTTGATAATTTTGAAGCAAAAAAACCACTATAAACATACAAGCGGGACGACGACTGTGCTGCCTTTTCTCAGAAAAAAGGCCCAGACACTGCTGGGGATCGATATCAGTTCCACCGCCGTCAAGTTACTCGAACTTTCCAGGTCGGGTAACCGGTTTAAAGTAGAAAGTTACGGGGTCGAGCCGTTGACGGCCAACTCCGTGGTGGAAAAAAACATCAATGACGTTGAAGGGGTCGGGGACGTCGTCGCCCGACTGGTCGCCCGTGCCCGCCCGGGCGCCAAGACCGCCGCCGTGGCCGTGCCCGGCTCGGCCACCATCACCAAGCTGATCGAAATGGACGCCTCGCTCAACGAGGACGACCTGGAGACCCAGCTGAAGGTGGAGGCCGATCAGTATATCCCTTTCCCGCTCGATGAAGTTCGCATGGACTTTCAAATACTCGGTCCGGTAGAAGACAACCCGGAGCGGGTGGAAGTTCTGGTGGTGGCGTCGCGCACTGAAAACGTGGAAATGCGCGCCGACGCGCTGGAGATCGGCGGCCTGCAGCCCAAGGTGGTGGATGTGGAAGCCTACGCCATGGAGCGCGCCTTCCAGCTGGTGCTGCCGGCGCTGCCCAACGGCGATGAACTGGACACCGTGGCGGTGTTCGACATTGGCGCCACCATGACCACGCTCAACGTGTTCCACCAGGGCCGCAGTGTTTATACCCGCGAGCAATTGTTCGGCGGTAAGCAGCTGACCGAGGAGATCCAGCGTCGCTATGGGATCTCCATGGAGGAGGCCGGGCTGGCCAAGAAGACCGGCGAACTGCCCGAGGACTATGAATCCGAAGTGCTGCAGCCGTTCAAGGACGCCATCGTTCAGCAGATCAACCGATCCCTGCAGTTCTTCTACGGTTCCACCCAATTCAATGAGGTGGATTACATCCTGCTGGCCGGCGGTTCCGCGTCCATTCACGGGCTGCCTGAACTGATTCAGGAGAAGGTGGGGTCCGGCTGCTCGCTGGCCAATCCGTTCGCCGATATGGCGCTGGCCGGCAAGGTCAACGCCCAGGCGCTCGCCAACGACGCCGCGGCGATGATGATCGCCTGCGGCCTGGCGTTGAGGAGCTTCGAGCCATGACCACCACCATTAACCTGCTGCCCTGGCGGGAGGCGCGCCGCAAGCAGCGGCAGCAGGAATTCGTCGCCATGCTGATCTTCGCCGCCTTGCTGGCCGGCCTGATTTTCTGGCTCTGGAAAGGCGTGGTTGAAGACCACATTGCCGCCCAGCAAACACGCAATAACCATATCCAGGGCGAGATCGCCAAACTGGACAAGCAGATCGAAGAGATCAAGGCGCTGCAGGAGCGCCGTGATCAACTGGTGGCGCGCATGCAGGTGATCCAGGACCTGCAGGGCAACCGGCCGACCATCGTCTATGTGTTCGATCAGTTCGTGCGCACGCTGCCTGACGGCGTCTATTTCAGCTCGGTGGACCGCAAAGGCGATCTGTACACCATCAACGGCGTGGCGGAATCCAACAACCGGGTGTCCCGTTTGATGCGTAACCTGGAAGCCTCTCCGTGGTTCGTGGAACCCAACCTGTTGAACGTCAAGGCGCTGGAGAGCGGCGCCCAGGCGAATACGTTCACGCTCACCGTCAAGCAGGGTTCGCCACGCGGCGAAGACGGCAAGGAGGAGGGCAAGCCATGAAAGCCTCCGATCTGAAAAATCTGGACGTGCGCGACCTGATCGATGAACTCAACAGCCTCGACTTCGAAAACGTGGGAGGCTGGCCAACGCCGGTGAAAATCGGCGCCGCCATTCTGGTGTTCGCGGGTGTATTGGCGCTGGGTTACTTTCTCAGTATCAAAGATCTGAACGCACGCCACGATCGTCTGCAGCGCGAGGAGCAGACGCAGCTTTCCAGCTTCGAAAACAAGGCCTTTAAGGCCCACAACCTGGAACAGTACCGGCAGCAGCTGGCGGAGATGGAAGAGAACTTCGAAACCCTGAAAAGCCAGTTGCCGAAGGACACCGAAGTGCCCGGTCTTCTTGAGGACATCACCCACACCGGCTTGAGCAGCGGGCTGGAATTCGAAACCATCGCGTTGAAGGACGAGATCGAGAAGGAATTCTACGCCGAGCTGCCGATCGACATTCGCGTCACCGGGGATTACCACGCCTTTGGTGCGTTCGTGTCCGGGGTGGCGGCGTTGCCGCGCATCGTTACGCTGCACGATTTCAGTATCGCGCCGGTCAAGCAGGGTAAGGGGGAGGCCGCCGGCGGGTTGCTCAACCTGGTGATTACCGCCAAGACCTACCGCTATGCGGGTGGCGACGAGGACACCGGGCCGGCCGGCAAAGGAAAGAAGGGCAAGAACGCCAAGAGCAAGAAAAAAGGCGGCCGGTCCTGAGGGGATAAAACATGAGTGGACGACATTCCATGGCAGGCTCTATGAGACGCCCGATGGCGCGCTGGCTGATGCTGCTGGCTGCTTCGTCGTTGTTGATCGGTTGCGGTTCGGGGGCGGATCTGGGCTCGCTGGACGCCCGCCTGCAAGAGATCAAGGCACGGCCACGCGGGCGCATCGAGCCACCGCCGGAGTTCAAGCCGATCGCCACCTACACCTATTCGGCGCACAAGCTGCGCGCGCCGTTTACGCCGCCGATGGATGAAAAGCTGCTGGCGGTGCCGGATGGCCGCCATGTGGAACCGGATCGCAGCCGGCCCCAGGAGTACCTGGAGCGGTTCAGCCTGGATGCGCTGAACATGGTGGGCACCATCACCAAGCCCGGCCATCCGTTGGAGGCCCTGGTGGCGGACCCCACTGGAGCGGTGACCCGGGTGCGCACGGGCAGCCATATGGGGAAAAATTTCGGGCGTGTGGTGAGCGTGTCCGACGATCAGGTTTCTCTGATCGAGATTGTTCCGGATGGACAGGATGGCTGGGTGGAACGTTCCCGAAACGTCACGCTTGCTGAATAAATGCTGCTGGGGATGCCAGTTATGATTACCTTTACATCAGATAAAACAAGGACAGCCTCCCGGCGCTGGATTGCCGCCTTGGTGGCGGTGGCGGGGTTGGCCCTGGCGGCCACCGGCACGGCGGCCACCATTACCGACCTGAACGCCAATACCCTGCCCGGCGATGGCATGCAGGTGCGCGTCGCCTTCGAGGGGCCGGCGCCGCAGGTCAAGGGTTACAGCATCGAGAAGCCGGCGCGTATCGCCCTGGATCTGCTCGACACCGACAGCCGGCTGAAGATCAAACAGCATAATCTGGGCTCCGGCAATGCCCGCAGCGTGACCGTGGTGGAGGCCAAAAAGCGCACCCGGCTGATTTTCAATCTGGAACAACTGACCGGCTACGATACCGAGGTGGAAGGCCAGGAGTTGGTGATCACCCTGGGCCGCGACAGCCGGCCGCCGGCCATCGACGCCGCCAGCCAGGCCGGCGCGCCGCTGCGCCCGGAAGATGCCTCGATCCGTGATCTGGATTTCCGTCGTGGCGGCGACGGCGAAGGCCGCGTGGTGTTTCAGCTCTCCAAACCTTCGATCCCGGTGGACGTGCGTGAGGAGGGCGGTCGCATCGTGGCGCGCTTCGTTGGCGCCGGCATCGCCGATCGGCTGGTGCGCCGCCTGGACGTCACCGATTTCGCCACCCCGGTACGGTTTATCGACACCAAGGTCAGCGACGGCAGCACCGTGGTCACCATCGAGCCGGACGGTAACTGGGATTACCTCGCTTATCAGGCCGACAACGAGTTCAGCATTAACATCAAGCCTATGACCCGCGCCGAGGAACAGAGCCAGCGCCGCGACGCGTTCAAGTACACCGGTGAAAAGCTGTCGCTGAACTTCCAGGACATCGAAGTACGCTCGGTGCTGCAGTTGATCGCCGATTTCACCAATCTCAATCTGGTGGCCTCGGACACGGTCACCGGCAAGATCACCCTGCGGCTGCAGAGCGTGCCGTGGGACCAGGCTCTGGAGCTGATTCTGAAAACCAAGGGCCTGGACAAGCGCCAGGTGGGCAACGTGCTGTTGGTGGCGCCGGCGGAAGAAATCGCCGCCCGTGAGGAGCAGGAACTGAAAAGCCAGCGGCAAATGGCGTCGCTGGCGCCGCTGCGCACCGAGTATCTGAGCATCAATTACGCCCGCGCCGAAAACCTGCAGGCCCTGATCACCAAGAAAGGCGGCGAAGACCGTTCGCTGCTCAGTGAGCGTGGCTCGGTGTCGGTGGACCAGCGCACCAATACGCTGATCGTTCAGGATACCGCCGCCAAGCTGCAGGAAATCAAGGACCTGATTCAGCGGCTCGACGTGCCGGTGCAGCAGGTGCTGATCGAAGCGCGGGTGGTGGTCGCCAGCACCGACGTGTCCGATGAATTCGGCGTGCGCTGGGGCGGGCTGGGCTACAACGGCAGCAGCCTGGCCAACGATGGCCAATCGTTCGCGGTGGGCGGCCGGCTGACCTCGTTGCGCGAGCTGCATTACGCCAACATCGACCGGGACGATGACGGCAGTCTCGGCGAGATGGAAGAATTCGACGAGGAAGAAAACAACGATCTGATCGTGGACATGGGCGTGTCGGCGGCCGAGGCCACCCGCTTCGCGATCGGGTTCACCTCGCTGGATTCCGGGCTGATCGAACTGGAGCTGTCGGCTCTGGAAGCGGAAGGCCACGGCGAACTGGTGGCCACGCCGAAAGTGCTGACCGCCGACCAGCAGCCGGCGGTAATCGCCTCCGGTCAGCAGGTGCCGTTTAACGTGGCCACGTCATCCGGGGCGACGGCGGTGGAATTCATCGAAGCCGAACTGCGCCTGGAGGTGACGCCGCAGGTCACCCCGGAGGGCGATGTGATCATGCAGCTCAAGGTCAACAACGACTCCCTCGGCACCATGGTGGGCAGCGGCGAGAACGCCGCCCCCACGGTCAACACCAACCGGGTGGAGACGTCGGTGCTGGTGAATGATGGCGAGACCGTGGTTTTGGGCGGCATTTTTCAGCAACAACAGCTAAACTCGGTCACCAAGACCCCATTCCTGGGTGACATTCCCTGGCTGGGGGCCCTGTTCCGCAAAAAGGTGAACCGTGATAACAAGCAAGAGCTGCTGATCTTTATCACGCCTCGCCTGGTGAAAGACACAATGGCTAATCGGTGATCGAAAAGGACTCTCCGTCACTCTTTCTGGTTGGGCCCATGGGGGCGGGCAAAAGCACCCTGGGCCGACATCTTGCTCATCTGCTGGGCCGTCCATTCTACGATTCCGACCGGGTGATCGAAGAAAAGACCGGCGCGGATATCCCCTGGATCTTCGATATGGAAGGCGAGCAGGGGTTTCGCCGCCGCGAGCGCGAGGTGATTGACGAACTGACCGCCTTGCCGGGCATCGTGCTGGCCACCGGCGGCGGCGCGGTCACCAGCGAGGAGAATCGACGCTATCTGCATGAGCGCGGTTGCGTGATCTACCTGTGGACGCCGGTGGACGTGCAATTGGCGCGCACCCGCAATGATCGTAACCGCCCCCTGTTACAGACCGACGACCCCCAGGCGCGTCTGGAAGCGCTGTTCGCCGAGCGCGATGCGCTGTACCGGGAAGTGGCCCACGTGGTGGTCTCCACCGCCGCCGGCAACCTCAAGAAGGTCTGTGATCAGGTGCTTGGTTGTCTGGACGCCCACGGCGGCTGATAATGCTCCCATCTTCGGATCTGGCGCGGGCGTCGCGCGCCCCTCTCACGGTGCGCCGGGTACCGGTCTGAAAAACGGCGGAGTCGTCTATGAATCAACCCGAGGTGCTGCGGCTGGACGTGGCGCTGGCGGAGCGCAGCTACCCGATCCACATCGCGCCGGGGCTGCTCGACCAGGCACTGATCCGCGAGCACGTTCGTGGCAATCAGGTGATGGTGGTCAGCAACGAAACCATCGCCCCGCTCTATCTTGAGCGCGTGACCGCCGGGCTGGCGGACCTGCAATGCGACACCCTGGTGCTGCCCGATGGCGAGGCCCACAAGACCCTGGCCACGCTGGAGCGTATTTTTGATGCCCTGATGACCCGGCGCCACTCGCGCACCACCACGCTGGTGGCGCTGGGTGGCGGCGTGGTGGGCGACATGGTCGGATTCGCCGCCGCCTGTTATCAGCGCGGCGTGGATTTTATCCAGGTGCCGACCACTCTTCTGGCGCAGGTGGATTCCTCGGTGGGCGGCAAGACCGCCGTCAATCACCCGCGCGGCAAGAACATGATCGGTGCTTTTCACCAGCCGCGCGCGGTGATCATCGATACCGCCGTGCTCGCCACCCTGCCCGAGCGTGAGTTCGCCGCCGGCATGGCCGAGGTGATCAAATACGGTCTGATCCGCGATCCGGCCTTTCTGGACTGGTTGCAACAGCAACAACCGGCCCTGGAGGCACGCCAGCCGGCGGCGCTGTCGGAGGCAATTCTGCGCAGTTGTCGCAATAAGGCCGAGGTGGTCGCCGCCGACGAAACCGAGCAAGGCAACCGGGCGCTGCTCAACCTGGGGCACACCTTCGGCCACGCCATGGAAACCTTTACCCACTACCGGGACTGGCTGCACGGCGAGGCGGTGGCCGCGGGCATGGTGATGGCGGCGCATTTGTCCGCCGGCCAGGGCTGGCTGGAGGCCGCCGACGTGGAGCGGGTCAGGGCGGCGCTGGCGGCCTGGAAGCTGCCGGTCACGGCGCCGCGCGGCATGGCGGTCGAAGATTTTGAAGAACTGATGGCGCTGGACAAAAAAGTCCAAAACGGACGGCTGCGGCTGGTGTTGCTGAAACAAATCGGCAATGCCCTGGTCACAGCCGAATACGATCCCAACGCATTGATGCGAACGCTCGAGGCCTTTTGTGAGAGATGAGGATTTTTTCTACGAAGGCGCTGAACGCGGCGACCTTCTCGACGCCCTGAACGGCCACGCCCACGAAGGCGCCACCACGGTGCTGGAGGGCGACACCGGCAGCGGTGTTTCCACTCTGCTGGGCATGTTGGCCATGTCCCTGGTCAGCGATTTCGAGCTGATTCGCCTGGACGGCGCCGAGGCGCTGGACGCCAATGCGGTGGTGGACGCCATGCTCGGGCATTTCGGCATTGAGCGCACCGATCTGGCGGAGACCCTGAAGCAGACGCTGGCGCACAACCGCTTGATGATCGTGGTGGACAACGCCGAGCAACTGGAAAGCGCCGCATTGACCACCATGGCCTCGTTGAAACAGAAGCTCGGCCAGCGGCTCGCCTATGTGTTTGGCGGCGTGCCGGGCACCAGCGAAAAGGTGCGCGCGGCCGGGCTGACGGTGGCGGACACCCTGGTATTGCCCTCTTTGGACGATGAGCAGGTGATCGCCTTTGTCGAGGAAGCGTTCGCCATTGATCTGGACGATGAACAGGCGGCGGAGCTGCGCGAGCGCAGCGACGGCCTGCCCGGGCCATTGCTGGG
>TARA_R110001606_G_scaffold137239_2_pt1 | contig 20120 bp, 30 predicted proteins | sample TARA_R110001606 | Tara Oceans TARA_R110001606 (sample SAMEA4398315) | marine metagenome | biome: Polar Biome; feature: [SRF] surface water layer (ENVO:00010504); material: water (ENVO:00002006), including particulate matter (ENVO:01000060) such as... | depth 5 m | reverse complement strand
CTTCAGTAGCAACTTCAACCCAACCAATCTGAGCAGTGTCAGAACCATTAACTAAATACTTGTCTTTAATGATAATTGGTTTGTTTTGGAATTGAGTAAATGATGGACTAACTGATCCTTCCATCCCCAATGTTCCTTTAGCAAAATCAGAACCATAAACAAACACTTTTAAATCTGCATTACCTAAAGCAGCAAAATCTGCAGAAGTATAACATACAGCACTAAAGTCTAAGTTATTAGGTTGTCCTGGATTAGGAGCTACAGTAATTAAACCTTTTAATGTTAAGCCAGTACCTGGATCAAACACTACAATGTTTTGATTAACTCTTACAGCTACTTCATTTCCTGCTGGTACTACTACTGAAAATACAGTTTCGCCACCAGCTCCTGGAAGACCTTTGGATACGTTGTCATAACCAATGTGTAATCTATTTTGTTCAGACCAAATTACTTGATCAGATGTCATAGGCATTTCTGCGCCTACCATTCTTAAAAATCCTGATAACGTTCTGTTACCGAATCTTTCTACTTCCTGTTCGTATAATTCAGGTAAGTATTGTTGTGCAAAGCTTGAAAAATCCGCCGCGTTTGGATCAGTCCACTGTAAATAATTACTTGAAAGTACTGATTGATCTTGCGTAGGTGTAAGTCCAGCGTTTTGCACTGTAAAATTTCCTAAAGCCATAATTTTTGGTTTTAATTTTTATCGTTTTTTTATTTTTAATTTAGAACTATCCAAGCCGTTTACTGCTTTTACTTTAAATCCATTCATATAGATATCATCAGGTGCTTTTGTTTGTCTAACACTTGAATCTATATTTTTGGATTTAGCCATTACATCTTTAACAGCGTCGGCTTTGCCTTGCTCGTAAAAATGATTTGCAATTGTATCAGCATTTCTTGCGGCATACATAGCTTTGTGATAACCTTTATAATCTATAACTTCACCTTTTTCGTTTAAGAACTTCTTAAGCACATTAGAAATGTCAGATTGGGCTTCAGCAACATCACTTGGATTATTAACAGAGTATCTAAAATTCTTTTCACCAACACCAAATTCAAAACCTTCAAATTCATTGGTAAAATAGTTATTAGTTACATTTTTAAAATCCTCATGTTGTTTCTTAGCTATTTCTTGTTCTTGTTTGTAGCGGTTAAAAAAGTCTCCTGCTTTCTTTATCTCATTATTTACCGTAGGCCTCAACTTGATTTCTTCGTAATATTTTGATTTTAAGTTTTCAAGAAAGTCTTTGGCTTTTACAACCTCTTCTTTTTTTGCGAGTTTTTTTCGACGCTGGTCTCGCTCTTCGTCGTAGTCTTCATCCACTTTAAATTTTTCTTCCATAATGAAACTAATCTCATCATCATTTAAATGTGGTTTTGAATTTTTATAATATTCTTTTAATAATACGTTTTCATCCACGTCACTGTAGTCGGCGTTTAATCTGACATAATCTTGCATGTCACCACCAGTTTCTTCCATGAAATCTACTAGCTTTTTAACACCTTGTGGAAGTTTCTCTTCTGTTTTTACAGCTTCAGCAATTGGTGTAGGATGTTCTTGTTTTTCTATTTCTTGAATTGGTGAACTTTCTTCAGCTTTGACCTCTTCTTTTTTAAGCTCCTCAACTGGTTTATTATCAATCTTTACTATACTTTGTTCTGAAGTAGTATCTTCAGGTTTTTTGATTTCTATTTTAGGAGTTTCAGCTTTTGTATTAGATAATTTTTTAGGTTTTGAAGGCTTTTTTTTCATTTTAAATTCACCTTCCTGCTTTACTTCTTCTTTTTTTTCTTCCATGATATGATATTATATAATTTACATTCCCATTTCTTGGGATAAAGATGCTCCTCCAGCTGGATCACTAAAGTCAGTTGGAAGTAAATCATCTTGTCTTTGTTGAATCATCGCACTTTGCTGCGTTGCTTCTAATTTTGAACGTTGATCTTTTCTATCTTCAATCATCTGTTCTCTTCTTACATCTTTTTGAACATCTACTTGAGCTAATTGCATATCATAGCCAAATTTTTGTTCAGCTAGTTGAGTTTTAATTGCCAACTCTTTTTCCATTTGCTGTAACTTAAGTTGAGACTTACCTTGTTCTATTTGTAATTCAGTTTGAGCTAAAGCTTGTTGTTTTTGTACTTCTGCCATAGCTGCTTTTTCAGCAGCGTCAGCACTTGCCTTAGCTTGCATTTGCACCATTTGCTCTTTTTGCTGTTGGTCTTGCTTTTGTTTTTGTTTTCGCTTTAGCTTAAGTAATTGGTTAGCCAGTTTAAGATTATGAATTTGCCTAATATCTATGGCATCTTCTAAATTTATTTGATTACCTTTTAATGCTATTTGAATATTTGTTTCTAACACTTGCTTTTCTTCTTCGTCTGGTTCTAATTCTAGAAATATGCCAAAGTCATACAAATGCAATTCTTTCATTTCTTCAAGAGTTGCAACATTGTATAAGCTTATGCTATTAACTAAAGCTTCATTTGTCAATGCAAACTCTAAAGAATCAGCAATACGTAAGGATACGTTTTCACAAGCTCTAAGAGTAAGATATAGTCCTGCATCTAGTATATGTCTAGTAGCAACATTTGACTGCGCTACAGCTAGTTTCTGTAGTCCTAGTAAAGCATCTTTATCTGGGTTACTACCATCTCTAGCTTCATTAAGTCCAGTTACATCTCTAATCATCTGTAAGTAATATTGGTAAGTTTGTATAAGGCTTTGTATTTTAGCCATACCATTATTACTATTTAATTCTTGAATAGGTATTTTACCTGGATTCATATCCCCATCTTGAGTCATAGATCTTCCTACAATAGAACCTGTCTGAAAATACATGTTTAAAGCTTCCTTAGGGTTGTAGCTTGTTCCGCTACCTAAGTCAACTTCAGCTAATCCATCAACATCTAGATAAACACCATCAGGTACAATGCGAGATAATACTTGTTGTAGTTTTAACGATGTTAATTGTATCATGTCCGCGAAAGATATCATTCTTTCTACTAACGATGTTATTCTTCCTTTATAAAGATCAGGAGCACATATAGCATAATTCATGTTTACCTTTGTTAGATTCGACTTTGGACGAGTCATATTTTCAGCAACTTTCCAGTCTAACATTATAGGATGACCTAAAATCTTTGCACCATGGTATAATACTTCTATTGATCTACTAACTCTTTCAAAATTATCATTTGGTTCAGGATTAAAGACATCTGACTTTTCCAATGCTTTTTCTAAACCTGTAGCAGTTTTTTTAATTTTAAAAACTTGATCTGCATAAGTTTTATATTCAAAGTATAGTATTTGAATAGTGTTGTCATCTCTATTTCCTCTATAATTTCTTCTATAAGTACTATTACCAGGAAATTTTTGAATCATAGCTAATTCTTCATTAGTTAAATTAGGAAATTCTTTTTTAAGTTCTGGTAAAGAAATATTTTTAACTTCTCCTACATAATATATGTCTTCAAAATTTGGATCATCTGTATAAGAATATACAATATCAGCTGGATCTACATATTGAATTGTAACACCATTAGATTTATTCCAATCTGTTTTTACACAACCTATGCCTAGTTCTACAAGATCTTTATATAACTTTCTTTTGGTAAGGTCATATTTATTTCTATCTAAAGTGTTGTTAATAGCTTCTTCTTCTGCTATTTCTACAGATTGCTTATAATCTAATTGTAAGTGTATTTCTAATTCTTCTTCGTTCTCAGGTACATTTTGTATGTTTTGAACCTCAGATATATCCATGCCTAATTGTTCTTGAACTTTAGCCATAAAAGCTCTTGTTGCAATATTCTTGTGAAGCATTTCAGCATATTTAGTTCTCTTTTTCTGAGAAGCTGGGTCTTGAGCAAATGCTTTAATGTCATATATTTTTTCTGACATTCCATTTACAACTATATCTACAAACTTAGGTATAACAGGTACTGGTGTCCAATCTAGATTTAAGTAAGACAAATCACCATTAATAGACATTTCGTCTTTATATTTTTGTATAGATTGTTCTCCTCTAGCGTATAATCTTCTTCTGTGAAAAACATTATAATTATTAGAATATCTAGCTCCTCCTACTCCTGAAGCCCACCACTCACCTTCAATAGCTCTAGCTACAGCCAAACCATAGTCTAATGACATTTTTTCTTCTTGTGAAACTACCTGATCAGGGAAAGAGCTTTGTGTGTTAGTATAAATCATTTATATTATTTTTGAAATCAATCCGTTATTATCATATTTAGTAAATCCTAAATCCATTTTTTTAACTGTTCTATTAGCAATAGGTTTGTATTTATTTCTATTACAAGCCATAATAGCTAATCCAGAACTTATAGAAGCATCATGCTTAGTCCTATTGTTTATATCGAAATGAGCCCAATCCTCTAGTGTTCTTTGATGGTACATATCTCCATATGAATCATCATAAAATCCAACATAAGAATCAATGTAAGCTTCAATAGCGGCGGCGTGTGCCTGTTTAATATCTTCACTTGAATTAGGTATTCCACCAATCTCTTTTTCAGATACAGAAAGTTTGTTCCAAACTTTGTCCGGTCTATTCATACTAAAGCTTCTGTAACCTCTTCTTTTTAAATAATATAATAACCTAGGTTTGTTGTTTTCTGCAAGTATTGGCATGCCATAAAAGTGCATTGCCATTAATACATCTTCAAAAAATATTTCAGCTGTTTGAGGTCTTGCTATGTATTCTAAAAAAAAATGATGTGGAGGTGCATCTTCCATAGAAAATTTAGTTAATCCATGGAGCGATCCTTTAGAACCTTTACCATCAACAGTACCACTAATATCATAAGAATCACAACCAAATGCTCCTATATGCATATTTCCAGGTTGTTTGTGCCCATCCTTTAGTATTACATTGTTTTGAAGTTTATTAGGTGGAACCCAAGAAACTTGAAATCTACCACTACTATTTGGTATAAAAGAAACAGTGGTATCTGGAATTCCATCTTTCCAGTGAAAACTACCGATGCTAACATTAGCATTATTATTTAGTTCTTCGTTATAGTCTATTTGCTGGTATATTTTAGTTAAGTTAAATAAAGATGATTTAGTTTCATCTCTAAAAGCGTGTTTTTCAGTTCTAGGAAATTGTCTATAATATTCATTTAAACTATCTTGATCTGACTTTAAACCATCTACTTCATTATCCCAATGCTCAATTACTCCAATTTCAATTGGGATATTGTCAATTCCGATTGTTTTATTTTTTGGCGTAGTGAATACAGGTAATCCAAAAGTATCCATGAATCCTTCGTAGTTCCATTCCATAGGGATGAAAAGAGAATACAATCCGCTAGATGTTTGTCCGTTTCTATTTCTTGTTTTAACGTCTGAATTGTAGTAGAGTTTCTTAAAATTGTTTCCACCTTTATCTAATGCGTTTGAAGTTGAGCCCATCATACATTTACCTACGATCTTTCGCCCTAGTCTTAATGTAGTTTTTGTAACTCTCCAGTTGTTTAATATGTTATCAGGTCTTTCCCATTTACCACTCTCATCATGAGCTAATATTTTTAGCTTTTCACCATCGTAAGAGTTGTCGCCTGTGTTTTTCCAATCAATAGTTGTATCTAACCCTTCTAGTTCTGCGAGCTTAACATTGTCATCTAGTTTACGTCTAGTAAGCTTTGAAGCTGGGACTCTATATGCCAGTTCGGTCTTAGGACGATCCATACCATCCTGGATCGGCTTGAAGAAAAACGGATAGTTAACGGATATCGGGACAACTTTATCTGTGAACATTTTTTTAGCATCTGCTCCAGACTTTGAAAGGATGCCGAATCTGGCATCTGAAGATATTGTGGCTTGGTTGACAAGTTCTGCTGAGGACATAAAAGAAAATCCAGACCGTCTGTTTTTAAGATAGCACATCCCATAACATCTATCATCTGCTTTGCATGCCTGCCAAAATATAAAGAAGAGTCTATTTGCTTCTCTATAGTCGGCTGAACCAACATCGATTTTTGACCACTGCAAATACATATAGTGAGTGCCTGTAATATAAGTAGGCACACCATTATTATAAAACCAGTAACCCTCTTCTCTTCTCTTAAACTCTTCATCTATATAATCAAACCATTTTTCTTTAAAATCTGTAGGATATTCCTCCCAATCAAATCTACTTTTAATTCTAGCTAATTCTTTTGGATATTCTTGTTTTTCCCAGTGTTGCTCCGTTTTGACTTCGCTTCGTTTATATGGTTCATGCTCTGCTGGTAATGCAATGCGTAAGTTTTGAATTTCAATAATCTGTCCAATTTGTCCAGTTTTACTTATAACAATGAAATCATAATCAGCATTATAACCATACTCCCATTTTTTATACCTATTTTGCTTTTTAAGTATCTTGTCGTTAACTACATCTTTTACTTCTTTCCAAAGTGTTTGTTCGTAACTCATTTGCTACGCCCTTCTGCAAAACCTTTAAAAGCTCTTTCTTCTTTTATTTCTTCTTTAGGTTTTCCTTCTAATAAGTTTTCTTCTTCTTCTAATCTTTTTAATATTTCAAAAGCATCAAAAATGGCTAATTTTTTAGTGGCAGCCGCGTTCTTCAGACGGTCCGCAGATACATCCTCCTCCGTGTCTACAATCGGTTCTTGTGCTACTTTTATCAATTCTTTCACTGCTATTTGACCAGCCAGGATTATACTCTTCTTCGTTTCCTTCGTATTCATGTTTAATTAAAATGTCTTTTGATTTCATACAATATAATAAATCACCATCCACTTCAAACTCCCACTCTCTTAAATCTGGAAAACTTACTAAATCCCCATCATTTATTCCTAGAGATTTTAATTTTTTATTGCCATATTTTAAAATGCCTGTGTTTGGTAATTTTTTTTCACCTAAATTATTTGATTTTATAGGTTGAATAAAACAACGATCTAAAAAAGAATTATTAACTCCATTGTTATATAGATATATTTGATCAGGAGAACAAAAGTATAAATCTTCTTTAAAATAGGATCTACTATTTTGTTGACTGCCTTTCATATTATAAAACCTTCTAAATACATTATGATGTACGTAGACTATATCTCCAATTTCAATAGGTAAGTTATAAGCGCTTGGAACACTTACAACTTTAGCTTTTTTGTTTATTATTTTAAAGTTTTCTATACTAGTATTTAATATTAATGACTTATCGTTTATTTTCTTTTCGTTGTCATATCTTTCACCGATTGGTGTTACTATATAGTCGTATAAACTAGTCACTATAACTTAAATTATATTCTACAGACACAGCCATGTTATTATTAAACTTTTTCCAAGGTAAAGTTTCATCAGCTTTTTTTATAAAAATATTATAAGATTTATCTGTTTCATCTAGCAATATGTCTGAGATAATATGACCTCCGTAAACCTCTTGGCCTACGGAGTAATGCATTGCGTCGTTCTTATAGTCAGAACCAATACTAATTTTTCTTATCTTATTCGACATTAGCTGGTTCTTCTTTAACTACTTTTAAATTGTTTTCAGTTTCAATTTCTGTATACTCACCTGTTTCAACATTAACGTTTATTTGCCCATATGTTGATTCAAGAACTGATTTAAAATCTTCTGTTTCTTTATTAACTTCTCCAAACTCATGTAGCAAACCATGTTTTTGAGCAGCTACGTAACCTATTTTATTTAACAAGTTGTTTAATTTAGTTTGTTGTTCTTGAATTGTTTTTAAATGTTCTTCTGATATTTTATTCATTTGATTAAATTTAATTGTTTATTTAAAAAGCAGGACCTGAATACTCAGACATAGCTGCTTTATATTGGTTGTTTTCTAAAGTAGATGTTAAATAAAATTGACCTGTAAAAGCCGAATTAACTATATTATCTACTGTTTCTTTTGTTTCAGTAATATCATCCCATACTAATCTAGCATATAATAAATCTAAATCTCCTGGTGTGCTTAAGTTAGCATATACCTCTGTACCTATGCTGTTTAATTCTTCTATTAAAGTATCCCAATCTACCATTATTAATGTTTTACTTTTATTAATGCTCTAAAGTTATTTATATCTCCATTTGAACCACTACCTGTAGAGCTTATTCCTGTAGGTGTAACAGTATCACTATCATAAAAAACTCCAGTGTTAGAACCTGACCCATCATTTTGATATTCCCAAGTTGCGTCATCAAGAGTGTATCCACATCCAGGAGCATAAACACTACAACTTCCTCCGGATTGTAATCCTTTAGACATTGAGATTACTATGTTATCTGTTCCATTATAGCAAAAATTAGTAGATAGGTTGATGGTTTTAAAACCAGTTCCTGATGTTAAATTATATGAACTGTTATATACCTCTGTTTCATCAGTTATTCCAGCTATACCTACTATTTCTTGATTAGGAAATGTTCCAACAAAATTATCAGCAGTAAAGCTAGTGCCTGTGCAGTGAGCTATTTTTATAACAACACTAGGATGTGTCCAAGCAATTGAGCTACTTGATGTGTTGTTAAATTCTAATGCAGTAATTTGTTTTGCAGCTCCAAGCTCAGCTTGTGTAATTACCATCATAGCAAAACTCATTTTCCAGTAATTACTAATAAAAGCCGATGTACTTGAAGAATTAGGTGAACTAATTATAAAGCTAGTTGCGTTTGTTATTGGAGCGCACCCACTACCACCACCGTTAGGCAGCATAGCTCTGAACATTGTTTGCTTACGTCCCATTACGCACCAAAGTTTTGACCAAAGCTCCAGTAATAATTAGTTCCATCATATATAAAACTAAATACGTCTGTACCATTTGTTAACGTTGGTTCATTAGCATCGGGCCAGTTTGAGTTAGCAGGCCAAGTAATTTCACCTGTTGTTGCAGTTACTATTAATGTTCCAGTATCGCCATTTGAAGCCGTTATAGATAATGTTTCTGATCCAGCACCTATATTCCAAGTAGCATTGTATCCATCTCTTATAACCCAAGTTGGAGATCCAGTAAGTGTGACAAAAGCTTTTGGATCTGTAAACCAAGTTGTTCCACCGGACACTCCGTCAGCTACTAAGTAATCACCAGAAGTTGGCGTGCCTAATCCAGCATTTGTAAGAACAAGATTTTCACCACCTGTTATTATTACATCACCACTGCTAGAACTAATAGTTACATCACCACCTACGGTAGTTCCATCTATTGTTGATAAACTAGCAGTATTACCTCTAGCAAAAATAGATAATGCTCCTCCTGGTGTAGATGCGGTTAAGTTACCAGTATGCATTGTCAAACTTCCTCTAGAATTAATTCTAATATCTCCTCCAGCGGCACTTGTACTGTTATAACCATCTAATAAGTAATCACTATTCATAAGAGTCCAAGAACTTGTTAAACCACTTCCTGGATCTAGTTGATTACTCTGCCCTGTTACTTTAGCTCTACCATCAAGAGTAACAAACTTAGTTGCAGCTGTTGATAAGGTGATATCTCCGTCATCAGAGTCCAGGCTAATACCATTATTACTTCCATTCACATCAATTCCAAAGGTATAATCTGTGGTAATATTTTCATTACCATATGTAGCTGTTCTATTTTGAGCACTGTTTGTTAGTACTATAGTTCCTGTATTACCGTTACTATCGGCAGTGTTACCAGAATCTAAAACCTGTTGTAACGTTGATGCGGCACTACTTACTGTTTGCCATGATGGTTGAGTTCCTGTACCAGCTGACGTTAAAACTTGACCACTAGTTCCAGAATCTCCTTGAATCAAAAGAGTACCACTCGCGTCAATTTCAACAGTGTAAGGAGTAGTAGAATTACTAGTCGTAAATGTTATTAAGTCTTCACCGTTGATATAAACCTTATCTAATGACTGCATTACAACTTCACCTGTATTAGCTGATATTTCTATTGAACCAGGATTTGCTACATCATTACTAGATATAAGTCTTACGTTTTGACTTGAAACTAAACTTATATCATGAGGAGTAGCTATAGCAGTTTGAAGCTCCATTGGACCATTAGCTTGGATAAGAACATCTTTATTTTTTAAATCTAAATCAGCTGTTGTTAAGGTAGCTCCAATCACGTTAGGGGTTGCCGCATTTGAAGCCGTATAAACTTGCTGCATTGTGGAAGCAGAACCAGCACCGGCTGCAGCCCATGCAGGTGCACCACCTACTATTGTTAATACATCACCATTGTTTCCAAACGGAGTGTATAAATTTGTTTGTAAAGAAGATATTAGAGCACTGCCGCTAATTTGAACATTAGTAGTTGCATCGTATCCTGCTAAACCACTGACAGTTGTTATATCTGTTACCGTTGTAAATTGTGATATTTTTCTATTTGCCATTATTCTTGTATTATAAAGTCTTCATTAGCTTGATCCTCACATAGCATGTAAAAAGGATAAGTTGCATTTTCTTGAACTATCCCTCCAACAACTGGTCTAATGTTAGGACCAAAAGGCCCACCTGGAGTAGCTAAAGCAGGTATTGTATTTTTATTGCTTAAAATAGCCATTTTAAAATAAAGCTAATATTAAACCTTTTAATGCTTCTGCGTCAGGAACATCACCGACAGGACCAGCTGCAATAGCTTCGCAAACTGTGAGAGCAGATACAGGCATAAAACTTCCAGCAGGAATATTAGACCAAGTAACTTTTCTTTCGGTTTCCATGATAAGCGTTAAAGACTGTAAATCGTAACCTATATACAAAGAAGCTCCAGGTCCTGGTGTTTCGTAAGTACACGAGCATGGACCTTCTTCACAGTCACAAGTGTAAGTGTATTTTGTTTTTTGTAAATAAGCTGGTAACGGATTTCCTACATCAGGTAAATCATTAGCATCTGTAGCGTATAGAGGATCTTGAGATAAAGCCATATTCATTGTTGTAAAAGGACATCCATAATCCCACTCTTGAAAACCTATGCCATCAACTGTAAATATAGCATCATCACCGCCTGCTGGTGGGGTAAAATTTATAATATCTCCAACGTTGTAAGCGGTGCCTTCTCCACAATTAATTATTATATATTCTGTTATTTCACCACCTGGATCAACCGCGTCTACTTGTATAGTCACTCCATTTCCAAGAGTATTACCTGGGTTTTTAATATATCCTTCAACAATATCACCAACTTGAAATCCAGTTCCGGCATTGTTCGTTATCATACCTTTTATAAATCTCCATTGGCATCCAGGTAAATCTTTTAAAGCTACAGCATCATGAGCGAATACTCTCGGCTGTTTTAGTGTTGTTCCTATTACACTCATAATTTATTATTTTCTAATTTTTTGAATTTTTTCAGCACCTCTACTACCAAAGTATGCTACATATACTGTTATTAATAAAGCTTCTAACAAAGAAACCCATCCTGTTTTTATTTCTAATACAACCGTTGAGTCTAATATTATAAAAATTGTCATTGCAAGTGTGAGAAATATTAATGTCATAGGTCTGGTGTTCTTACTCAACCAAGAGTCACTTGTCATGTCACTTTTCCATCTATCTGATATATTATTCATTTCAGCAATATCTTGGTCAAGTAATCTTAAAGCTGTTTCCTTATCTCGAGGCTCTATATTAGAATCACTTGATATTAGATTTTTTACAATACCAAGTCCACCTCTATCAGGAAGAAACTCCCCAACTGCACTTAGTATGTTTGGAGCTTTTTCTTTTAAAAAAATACCTACTTTAGTTTCTTTAAACTTTTTTTTATTTTTCTTTTTTTCCATAAGGAAACATATTATTTAGCTTTTCTTTTCTAGCCTTGCATCCACAGCCTCCAGGTATTTTATCTGCTAATTTTTTTATACCTGTTACCGAAGTAAATTTCTCTATGCTATCTCCTAATCCTTTTGATTTCATTTAATTTAATTTTATTTAATTTAATTCTCTTTGAACGCTAGTAAAAACTCTCTTATAGCCATACCAAAAGCTAACCCTGCGTAAAAAGGGTGCTTGTCTAATAATAGCATTGATCCAATAAACCCTACGGCTAAAGCTTTTGATAATGGGTGGTTAACTATTCCTTTAATCTTATCCATATTATCTATTTTTTTTAGTTTTCATTTTACTACCATTTTTTAATTCGGGGTATTTTTTATAAACACAAGACTTAATAGCTTCTGGATTTTTAGCGTTATGTGCTAATTTCAGCGCTGATTTAGCCCTTTTTAAACTATTAACTGGATAAGTTCCTTTTGGTCCACAAAAATCCTCTGCTGATACTTCAGTGTATTTTTCAGCATTGGACATTCCCGGCTCTTCTCTAATTTCTGATATTGTTTTTTTTGCCATTATTTCTTTTTATTATACATTTGCGCATCAATTTCTCTACACCAGTCACGTAATTCTTTTACTTCATTTTCTAATCTTTGTATATGATCAGTATGCCAATCTTGTTTTAAATCATATTCTATACGATCAATAACAGCTTTAGGCATTTTTTTAGCATCAGTAATATCATCTTGTAAAGTGTAATACATTCCCACGAAAGATGCTGTTACTATTATTATGCTTATAATTGTTTTAAGATCTATTTTAAATTCTGTTCCTTCAGATATTTTCATATTCACTTGTTGCATCAAAAGACGGGCACGCTTTATTAGCATAGTCCCTATGTGAGTGTATTATTGCTTTTGGATACATAGCTTTTAAAGTTCTAAGCACCGCTAGTAAAGAGTTCTTTTGCTCTTCTGTTCTAGTATCTTTCGGGGTCTTACCATCAACCTCAACGCCTCCGCAATAGCATATACCAATTGAGTTTCTATTCTGACCCTTCGTGTGAGCCCCGATTTTAGCTATATCTCTACCTTTTTGTATATTACCTTCTACGTCTATATAGAAATGATAGCCTATGTCCGTCCAGCCACGAGCTAGATGCCAGTCACGTATGGTATCTACAGTGACATTTTGGCCTTCTCTTGTAGCTGAGCAGTGTACAATTAATTTATTTATTTGTCTCATCTTTAGATTTTTTCATCATCCACCATTTATGAGTAGTGTAGCCAATAGTAACCACAAGTAATGTTATCTTTAAAACAGGTTCAAGCCAATCCATCATAGTTACACCAAACGATAACGCGTTTAAAATGTAAAGCTTAATATCGTTCACAACTACTTATTAGCTCTTAGGGCTGAATTCCCTTTATACTCAATATTTTCTATTTTAAGATCAGTTTTAACATTAGTCATTCTTGACTCCATTGATCTTGTTCCCATTGGTTTAAAGTAATTAGGATTACAATTTTTCTTCTTACCTGCTGGTATTTGTTTTTCTCCGTAACTTGGCATATCTTTTATTTATGTTGCTATTCCTAGCATTGATTTAGCTTGATCATCTGTTGTTTGTCCTTCTTGACCAGTCATTGTTTTCCATCTGTTTTGAGCATCAGGGCTCACAGTTGGTTTTCCATAACTTGGATTTAAAGGTACATCTGCAGTTATGTCGTTAGGTTGCGCAACCTTTGTAGTGTTGTTAACGCTATTAGGTATTGTTCCTAAAGCAGTTGTGTTTGTAGGTTCGTTTTCTTTTCCAGAATTTTCTTCTTGATTTTTAGATATATCACCAGCACCAGCCGAAAATCCTCCAAGTATACCACTTGCTGGATTCATAATTCCAGCTCCAGCTCCTAAAGCTACTTTTAATGGATCTACATCTTCTCCTTCTGGAGTGGCTGAATAAGCGGCGTAACCGCCACCAATAGCACCTAATATTTGCGGTATCATTTTACACTATCACTTCTGGTGATGGACCAACATAGGTTCCATTAGAAGGATTGGTAGAATTACCTGCCGTGCCGCTAGCCGCCATATCTGGCCCTGGATATCCCATCATTGCGTTAGTGTCTGTTAAACCTGCTGGTAATGTAGAAGCATTTAAAGTTCCACCATAATCTCCACTTTGGTAAGGCATTAATGTTTTATCTGGCATGTTATCTAGTTTTATCTTTATTAACGTTTATTACCGAAGCCGATAATACTTTGTCAGTATAGCTACTTCGATTAAATATTTTATTACTCTTAGTAACAGGTATATCCTCTTCACCTAATATAATACGGTACATACGACTTATTAACTGTTTGCACTTTGTGGATACTTTGTAGATGTGATATTTCTGCGTTGTTCTATTGCGTTTTCTCCACACAACTATCCAACCCTCTTTTAGCAATCTGTTCCAGCGCCTATTATCCCAGCTATATGAGTACGTACCGGTTTTAAAATCTTCTTTTGTGAACAAATCTAAAGCCTCTAAATACATTAGAAGCTCTAAATCTGCGTCGTTTAAATTGTTGTTTTTACAAGCCCATTTTCTAATGATCCTGTAGTGTTTAAATAAATTTAATTCTTTTAAGTCTGATGAAGTTAATCTCAATACTTTAAACTTTATAGGATTTTCCAGTTGAAGGAATATAACCTTTTTTATTTCCAACTATTTGTCCAGTTTTTTCGTATTTTCTAATTTTAGTATCTACTTTAGCTTTCTTGTCTTCAGCTTTTTCTTTTTTGACATGCGTCTTTTCCATTTTTTTATAAGCTTTCTTCACTTTATTTCGGTCTTTTCTGATTGAAGCATCGGTTTCGAGCATGGTTTTATCATAATCTAAACCTGCACGAGTTGCTTTACCTTCTTTTTTTTCAACTTTTTCACTTAGTCTTTCAGATCTATTTTCTCTAAGTTTGTTAACCATGTCTTTTATTCTACCAGTTGATCCTGCACTTCCGGCTTGTTTTAAATCTACACTCATTTTGTTTTTTTTATATTACTATTACTATATCCTGTTCTTTAATTACTTTGAACATTTTTTTATTTATTTCAATATTAAAGCCAGCGTGTCGATCGTAATAGATTTTATCACCCACTTTTAATAATGTTACATCAGAACCTGGGTTTAATACCTCAGCTTCTTGATATCTTATATCTTCTCTTTGTTTATCAGACAAGAGCAAACCACCTTTTGTTTCGGTGGTTTTTTCTTGTAATTCTTTTATAACTATATATTTACCTACCGCTTTCATTTGCTCTCAAATTATTGATTACACAATCAGTAGATAATATAGTAGTAGCTACAGAAGCCGCGTTTTTTAAAGCGCTTTTAGTTACCAGTAAGGGATCAATTATACCGGCTTTAACCATATTAACCGTTTTTCCTGTAACCACATCTAATCCTAAACCTTCATCTTCGTTCTGATCATATTCAACTATTCCAGCGTTTTGCAAAATAATTTCATATGGAGCACGTATAGCATCTAAAAGTATTTCTTCCCCTTTTGTTTCAGGTTTTATATTTTGAGATGCATTAAGTAAAGCAATTCCTCCTCCAGGAACTATGCCTTCTTTTATAGCGGCTTTTGTAGCACAAATAGCATCTTCAACCCTATCTTTTTTCTCTGTAAGTTCTACTTCAGAACTTGCACCAACTTTAACGATTGCTACTTTTCCAGCTAAACGAGCAATTCGCTTTTCTAACTGTACAACTACTCTAGGGTTTGAAGTTTCTTTTATTTGTTTTTTAAGTTCTTTTATAATATCTTCTATTTCTTCAGAAAAATAATCTCTTTGAATTATTGTTTCTCCAGTTGTGCTAACAGCTTTTAAACAACTACCTAAGTGCTCTTCGGTAATCATATTCATATCATCACCTAAATCTTCGTTTATTATAGTGGCACCGGTTATTAAAGATAAGTCTTTTAAAGTATTTAACTTATTAACTCCATATACTGGGGCATCAATAACGTTTATCTTTATATTACCTTTTATTTTATTCATAGCTAAAGCTGACAATACTGTAGGTTCAACGTCTGCTATTATTAATAAAGCTTTATTCTTTTTTATAACGTATTCTAATACTCCTTGTATCTGTCTTATATTATCTATTTTGTTTTCAACTAATAATACAGATGCATTGTTTAATTCTGATATACCTCTATCGTTATTTGTTATAAAATGAGCATTAGTAAAACCTTTGTCATATTGAGCTCCATCAACTACTTCTACTATAGTGTCAGAAGACTCGTGTGTCTCCATCATTACTACACCTGTTTCATCTACAGCTTTAAAAGCTTCTGCTATTACAGATCCAAGCTTCTTGTCGTTGTTAGCTGATATCGATGCAACTTGATAAATAGATTCTCCACTAACTTTTATTGATATTTTCTCTAAATAATCAAGAGTAGATTCTACTGCTTTATTTATACCTTCTTTTATACTTCTATGAGAATCAGCGTCCATTGAGCTATATGCACGATCTAATATAGCATGAGCTAATACTGTAGAAGTTGTTGTTCCGTCTCCAGCTTCTTTAACAGTTTTTCTAGCTGCTTCTTTTAAAAGTTTAGCCCCCATGTTTTCAACCGGGTCTAATAATATTATACTATCAGCCACTGTTACACCATCTTTAGTGATTTGTGGATTTCCTGCACTATCTTCAAGAATAACACACTTACCGCTAGCTCCTAATGTAGAGCTAACAGCTTTAGTGAGTTTTTTAATTCCTTTAAAAATAGTTTCTTTTGCATCTTTACCGAAGTTAAGATGCTTAACTATTGTTTCATTCATTTTATTAAATTAAATTATATTCAAATATTGGTTATTTATACTATCACCTAATAGTTAAGTATTTTCCCCTGTTGCCAGGGGATTTTTTATTAATTACCGCAGTTTTCATCTTCACAATCAACAGCAGCTGTTATAACAACTGTGTTTGGTACTGGACTTGCAACATTTGGAGACAAGCCATTTGAACAGTCTTCATCATTTACCAATGAATAACAACACTTGTTTCCAGTACCTGCTGCATCATCTATAATAATAGTTTGTTCATAAACTCCACCAGGAAGTAATGTTAATGGAATAGTGTATTGTTCATCTAATTGTAAACATAAGTCATTAGAGCATTTTTCATAAAGAGCTGTAATACTTTGACAACAATCACAATCAGTAAAGTCGCCAGTTCCATCATATGTTACTCTTACAAAAGTAATTCCAGATGGTGAAGTACCTGTTCCAGTTCCACCGTTAGCTATTCTTGTTATTATACAATTTTGAGTTCCATCAGAATTCCACGTAGGGGTTGAGCCTGGATTAGCATTCATATAGTTTGCAACTACGCTGCTATATTGTGATTCCGGATAAGACGTCCATGAATCTGGTTCATCTTCGCTATTACAGTCTCTATACTCTATATCTATCTGTATAGTTTCGTCACAGGTAACACAGTCAACATATTGTTCATAAGCACTAACCTCATGACTAGCATTTTTACCAGCACATAGACCAGGTTGTACACATATTGTAGCTCCTGTCGTTAAATCAACTTTAAATACATCACTTGTAGTAAAACCTTGATTACTAGCAAATCCTAGTTCAGCTACATCTAAGTAGTACATTGTAGGATCTGTCTCATCACAATTACTAAATATTCTTACCATACTTTCACAGCAAACACATGGTATGTCAGCGCTAGGATCTGTTTGATCCATATATGTAGTTTCAATAGTTATAGTAGAAGTAGGAGATCCTGCAGCTACAGCTTTAGCTTCATAGCATGTTGAAGATCCTGTTATACTAAATATAAGATTACTACCCGAAGCAGCTGCTACACCTGCAGAAAGCGTTTCAGTTGTAAAAGTTAATGTTTCACCAGTGGTACAATCGTCTATTGAATATATTTGTTCATTAGAACAAGTACAATCATCAAACACATCAGCAAATGCGGCTCCAACAGTGGCTGGTAAGCTAACTGGAAGTGGATTTGACCAACATTCTCCAGCTACTATAGGAGATATAGTAATAAAATCACCGTAGTTGCCATCTAATACTTTTGTTTCACCAGAAATACATTCTGTATACTGAAAGTTACCATCATATAGGCAATCATCACAAAAGTTAAATATAGCAGTAGGTGCTATAGACCCAGTAGGCGTTTGATTTTGCTGTTCTCCTAATATTTCCCAACAATTACCACTAGCATCACTCATTATAAGACCTATACTGGCTGAAACATTTACATCAGAGTAAACTATTGTTTGAGTATCGCAGTTTCTAAGCTCCCAAGTAGATATTCCACCTGATTCGGTGCAATTAATACAAGATTCTTCTATTATACTAGTGTATAATTGCTTAACATCTACTCTATAGCATTGTGTACCACCGTCTAGTAAGACAAAATTTCCAGTATTATCAAAAATAAAGTTAGCAAAGCTAGACTGACATGTAGTTATTACTTCTTTAGTAGTATCTATAGAGCATTCACCGGTTATTACGTCCCTTGTGTACGGTGTTAATGTGTAAAATTCCGGACAACCAGCAACACCACCACCATTAAACGCCGCTATTTGGGCTACGGTCATTAGTCTAGTAGAATTCTTATTGTTTACGTCTGAAACAACTACTAATTCTTGACCGGTAGGATTTGTGACTGGTGGATATGTATATATTATCGCCATTTTTTAATTTTTTTTTATATTATTAAGCTAATCCCCAATCTTTGTTAGCTATTCCTCTTGTTTTTAGGGGAGTTCCTTCTGAATCAAAACCTTCAGCATTTAAAGCGGTGCTTTCTTCTTTTCTTTTCATTAAGTTAGATCTTCTGCCTTCAAGTTTATCATCTAAATCACCTAACTTAGTGTTAATAGCGTCTGTGGCTGCAGTATCAGGGTCCATACCAGATGCATCAACAGGTACTGTTATATCTGGTGGCGTAGTGTTAAGGTCAAGATCAAGATCTGAAGCGTCCCATTTCTCATTTATGTCGTGAGTTTCTGTTTTAGGTTTGTAATAATTTTTATTATATTTATCAATCATACTTGAAGAAATAAAACTTCCTTCTTTCCCTTTTTTAGCTAATTGTTCACCACTTGATCCTGGAAATCTTTTAGCTAAGTCAGCCATATATTTGTCTTTATCTGTGGCCTGTACACTACCTCCACGCGCAACAGCATTTGGTTTTACATCAGTGGTTTTAGTACCATGAATACTAACCGTTTGTTTATCTGTATTAACAACAGCGGGATCATACTTGAAATTTGTATTTTTCTTTTTCTCAGCTGCCGAAGTTGCTTCAGCTGGATCTTTCCAATCAATACCTTTCATTTTAAATCGCGCCATAATTAATGTCTTGAACTGTTATGCTTTAGTATAGGATGTCTATAGTGTCTATTTCTAGCATCATCGTGAGCATCTTTCTTTAGAGCATGTGCGTGATCAAAATCATTCTTAGCAGCAGCTTTCTTACCATGTTCTAATTCGTATCTTCCGTCAGCACCTAATTTCTTCTCGTGAGAGTAGTCGTCCATCGATGCTTTTTTATCTTCGTATTTATTCATCATTTAATTTTTTTAGCTTTGTAAACATTGTACTCTCCAGCATCATCACTTTTTGTCTTCTTATGCTTTAATTCAACTTCTTTATCCTTTAGTTTTTTGGAAACCTTTACAACATCTCCATCAGCTGGTATATTTTTATCAACAGCGTCAATTGGATTATTTCTACCACCCCAATTTTGTACATTACCCTCTTCACTTATCTGACTAGGTGAGAGTGTAGTTCTATTCTCGTGTTTTGCAGCTTTTTTACTTGCTATAAAATTAAGCATTTTTTTTATAGGGCCTTCAGCAGTAGCCATAATCTATATGTATTTACCTTCAGCAGATGGATTACCTAATGCTTTTATTGCTTTATCAGTAGAAGAAGAATGACTACATCCTCGACCACCCATGTGCTTAAGCACTTTAGATCTTGCATGATCAGCGTTAGATCTATATGACATTCCTTTGTCAGATCCATACTTATGTCCATGGTCTTTCTTTTCCATACCTTCTGATTCATGACGTCTACTTGCCATGCTTTGTGATTTGCTAGATTCTTTACCGTCTTTTGCGCCTAAAGTTTCATCTAGTCTTGAGTTATATCCTTGCTTCATAATTATAATTATTTGTAATATTTTTGTTTATACGTATATTAATAGTTATTTACATATAAATAACATTATTTACATAAAAAAATAAGGGTACACTGTGACATTAGCCTGTTATTCTTATACTTAAGTACCTTGTGTCACATATTTGCCGGGGCCATAAGAAATATAGAAGTTATGGGTTGCCCCCTCCTCCCCAGGTTTTTTACAAAATCCTT
>TARA_R110001606_G_scaffold171956_4_pt1 | contig 20154 bp, 13 predicted proteins | sample TARA_R110001606 | Tara Oceans TARA_R110001606 (sample SAMEA4398315) | marine metagenome | biome: Polar Biome; feature: [SRF] surface water layer (ENVO:00010504); material: water (ENVO:00002006), including particulate matter (ENVO:01000060) such as... | depth 5 m | reverse complement strand
GACAAGCAAGAAAGTAGGACGCCCAACAGGGCGTCAGCGGCGATGGGTAATGGATCAGCATGAGTCAATTCCCGCTATTCCGCGAAGAACCTTTTTTGTAGGCGCAAGCCATGCCAACGACGTGTTTGATTTCGATCTTTTTTGTCCGACGTCAGACGCAAAACCCGTAAGGTTCGGAGCAATAGCGCCGTGCCAGCGACGTTTTTGAGAGTGGCCCGCGCCGCTCAGAACCGGTAACGCACGTTGCCGTTGATCACCCGGCGTTCGCCGTAGCCACAGTCAAAGCCCTCACCCCGGCACCAGGACACATACTCCTCGTCACCCAGGTTCTGGGCGTTGACGCTGAAATCCCAGGGGCCGGTGGTGTAGCCCACCAGAGCGTCCACCAACGTCACCGACGGCACCGTCGGGCCACCGCCACTGCCAACGTTATCGCCCACGTAACGCACTCCGGCGCCGAAGCGCAGGCCATTTTCCATTTCGTATCGGGCCCAGCCGGAGGCGGTTTCTTCCGCCACATAGGGCAGGCGGACGCCAGTGCTGTCGTCCTTGGCGTCCAGGCGGGTGTAGTTGGCCAGCAGTTCCACGTTGCCAAGGCGCTTTTTCACCTGCAGTTCCCAGCCGTCCACCACCGCGCCGGTCTGGGTCTGGGTCAGCGGACTCTGCGGGTCCGGGAACACCTGATTCTCTTGCTCGATGTCGAACCAGGCGGCGGTCACTTCCAGGCTGCCTTCCGGCGACAGGTATTTGACCCCGGCTTCCTTTTGCTTGCCGGTGGTGGGATCGAGCCCTTCGCCAGCGGTGTTGGTACCCAGGTTGGGCACGAACGCTTCCGAATAACTGATGTACGGCGCAATGCCGGAATCGAACCGGTACATCAGGCCCAGCCGGCCGGTGGTGGCGGTGTCGTCCTTGCGGGTGTCGGCGACACCGTTGGCACCCAGGGTGCGGCTGGAGGAATCGTCGTAACGCAGCGCGCCGGACACCACCACCCGGCCGATTTCCATGTGGTCGATCAGGTAAACACCGGTCTGTTTGATCTCGTTGTCGTTGGCGTCCTGGGGGTCCAGTTCCGCGTAGTTCACGTCGCCGTAGACCGGGTTATAGACGTTGATATCGGTGCCGGCGCCGGAGAAGACATTGTCCTGTTCCCAGAGGGCATCCTGGCGGTCCACCCCCAGGGCCAGGGTGTGGCGGGTGGCGCCGATGGCGATGTTGCCCTTAAGGCGTACGTCGACGTTTTTCACTTCCGTGGTCTTGTCGTCCATATAAATGGTGCGCGCCATGTTGCCATCGGCATCGAGGGTCGCGCCCACCTGGGTCCAGTGCTCACGGGTCTCGGTTTCGGATTTGGAGTAGCGGGCGGTGGTGGCCACGCCCCAGTGGTCGTTGAACCGGTGATCCACGAACAAGGTGACTTCGTTCTTTTTGCGGTCGTAGCGATCCCAGCCTGGCTCGCCGACGAAGGTGCTGGTGGGAATGTGGCCCTTGGGGCCGTCGTAGAGAGTGCCCACCGAGGGCAGGAACTGGGCGGACACGCCGCCGTCGTTTTGCTGGCTGTTGAACAGCAGGCTGACGGTGGTGTTGTCGGTGGGCAGCCAGGTCAGCGACGGCGCGAACAGATAGCCGTTGTCGTCGACGTGGTCCACCTGGGTGCCGCTTTCGCGCTTGAGCGCCACCAGCCGGTAGAGCAGTTTGCCGTCTTCGGAGAGCGGCCCGGTGACATCCCCGGCCAGCTGCTTGCGGCCAAACGAGCCCCCCTGAGCCCACAGCTCGCCCTGCTTGACCGGCTTGGGCAGCTTGGACACCGCATTGATGATGCCACCCAACTCCGCCTGACCGTACAGCGTGGAAGAGGGCCCCTTCAGCACTTCCACGCGCTCCAGACCGTACACTTCCGGCCGCACATTGTTGTAGGAGCCATAAAGATTGCGCAGCCCGTCCAGATAAGAAGACGGATTCAAACCGCGCACCTTGGCCGAGTCACCGCGGGTATCCAGGCCAAAATTGCCGGCGTAAACGCCGGAGGTATAGGTCAGGGTGTCTTGAATGTTCTTGGCGCCGGTGTCCTCGATGAATTCCCGGTCCACCACGCTGATCGAAAAGGGGGTGTCCTGCACCGGCACGTCCAGCTTGCCGGTGGAGGCCGGCTCGCCGGCATTGATGTAATCACTTTCGGCTGGCGCCTGGGCCTCCACATCCACCGCCGGCAGGGCGTTGGCCTGTGGGACGTCAGCGGCGAAGACGGGCGCGGTGAGCAACGCCAACATCGAAAACGCGGGGACGGCGGGTACGCGAACGCGGGCCTCGCCCGGCAGCCAGGGTCGGTACGGCATGGTATCTCCAGGGGGAAGAAGGCAAAAGCAAACAAAAATGATAACGGTTCTCATTATACATTGCGGAAGGCCGTTGTGAAGCCCGCTTTTGCCCGGCTGTCATTGCCTTGTCATGTTAATGTCATGCAATAGGACGCTCCGCTGTTAAGGGTCAGGGTGCGAGCATGAACGCCAACGCCGACATCGAGGCTATCGATCTGAGCAATCCGGATTACTACATCAATCGGGAACTGAGCCTGCTGCAGTTCAATCTGCGCGTGCTCGAACAGGCCATGGACGACACCCATCCGCTGATGGAGCGTCTTAATTTCCTGCTGATCTTTTCGTCCAACATGGACGAATTCTTCGAGATCCGCGTGGCCGGTTTGCGCAATCGGGTGGAAACCGGCACCGGTGAGCCCGGCCCGGACGGCATGCTGGCGCAGGAAATGCTCGATCAGATCAGCCGCATTACCCATGAGGCGGTGCACCGCCAATACCACATTCTGCAGAACATTCTGCTGCCGGCTCTGGCCGGGGAGGGCGTGCACTTTCTGCGCCGGGAACATTGGAATGCGAAACAAACCGAGTGGGTGAAAAAGTACTTCCGCGACCAGGTGTATCCGGTGTTGACGCCGATCGCTCTGGACCCGGCCCACCCGTTTCCAAGGCTGGTCAACAAGAGCCTGAATTTCATCGTCTCTCTGGATGGCAAAGACGCGTTCGGCCGCTCCACCGGCCTGGCCATCGTGCCCGCGCCGCGCTCGCTGCCGCGCCTGATCCGCTTGCCCGCCAGCGTCTGCGAGAATGGCGACGATAACTTTATTTTCCTGTCGTCGATGATTCACGCCCACGTCAGCGATCTGTTTCCGGGCATGCGCGCCACCGGCTGCTACCAGTTCCGGGTCACCCGTAACGCCGACCTGGAAGTGGACGAAGACGCCGAGGATCTGGCCAGCGCCCTGAAGGGCGAATTGCTTTCGCGCCGCTATGGCGACGAGGTGCGCCTGGAAGTGGCGGACAATTGCCCGCGCCATCTGATCGACTACCTGCTGGAGCAGTTCGAACTGGGCGAACAGGACGCCTACGAAGTCAACGGGCCGGTCAATCTGGCGCGCATGTTCACCAGCGTTAATCGGCCCCGGCTGCATTACGCACCGTTCACGCCCCGGGTACCGGCGGCGGTGCGCCAGGCCGAGAGCCTGTTCGCCGCCATCGACCAGGGCGACCTGCTGTTCCACCACCCGTTCGAAAGTTTCTCACCGGTGGTCAACCTGCTCGCCGAAGCGGCCCGCGACCCCAAAGTGCTGGCGATCAAACAAACGCTGTACCGCACCGGCATCGATTCCGAAATTCTCGATCATCTGGAAACCGCCGCGCGCAACGGCAAGGAAGTGACGGCGGTGGTGGAATTGCGCGCCCGCTTCGACGAGGAATCCAACATCGAAGGCGCACGCCGGCTGCAGGAAGCGGGCGCCATGGTGGTGTACGGCGTGGTGGGCTATAAAACCCACGCCAAAATGCTGTTGGTGATCCGCCGCGATGGCGAGGGCATTAAGCGTTACGCCCACCTGGGCACCGGCAACTACCATATGAAAACCACGCGGCTGTACACCGACTACGGGCTACTCACCGCCGACCCGGGCCTGTGCCAGGACGTGCACAAGATTTTCCAGGAACTCACCGGCATGGGCAAAGCGGCGCGGCTCAAGCAGCTCAAGCACGCGCCGTTCACCCTGCACCCGGCGCTGCTGGAATGGATCGAATTCGAAACCGAACAGGCCCGCGCCGGCAAGCCGGCGCGGATCATCGCCAAGATCAACTCACTGACCGAAGAGCGCATCATGCAGGCGCTTTACCGGGCCAGTCAGGCGGGCGTACGGATCGACCTGATCGTGCGCGGCATCTGTTGCCTGCGTCCCGGTATTCCGGGGCTTTCCGAAAACATTCGCGTGCGCTCGATCATCGGCCGCTTTCTGGAACATACGCGGGTGTATTACTTCCATCACGCGGGTGAGGAGCGGGTGTATTGTTCCAGCGCGGACTGGATGGACCGCAACCTGTTCAACCGGGTGGAAACCTGTTTCCCGATCAACCAGCCAGCGCTGAAAAAACGCATTATCGAACAGGGCTTGGAGCTGTATCTGCGCGACAACACCCAGGCCTGGTTGCTGGCCCCCGAGGGCAATTACCACCGTGCCACTCCGGCGCCGGGGGAGGCGCCGTGCATTGCCCAGCAGACGTTGCTGGCGGAATTGACGGGGGGAAGCTGACGCTAGACGCTAGACGCTAGACGCTAGACGCCTGACGCCTGACGCCTGACGCTAAGATCAAACCCCGCTACTGAGCGCATTGCGACCGCGTAGATGGAAGGTTGCTTTATCCTCACATCGCAGAAAACACGCCAAGCCTTTCTGAGCCAGGGTTAAGCGTCTGGCGTCTGGCGTCTGGCGTCTGGCGTCTGGCGTCAGGCGTCTGGCGTCCAAGCGGCAGCGCTATCCCCGCACGTCCAACTGGTAGCCGGCGCTCTGGAAATACTCCTGTTCCTGCTCCAGGTCGGCCAGGGTCAGCGGGTGTTCGGCCAGCCAGCCATCGGGGAACGTCAGCGTCAGAGCCGTTTCGTTGGCAGTGGCGCGCAGAGGCGGCAGCGGCACCTTGCTGCGGGCGTGATGCAGCCGACAGGCCAGGCGCAGCAGCAAACACAATCTGAGCAGCCCGGTCTGATCATCCTCGGGGCATTCCGCGAGTACATTCAGAGGCACCTTACGGCGGTGCCCGCGCACCAACAGCGCCAGCGCTTGCTGCTCCTGCCGGGAAAAACCGGGCAAATCCGACTGCGACACCAGGTAGGCACCGTGTTTGTGGAACTGTGCGTGGGACACCGCCAGGCCGATTTCATGAATCAGCGCCGCCCAGCGCAGATCGGTCGACGCCGTTTCATTCCGCAATTGCCAATCCGAGGCCACCTGCGCATAAAGCGCCTGGGCGGTTTCCCAAACCCGCGCGGCCTGGCCACGATCAACGCGATAGCGATCCATCAGCGCCTGGATACTGCGCTCGCGCACATCTTCATGGCGGAAGCGCCCGAGCAGGTCATAGAGCAACCCTTCGCGCATGGCGCCACTGGACACCTGCATGGCCGGCAGCTCCAACTGCGCGAAGATGCCGAACAGAATCGCCAGCCCGGAGACAAAAATCGGTTTGCGGTCGTCGCGCAGCCCCTTCAGCGCCAGAGCCTCCACGGAACCCGCCTTGATCACCTTGCGGCGCAGCTTATCGAGCGCATCAGCGGTGATCCCTTCACTGCTCCAGCCGTTCTCCTCGCACACCTGGGCAATCGCCTTGATGGTTCCGGAAGCGCCCACCGCCTGCCCCCAGCCGGATTGCCGATAGCCCGCTTCAATCGACAGCACTTCCTGGCGGGCGGCGGTCACGGCACGCTGGAAGGCGCGCTCACTGATCTGGCCATCGGCGAAAAAACGCTGGGCGTAGCTCACGCAGCCCATGTGCAGGGATTCGGTTTCCAGCGCGTCGAAGCGCTCGCCGATGATCAGCTCGGTGGAGCCGCCGCCAATGTCCACCACCAGCCGCGGGCCCGGGTCATCGGCGAGGCTGTGGGCCACCCCCAGATAGATCAGCCGCGCTTCCTCGCGGCCCGCAACGATGTCGATGTCATGGCCCAGCACCTGCTCCGCCCGGCGGATAAAAGCATCGGCGTTGCGCGCCATGCGCAGCGTGTTGGTGCCCACTATTCGCACCTTGCCACGGGGGATGCCGGTGATCCGCTGAGCAAACCGCGCCAGGCATTCCAGGGCGCGCGCCTGAGTGTCTTCGTCGAGGCGGTTGTCGCGGTCCAGGCCGGCGCCGAGCTGCACTTTTTCCGAGAGGCTCTCAAGCACGCGCACCTCGCCCTGGTCCTGCCAGGCCACCACCATGTGAAAACTGTTCGACCCCAGGTCGATGGCGGCCAGATTGTCCGGCTGTTGCAAAAGCGTCTCCACCGGTGTCCGGCCGTCGCTGGCCGGGCTGATAGACGCGCCCTGTTGGCGCCATTGCCCGGCACGCTTGAAATCCAAGCGCCGGACCCTGATATTATGCTGCACGCAATTCCTATCCCGCGAAGCCTAGCAGGAGAACTCAATGAGCGGCGAGATTATCAACGTGACCGATGCGGATTTCGAGGAGAAAGTCCTCAAAGCCGACGGTCCTGTGCTGGTGGATTACTGGGCGCCGTGGTGTGGCCCCTGCAAAATGGTCGCCCCGATCCTGGAGGATCTTTCCGGTGACTACGCAGGCAAGCTGACCATTGCCAAACTGAACATCGACGACAACCCGGAAACGCCCAAGAAGTACGGCGTTCGCGGCATCCCCACGCTGACGGTGTTCAAGAACGGCGATGTGGAAGCCACCAAGGTGGGCGCGCTTTCCAAGTCCCAACTGACCGCCTTCCTGGACAGCACCCTCTGATCCGGCCCCGGCCCGCGAAATTGTTTGCTTTCGCGGGCTGGACAGCCCACCGGGCCGGTGGTACATTCCGAAGTCAGCGTTTTCGCTCCCTCTTGCAGGGATCTCTGAGTCTTCAGCTTTCGTTTTCGAGATATCGCCACCCCAGGCCGGAATCGGCCAATGCGGCCGGTGGTTCGTAAGGGTCTCCTCTTGATCGCCCCCGTATTGTTGGTCCGATGAGTGTTGTTGGTCCGATGAAGCCGGCACCCTTACCCCCTGCGACATTCACAACCGCGAAATCGAATCCGTAAGCCGAATATAAACAAGACCGGAAATTCCACGGCTTGCCAGCCGGGGGATGCTGACAGCCCCAAATTCCGAAACACCGGACGAACCCTAAACCGGGACTCGCCGCCCCATGGCGCATCCCGTCAATTCATTTCTGGACACCCTCTAAAACTCCAATGAATCTAACCGAACTGAAACAGAAGCCGATCGGCGAACTTCTGGATATTGCCAAGGAACTCGGACTGGAGAACCTGGCAAGAACCCGCAAACAGGACGTTATCTTCTCCATCCTCAAGAAAGCCGCCAAGAACGGCTCGGACATCTACGGTGACGGGGTGTTGGAGATTCTTCAGGACGGCTTCGGTTTCCTGCGCTCCGCTGAGGGCTCCTATCTGGCCGGCCCGGACGACATCTACGTCTCGCCCAGCCAGATTCGCCGCTTCAACCTGCGCACCGGCGACACCATTTCCGGCAAGATCCGCCCCCCCAAGGATGGCGAACGTTACTTCGCCATGCTCAAGGTCAACGAGATCAACTTTGACCGCCCGGAAAACGCCAAGAACAAAATTCTGTTCGAAAACCTGACGCCGCTGTTCCCCACCGAACGAATGGTGATGGAGATCGGCAACGGCTCCACCGAGGACATCACCGCCCGGGTGATCGATCTGGTGGCGCCGATCGGCAAGGGCCAGCGCGGTCTGATCGTGGCGCCGCCCAAGGCCGGCAAAACGATGCTGCTGCAAAACATCGCCCAGTCCATCGCCCGCAACAATCCGGAAGCGCACATGATCGTGCTGCTGATCGATGAGCGGCCGGAAGAAGTCACCGAAATGTCACGCACCGTGCGTGGCGAAGTGGTGGCCTCCACCTTCGATGAGCCGCCGGCGCGCCACGTTCAGGTGGCCGAAATGGTGATCGAAAAAGCCAAGCGCCTGGTGGAACACAAACAGGACGTGATCATTCTGCTGGATTCCATCACCCGTCTGGCGCGCGCTTACAACACCGTGCAGCCCAGCTCCGGCAAGGTGCTCACCGGCGGTGTCGACGCCCACGCCCTGGAAAAGCCGAAACGCTTTTTCGGTGCCGCCCGGAATATCGAGGAAGGCGGCAGCCTGACCATCCTCGCCACCGCCCTGGTGGAAACCGGCTCGAAGATGGATGAAGTGATCTACGAGGAATTCAAGGGCACCGGCAACATGGAACTGCATCTGGACCGCAAAGTGTCCGAGAAGCGGGTGTTCCCGGCGATGAACATCAAGCGCTCCGGCACCCGCCGCGAGGAACGTCTGGTCAGCGAGGACGAGCTGCAGAAAATGTGGATTCTGCGCAAAGTGCTGCACCCGATGGACGAGATCGGCGCGATGGAATTCCTGATCGATCGCATGAAGCAGACCAAGACCAACGGCGAATTCTTCGATTCGATGAAGCGCAAGTAATAAAAAACCCGCGAACGATCTCGCGGGTTTTTTTTGCCCTTCGGGTGGCGGCCTCCGGGCGCGTCTGAGTCACGAAGGAACCTCTGAATAGCTCTCTGATGGTTCAGAGGTTCTAAAACGCCCGCTCCACGCTCAGCCGCCAGGTGCGCGGCAGAATCGGATGATAATGGATATCTTCCACGCCTCCGGCGGCCTCGCCTTGTAAGCGCGACGCATAGAAATAATCGATGTCGTGATCGTCCGCGTCGGTCAGGTTCAGAAGCTCCAGCGCCAATTCCCAATTGCGATTCCGCAGGCCCACTTTAACGTTCTGGATGGTGGTGCTGCCGGATTCCTGGTCGGACGCCGAATCCAGCGGGCGCGGCCCCAGGTGACGCAGCCGGTAGCCGGCGAACCAATGCTCCGCGTGATAGTGAATGCCCGCACCGATCACCCGGTTCGGCGCACCTTCCACGTAATCGCCCTCACCGGCCACCGAATCCCGGTAGCGAGCACGGGTGGCGGCCAGCTCAAGATCCAGCGAAAGCTGGCGCGAGGGGCGATAGAACACATTCAGTTCAACGCCACGACGCAGACTGGGACGGCCCGCCTCGGTGTTGCCAGCATCGCCCACGAACAGCAGCTCGGAATCCAGCCGCAACTGCCACAGCGCCAGCGATACCTCCAGATCGTCACCGGGGTAAAAACGCGCGCCCAGCTCCTCGCCACGGGAACGTACCAGCGGGTCGACCTTGTCCGCCGCCGAACCGTCGTCCGGATTGACGCGGATGGTGGTGCCACGCGCGTCGTTGCTGTGAAAGCCATAGCCGGTGGACAGATAGTATTCCATCCGCTCGCTGACCAGCCATGCCAGGCTCAACTTCGGGCTGACGATGCCGTCGTCGGCGTGGCCACTGTTGGGCGAAAGATCGACACCGTTGCCGTTCACTCCCACTTTGTCGTCCACGTCAAAATAGTAGTGGTCGTAACGCAGCCCCAGGGTGGCGCGCACATCGCACAGGGGGAAGAAACTCAGGCTGCCGAACACGCCGGCGGCGGTTTCACGCACCTGGTCGCGGCGCACCGTGGCCAGGCGGTCGCGTCCAGCGCTGTTGAACAACCCCACGTCGCCAATGTTGTCGTGGCGCAATTGCACGCCCCAGACACTGGTGAAGTCGATGCCGCCCAGGGTCAGATCATTGTTGAACGCCACCTTGCCGCCATACACCTGGCGCTCGTCAAGCTGCTCGAATTCGTCGCCGTCGACCGGATCGTCGAGAAAATAGGTGAAGTCGGACCACAGATTCAGCCCGTAATCGATGGCGTACAGGGTGCCCTGCTGGCGCGGATTGTCCCAGGACAGCGACAACGAGTAACGGTGACTCTCGCCACCGGCGTCCTGATCCAGCGAGCCGAGATCATCAATCAATCCCGAGCGTACCGCGCGGCGGGGAATCTGGTCGGCGCTGTTCCACTGATTCCGGTACGCCATCAACGTGGTCACATAGCGGGTATCGCGGGCTCGCCAGCCGTAGCTGAGCAGGCCGTTGTATTTTTCCACATCCTCACTGATGTCTTTCCAGGGGCCGTTGTAGGTCTGCGTCTCCACGGCGTAGGCAAGATTGCGATCCTGGCCCAGGTCCTTGCCGCCGTAGAACAGCGCCCGATAATAATCGTCACCGCCGCCGGTGAACTTGATCCGTTGCCGATCCAGATAAAGGCGGGTGCTGATGTCGGCGCTGCCCGCGCCGGAAAAATCGCCGACCCCGGCGTAGTAGGGCCCCTTGCGGTAATAGATATCGTCGACCATTTCCGGAATCAGAAAATTGATGTCGGTGTAACCCTGGCCGTGACCATGGGTAGGCATATTGACCGGCATGCCATCCACCGAGGTATTGAAATCGGTGCCGTGGTCCAGATTGAAGCCACGCAGGAAATACTGATTGGCTTTGCCGCTGCCGGAATGCTGGGTGGCGATCATTCCCGGTACGGTTTCCATGATCTCGCCGGTGCGCAGAATCGGCCGGGTACTGAGCTCATCACCGCTGACCCGCCCCTCCGACGCCGCCACCGGTGGCGGTTGCGCGGCGCTCTGCCCCTCAACCCGCACCGATTGCAACTCGTGAGCCTGCACGCTCCCTATGCAAGCCAGCAAAGCGCCGCTCGCGATCCCCGCTCTTGAAAGCCGCATCCCTACACTCCGGTGTTATTTTTATGTCTCGGACAGACGACAAAGACAGGGGCCGGAGGCGGCCCCTTACACTTGACTACGCCTGATCCGGTGAACAGGGCGTAAACGGCAGAACGCCGGCTGGTGGCCGGCGCTCAGCGGGAATAGCGGGCAGGTGATGGCGAGGCTCCAGGGGCCCCTGGCGGTTGCTAGCGAATATGGCTAGCGAATATGGCTAGCGAATAAAGATCGCCCAGAACAGACCACCGATCAGCAACCATTTGAGCAGGTAGTACAGCCGCCGATCGCGTTTCTTCAGGTCCTTGGCTTTGGCGCGTGCCTTATAGATCACATCGAACACCCGGTTGAGCGCGCCGACGCGATCTCCCTCCACGTTCTCGGTACTGGTGGCGCGCACCACCACTTTCTTGAACACCCGGTTGATGGCGGTGGCGACCCGGAAGCGTAGCGGCCGCTCCACGTCGCAGAAAAGAATCAGCCGGTCCTGGTCGGTGCGGTTCTCCGCCCAGTGGATAAACGTCTCGTCGAACATCACATCCTGGCCGTCACGCCAGGCGTACTGTTCGCCGTCCACGTAGATCGCGCAGCGATCGTCATTGGGCGTGACCAACCCCAGGTGATAGCGCAGGGAACCCGCGAACGGGTCGCGATGCTTGCCCAGCCGGGCGCCGGCGGGCAGCAGCGCGAACATCGCGGCGTTGACCCCCGGCAGTTGATCGACCAACGCCACCGACCGCGGGCACAGCGCCTTGGCGGAGGCCTGCGGCTCGTCGTACCACTTCAGGTAAAAACGCTTCCAGCCGGTGCGGAAAAAAGAATGAAACGCGAGATCGTTGTCACTGGCCGCCTGCCGGATGTAGCCCTCGTCGAACAGGTTCATCGCCTCTTCGCGGAACACCCGCCAGTTGTCGCGCAGCAGCGCCAGTTCGGGAAAATTTTCCATCGGTAGGAAAGGCCGGTTTTTCACCTGGGAGGTGGCGTACACAAAACAATTGTACGGCCCCATGATGGTGGAATGATCCAGCAACTGGCGGCTCAATTTGTGGCGCTCTTGTCCCCGGAAATGCACGTAAACGCCACAAGCGATAAACACATAGAGCACTAGCATCTTCCCTGACAGTAACCACTGCATCGCTCGCTCCTTGCTCCCGGGCCATTAGGTCAAGCGATTTTACTATCCACTCGGAAAGAGTGCCATAGGCCACCGCCAACAGCTGCGATAGGAGCCTGCTATACTGCGCCGCACCATCATCGCCGACATTCGGGGCCACCCATGAAATACCGCGATCTGCGTGACTTTCTTAAGCAACTGGAAGCGCAGGGAGAGCTCAAGCGGGTCACCGCGGAGGTCGACCCGCGCCTGGAAATGACCGAGATCTGCGACCGCACCCTGAAGGCCGGCGGGCCGGCTATCCTGTTCGAAAACCCGAAGGGCTTTTCCATTCCAGTGCTGGGCAACCTGTTCGGCACCGAACGCCGGGTGGCGCTGGGCATGGGCCGGGAATCGGTGGCCGAACTGCGCGAGCTGGGCGAGTTGCTGGCGTTTCTGAAAGAGCCGGAACCGCCCAAGGGCTTCCGCGACGCCTGGGAAAAACTGCCGGTGTTCCGCAAGGTGCTGAGCATGAACCCCAAAGTGGGTGGCTCCGGTCCCTGCCAGGAAAGGGTGATCGAAGCGGACGACGTGGACCTGACGCAACTGCCGATCCAGACTTGCTGGCCCGGCGACGCTGGGCCGCTGGTCACCTGGCCGCTGGTGATCACCCGCGGGCCCAATAAGGAGCGCCAGAACCTGGGCATCTACCGCCAGCAGCTGATCGGCCGCAACAAGCTGATCATGCGTTGGCTCAGCCACCGTGGCGGCGCGCTGGATTTTCAGGAATGGCAAAACGCGCGCCCGGGCGAGCCTTTCCCGGTGGCGGTGGCGCTGGGTGCCGACCCGGCCACCATTCTCGGCGCCGTCACCCCGGTGCCGGACACCCTCAGCGAATACGCCTTCGCCGGCCTGTTGCGTGGTTCGCGCACCGAGTTGGTGAAATGCCTGGGCTCGGACCTGCAGGTGCCGGCCAGCGCCGAATTCGTTCTCGAAGGCCATCTGCACCCCGGCGAGTACGCCGACGAGGGACCGTTCGGTGATCACACCGGTTACTACAACGAAGTGGAGCGCTTCCCGGTGTTCACCGTGGAACGCATCACCCACCGCCGCGATCCGATCTACCACAGCACCTACACCGGCCGGCCACCGGACGAACCGGCGGTGCTGGGCGTGGCGATGAACGAAATCTTCGTGCCGATCCTGAAAAAGCAGTTCCCGGAAATCGTCGATTTTTACCTGCCGCCGGAGGGCTGCTCCTACCGCATGGCGGTGGTGACCATGAAGAAGCAGTACCCCGGTCACGCCAAGCGCGTGATGATGGGGGTGTGGTCTTTCCTGCGCCAGTTCATGTACACCAAGTTCGTGATCGTCTGCGACGATGACGTTAACGCCCGCGACTGGAAAGATGTGATCTGGGCGATCACCACCCGCATGGACCCGGTGCGCGACACCGTGATGGTGGAAAACACCCCCATCGACTACCTCGACTTCGCCTCACCCGTGGCCGGCCTGGGTTCGAAGATGGGCCTCGACGCCACCTCGAAATGGCCCGGAGAAACCAGTCGTGAATGGGGCAGACCGATTACCATGGACGCGAGCGTCAAAGCCCGGATCGATGAGATCTGGAGCGACCTTGGCCTCGATTAGAAGCGCCACGCGTCAAGCTTCAAACCACGGATTTCAGTGCGTCGTGGCCCGCTTGCCGCTTGCGGCTTGAAGCTTGTGTCCATTCAAGGAGTCATCATGTCCTGGAGCCCGTCCGACATCCCCGACCAAAGCGGCCGCACGGTGGTGATCACCGGTGCCAACAGCGGCATCGGCCTGCGCGCGACAGAGCACCTTGCGCGCAAGGGCGCGCGGGTAATCATGGCCTGCCGAAACCTGGACAAGGCCGAGGCGGCGCGGCGCTCGATGGCCGATGAGGTGGCCCGGCGCACCGAAGTGGTGGAGTTGGACCTGGCCCGCCAGACCAGCGTCAGGCAGGCCGCCAGCGCCATTCGAGAACGTTGCCAGAGCATTGATCTGCTGCTGAACAACGCCGGCATAATGTGGCTCCAGGAAGGCCGCACCGAAGATGGCTTCGAGCGCCAGTTTGGCATCAATCATCTGGGGCATTTCGCCTTCACCGGCCTTCTGCTGCCGGCCCTGCGCGATGTGCCCGGCTCACGCATCGTCACGGTGAGCAGCATCGCCCATCGCGGTGGCCGCATTCATTTCGAAAACATCCACCTGGACGGTATCTACGGCCGTCAGCGCGCCTACGCCCAGGCCAAACTCGCTAATCTGATGTTCGCCATTGAATTGCAACGCCGGCTGCGCGACAGCGGCGCGCAAACCCGCTCGCTGGCCTGCCACCCGGGCGTCGCCAGCACCAATCTGGCGGGCCCGGGGATCGCCGAGGAAAGCCCGCTGGGCATCGGCCGGCTGGCGCGCTGGGCCTGGCCGCTGTTCACCCAGAGCGCGGAAAAAGGCGCCTGGCCGACCCTGTACGCGGCCACCAGCGACGCCGCCCGTGGCGGCGGCTACTACGGCCCGGCCTGGCTGAAAGAGGCGATGGGCCCGCCACGGGAGGCCAAGCCACGCCGCTACGCCACCGACGCGGACCTGGGCCAGCGCCTGTGGGCACTCTCCGAAACCCTCACCGGTGTGCAATATCCATAGCGGCCGGTCTTGCCTGTCGCCAACAATCTTGTACCATGGTTCCAAAATAATAATCGGACCCGCCATGGACATCCACAACCTGATCGAGCGCCGTGCCTTCCTCAAGGCCCTGGGCGGCACCCTGGCGGCGGCGGGTCTGCCCGCCGCCAGCCTGGCACGGGCCGACGCTGCGGCGCCGGCCTGGAATAACTGGTCCGGTAATCAGCAAGCCCACCCCCGTCACATTCATTATCCCGCCAACGAAGCCGCGCTGATCGAACTGCTCGGCCAGGCCGAAGGCCCGCTGCGGCCGTTCGGTGGCAGCCACTCATTCAGCCCGCTGGTGCCCACCGCCGGCAGCCTGATCTCGCTGGAGGCGTTCAACGGGGTGCGCCACCATGATCGGCAACGTCACACCATTCGCTATGGGGCGGGCACCCGCATCGGCCAAGCCAGCGCGGAGGCCTGGCGGCGCGGCGAAAGCTTCACCAATGAGCCGGACATCAATCTGCAATCGCTGGCCGGCGCCATCGCCACCAGCACCCACGGCACCGGCCTCACGCTGGGCAGCCTGAGCGCCCAGGTGCGAGCGCTTACCCTGATTAGCGTCGACGGTGAGCAACGGACTTTGAGCGCCGCCGATGGCGACCTGTTTGATGCCGCACGCTGCAACCCCGGCGCGCTCGGCTTCGTCACCGACGTCACCTTTGTTCACCAGAGCGCCTACCGGCTTGAGGAGCACACCTGGACCCTGCCCTTGGAAGACGCCTTCGAATTCTTTGCCCGCGAGCGCGACAACCACCGCAATTTGGAAATGTTCGCCTTCCCCCTGGGCGGCACCGCCATCCTTAAAACCATGGCGATCACCGACAATCCGGAGGATCTCAACCTGGAGGCCGAGGACAACAACGACCTGCTGGAAACGGTGTGCGAACTGAGCCGGCGCGCCGGCTGGCTGACCAGCACCCTGCAGAAACTGGTGACGTTGTTCGTGAGCGAGACGCGGCGGCGCGGGCCGGCGCACCGAATCTACGCCAATCATCGCGCCGTGCGCTTCAACGAAATGGAATACACGGTGCCCGCCGAGCGCGGTCTGGACTGCCTGAAAGCACTCTGCCAGCGGATTCGCGAACGCGAACTGAACGTGTTTTTCCCCATCGAATTCCGCTATGTGGCCGCCGATGACACCCTGCTGTCCATGTTCAGCGGACGCGCCGGCGCCAGCCTCTCGGTGCACCAGTACCACAAACAGGATTACCGTCCGTTGTTCCAGGCCACCGAGCCGTTGCTCCGAGAGCATGGCGGCCGCCCGCACTGGGGCAAAATTCACAGCCTGGGCGCCACCGAACTGCGCGCGCTTTACCCACGCTTCGATGACTTCCTGGCGATCCGCCGGCGCCTGGACCCCGACGGCCGCCTGCTCAACCCGCACCTGCAAAAGCTGTTCAATGGCGTGGAGGCGAGCCGATGAAACGACGCACCTTCCTGATCACGCTGGCCGGCGGCGCGGTCTTCGCCTGGTGGCTCAAACCCGGCGACCAGGGTGCGCCGTACACCCCCTACTTTCAGGCCCTCAACCGGCTGCTTCGCGAGCAAGGCCCGGGCCGGCCAGTGGTACTCATTGACCGCCAGCGCCTGGCGGCCAATTGCGAGCGCCTGATAAAGGCTCTGCCCACCGGCCGCGCGTTGCGCATCGTCGCCAAATCCTTGCCCAGCCTGCCGTTGATTCGCGAGGTCATGGCCCTCACCGGCAGCCACCGCGTGATGGTATTTCATCAGCCGTTTATCAACGCCCTGGCCGAGGCGGAACCGGATTGCGACCTGCTGCTCGGCAAACCGATGCCGGTGAACGCGGCGGCGTTGTTTTATAAAGTGTTTTATGAAGTGTTTTATAAAGAGTCTTCTCAAAAACCGGCCGGCGAACGCTTCGATCCGCAACGCCAGTTGCAGTGGCTGATCGACACGCGCGAGCGTCTTAGCGAGTATCTGCGACTGGCACAAGGGCTGCACCAGCGCCTGCGCGTGAACCTGGAAATCGATGTCGGCCTGCACCGTGGCGGGCTTACGGACCCGGCGCAACTGGACGAGCTGATCGATATCATTCACGCCCATCCCCAGCACCTCGAATTGGCCGGGTTAATGGGCTACGACGCCCACGTTGGCAAATTGCCCGCCATCGTGGAAAGCCGGCAACAAAGCCATCGCAAGGCACAAGCGGCCTATCAGGGTTTTATCGACCACCTGTACCGGCGGGCACCGCACTACCGGGATCGGCCGCTGACCTTCAATGGCGCCGGCAGCCCCACCATCTTGCTGCATGGCGACGAAACGCCCCTCAACGAACTGTCGGCGGGTTCCTGCCTGCTGAAGCCCTCCGACTTCGACCTGGAGTCACTGAGCGCCTTCCAACCGGCGGTCTTTATCGCCGCACCGGTGCTCAAGCATCTTACCGGCCTGCACCTTCCCGGCCCGCTGCCTGTTGGCCAGGCCTGGGCACTGTGGAACCCGAACCGCCGCGAGACTTATTTTATCTATGGCGGCTACTGGAAAGCGACGCCGGTGTCACCAGCGGGCATTACCGCGAATAAACTCTATGGCGTGAGCACCAATCAGATGATGTACAACGGCTCCCCGGCCTCCGCCTTAACGACCGGCGACATGATTTTTTTCCGCCCCACGCAAAGCGAATCCGTGTTGCTTCAGTTCGGAAATTTATTGGTTCTGGACCCGACCCGCCACGGAGATTTTCGTGTGCATGGCGCGTGGCCACCTCTGCCACAAGGCGCTGACTAGCCAACTCCGGCGCACCGATGACTTTAGGAATAAGCGGTTACGGCGATATTCTAAAAAATGCGCTCTTCACGGGAACTTTACAGTCACAAAGATTTGATTCGACTTTTACAAAATCCGCAAGCGTTGCACACCGTTTTGCCCCTAGTATGGGGTCACCGAATCGCTGACAAACTTATAGTGATTTCAGGATTTATGATCAGCAACCAAGGAGTGATTGCGATGAAAAAGATTCTGCTCGCCGCCATGATTGCCGCCGGCTCTATTTCCGTTGCCCACGCGGGCAATGTGAACGACGCCATCGTCGCCGACAGCGCCGCGATCCAGCAGGGCATCGACGAAGGCCAGATGGTCAAACTCCAGGGCGAGATCATTCAGTCCCTGGGCGATGAGCGCTACACCCTGAAGGACACCAACGGCCAGATCGAAGTCGAAATCGACAACGATCTTACCGGCGACCGCCCGCTACAACCGGGCACCAACGTGGTGGTCATCGGCGAAGTGGATCACGATGACGGCCGCACCCTGGTGGACGTGGACAAGGTACTGTCCATGCAAGGCGCCAGCACGGCGGAAACCTCCGCACCGACGGGCTCCACCACCCAATAAGTAATCATCACTGAAAAAAAGCGGCCTCCGGGCCGCTTTTTTTTGTTGATAAGCACCGTCCCCACGGCACCAATCTCGCCGACCTCTATCAAACTGAACACTGAACACTGAACAACTTAAGAACCTCCTTCCTTCTTGCCCGCCCCCCTCGCAACCGGCACACTGATTCGCACCGAATTATTCCAATAAAAAACCGTACCCACTGAGACAGCGCGGAGGCCCGCATGCTCTACGATGAAGCCCTGGACGGCCGGCTCGGCAGCGTCGATAAGGCGCGAATTCTGCGGCTGATTCAAGAGCGCGTGCCCGATCTTCAGGTTCTGCACCATCGCGAGGACCTGCGCCCCTACGAGTGCGATGGCCTGGCCGCGTATCGCACCACGCCGATGCTGGTGGTACTGCCAGAAACCGTCGCCCAGGTACAAGCGCTGATGAAACTGGCCAGCCAGGAACGGGTGCCGGTGGTGGCACGGGGCGCGGGTACCGGCCTGTCCGGCGGCGCCATGCCCCTGGAAAAGGGCATACTGCTGGTGATGGCGCGCTTTGACCGTATCGTCGGCATCGACCCACGGGCGGCCACCGCCCGGGTGCAACCGGGCGTCCGCAACCTGGCCATCTCCCAGACCGCCGCGCCCCATGGCCTCTACTACGCCCCGGACCCGTCGTCGCAGATCGCCTGTTCAATCGGTGGCAATGTGGCGGAAAACGCCGGCGGCGTGCATTGCCTGAAGTACGGGCTCACCGTGCACAATCTGCTCAGCGTCGACATCGTCACCGTGCAGGGAGAATTACTGACCCTCGGCGCCGACACCCTGGACGCCCCCGGTTTTGACCTGCTCGCCTTGTTCACCGGCTCCGAGGGCATGCTCGGCGTGGTCGTGGACATCACCGTCAAACTGCTGCCGCTGCCGGCCTGCGCCAAGGTGTTGCTGGCCAGCTTCGACAACGTGGAAAAAGCCGGCCAGGCGGTGGCCGACATCATCGCCGCTGGCGTCATCCCCGGCGGCCTGGAGATGATGGACAACCTGGCGATCCGCGCCGCCGAGGATTTCGTCCACGCCGGTTACCCACGGGAGGCGGCGGCGATCTTATTGTGTGAACTGGACGGCGTGGAAACGGACGTGGATGAAGACATCCAGCGGGTGCGCGCGGTGTTGGAAAACGCTGGCGCCACCGACATCCGTCAGGCTCGGGACGATCACGAACGCCAACGCTTCTGGGCCGGTCGCAAAGCGGCGTTTCCGGCGGTGGGTCGGATATCCCCGGACTACTACTGCATGGACGGCACCATCCCCAAACGGGAACTGCCCAAGGTGCTGGCCGGTATCGAAGCCCTTTCGAAGCGCTACGATCTGCGCGTAGCCAATGTGTTTCACGCCGGCGACGGCAATATGCATCCTCTGATCCTGTTCGACGCCAATGACCAGGATCAACTGCAACGCGCCGAGGCCCTGGGCGGCGCGATCCTGGAATTGTGCGTGGCGGTGGGCGGCAGCATTACCGGCGAGCACGGTGTCGGCCGGGAAAAAATCAATCAGATGTGCGTGCAGTTCAACAACCAGGAGATCACTTTTTTTCATGCCGTCAAAGCGGCCTTCGACCCACACGGGTTACTGAACCCGGGCAAGAACATTCCCACCCTGAACCGTTGCGCGGAATTCGGCGCCATGCACATCCACCGTGGTGAGCTGCCGTTTCCGGATCTGGAGCGCTTCTGATGGACGCCCGGGATCACAGCGAAGCGTTACTGGATCAGGTGAGACAAGCGGCGGCCACCGGCCGGCCGCTGGCGATACACGGCGGCGGCAGCAAGTCGGCCCTGGGGCGCCCAGTGCAGGGCGAGCCTCTGGACACAACCAACCACCGGGGCATCGTGCATTACGATCCTTGCGAACTGGTGGTGACGGCTCGCGCCGGCACGCCGCTGGCCGAGCTGATCGACACCCTGGCCGAGCAGGACCAGATGCTGCCCTTCGAGCCGCCCCTGTTTGGCGGCGGCGCCACCGTCGGCGGCATGGTGGCCACCGGCCTGGCCGGCCCACGCCGGCCCTGGGCCGGCTCGGTGCGCGATTTCGTGCTCGGCACCCGGGTCATCACCGGCGCTGGCCAGGCTCTGCGTTTCGGTGGCGAGGTGATGAAGAACGTGGCCGGCTATGACGTGTCGCGGCTGATGGCCGGCAGCTTCGGCTGCCTCGGCCTGATCAGCGAGGTGTCCCTGAAAGTCCTGCCGCGCCCGCGCGCCAGTGCCACCGTGCGGCTGACACTGGCGCGCGACTCGGCGCGTGAGTGCATTCTGCGCTGGCGCCACCAGGGCCTGCCGCTGACCGCTGCCTGCCACCATGAGCAGCAACTGACACTGCGGCTGGA
>TARA_R110001606_G_scaffold848_4_pt1 | contig 20197 bp, 25 predicted proteins | sample TARA_R110001606 | Tara Oceans TARA_R110001606 (sample SAMEA4398315) | marine metagenome | biome: Polar Biome; feature: [SRF] surface water layer (ENVO:00010504); material: water (ENVO:00002006), including particulate matter (ENVO:01000060) such as... | depth 5 m | reverse complement strand
GAGGTAAACGTGAGCGATAAAAAAACGATCCTAGTTCTTAGCGATCATCCCCTAAGCCCTTCCGGGGTTGGAATTCAAACAAAATATATGATAGAAGCAATGCTAAAGACAGGCAAATATAGGTTTTTCTGTCTCGGCGGTGCAATCAAGCATCAAAACTATAACTTGGTGAAAACTGAAGAATGGGGTGATGATTTTGTTATCCAGCCAGTAGATGGGTATGGGACACCAGATATGCTTAGATCAATTATTAGAAACGAAAAACCATCCATGGTTTGGTTTATGACAGATCCGCGCTTTTGGGGCTGGCTGTGGCAAATGGAAGACGAGGTTAGATCATTAGTACCAATGGTATATTACCATGTTTGGGACAATCATCCTGCTCCGATTTATAATAAGCCATGGTATGATTCTACAGACGTGATCGCATGCATATCAAAGGTAACTGAAGAAGTTGTAAAAGAAGTCGTTCCAAATCATAAAGATGTTTATTATTTACCACACACAGTGGATACTGAGGTGTTCAAAAAAATTGAAGATGAAAAAGAAATAAAGGAAAGAAGAAAAGAAGGGTTCAAGACATTGGACAATGTTGATGATCGGGTAATCTTTTTCTGGAATAACAGAAATGCCAGAAGAAAGCAAAGTGGCTCTCTTATTTACTGGTTCAAAACATTTTTAGATGAAGTTGGTCACGATAAGGCAACTTTGCTAATGCACACGGATCCAAAAGATGTTCATGGTCAAGATTTAGAGTATATTATTCACCATTTAGGATTAGACGAGGGTCAAGTGTTTTTATCTAGACAAAAAGTAGATCCAGAACATTTGGCAGTTATGTACAATATAGCTGATTGCACCATCAGTGTTTCAGATGCTGAAGGTTTTGGCTTGGCGACCTTGGAATCGCTTGCCTGTGAAACTCCAATCATTGTCACAATGACGGGAGGCTTGCAAGAGCAGGTGACAGATGGAGAAAGATGGTTTGGAATTGGCATGGAGCCGACCTCAAGAGCAATAATTGGCTCACAAGAAATTCCATTTATTTATGAAGACAGGCTCTCTGAAGAAGTTGTTGTAGATGCTCTTAAGAAGATTTACAACGCAACCAAAGAAGAAAGGGCGGAGCTTGGTAACGCTGGCAGAGAACACGTACTAAAAAATTACAGTCCTGAGAAATATGCAAAGGGATGGGAAGAACTTTTTGATAGAGTTGTTGAACAGCATGGATCTTGGGACACAAGGAAAGGTTATAAAGCATGGGAGTTAATAGAGGTATAAAATGAAAAAAAAGATTTTAGTTAGAGGACCTATCTTATCTAGAAGCGGATATGGGGAACAAACAAGATTTGCAACTAGATCACTTCGCGCTTATGAAGATAACTTTGAAATCTTCATTATCCCAACCAATTGGGGAAAGACTGGTTGGGTTTGGGAAGAGAGTGAAGAAAGACAGTGGATGGATGAAAGAATAAAGCAAACTGCGATTTACACCTCACAGGGTGGGCAGTTTGATATGTCTTTGCAAGTTACAATTCCGAATGAATGGGAAAAACTAGCTCCTATAAATGTTGGATACACTGCGGGGATTGAAACAACAAAAGTAGCACCACAGTGGATTGAAAAATCTTTTCTAATGGATAGAATCGTAGTTGTATCAGACCATGCAAAACAAGTGTATGAAAGTACATCCTACCAAGCTACAGACCAGAATACAGGTCAAGTACATAACGATTTTAGATGTCAAACTCCGATTGAAGTGATCAATTACCCAGTTAGAGAAATTGGAAATCCAGAAGCGCTACATTTAGAGTTGGAAACAGATTTTAATTTTCTCGTCTCATCCCAATGGGGTCCTAGAAAGAATATTGATAATACGATTCGGTGGTTTGTTGAAGAGTTCCATGACCAAGAAGTTGGTCTTGTTGCAAAACTAAATTGGCACAATGATTCGATAAATGACAGAATTGGAACAGAAAGAAGACTCAAACAATTATTGGGGCAGTATGAGAATAGAAAATGTAAAGTTTATCTATTGCATGGTTCTTTTACCGACCAAGAAATGGCTGACCTTTATGCTCATCCAAAAATCAAAGCATACGTATCTCTAACTCACGGTGAAGGCTACGGGCTACCACTTTTTGAAGCAGCTTATCATGGGTTGCCAATTATTGCTCCGGATTGGAGTGGTCATTTAGATTTCCTTTATATGCCAGTAAAAGACAAAAAATCTAAAAAAGAAAAAAACAAAGCCATGTTTACAAAAGTTGATTATCAACTTGGACCCATCCCACAGGAAGCGGTTTGGGATGGTGTACTTCAAGCTGATTCCCAATGGGCTTATTCAGATCAAGGCTCTTATAAAATGAAACTAAGAGAGGTGAAAAATAAGTATGAGCACAAAAAAACACAAGCCAAAAAATTACAAAAATGGATTCTAGAAAACTTTGAAGAATCTAGAATGTATAAACAAATGGCAGAAGCAATCAATGGAGAAGAGATCGTCACCATTGAAACAAAAGATCTACCCAAAATATCTATTATAACTTCAGTATATGATGGTGATGAGTTTATTAGACCATTCCTAGAAGATATTACTAGACAGACAATTTTTGAGGAAAAATGTGAGCTTGTCCTTATAAACGCAAATTCCCCCGGCAACGAGGAAGAAGTGATAAAAGAGTATCTAGAAAAGTATCCTAATAATATTATTTATGAAAAATTAGACGAAGATCCGGGTATTTATGGTGTTTGGAATAAAGCAATCAAAATGTCAACTGGTGAGTATATTACCAATGCCAATTTAGATGACAGGAAGGCTGTAAACTCTTTAGAGGTTCACGCAAAAGAACTTTACCGAAATAAAAATGTTGATCTAGTTTATTCCGACATGCTGACCACAGACAAGCCCAATGAGACTTGGGAGTCAAACTCTTCAGTTCGCAAATATCATAACATGGCTGAGTTCTCTTTTGATAACTTGCTAAGAGGTAGTATGCCCCATGCAGCGCCAATGTGGAAAAAGTCTTTGCATGATAAGCACGGTCAGTTTGATGAAAAATATAAGTCAGCAGGTGATTGGGAGATGTGGCTGAGAGCAGCATCAAACGGTAGTGAATTTAAGAAAATAAACGCTGTTTCAAATCTTTATTTTTTCAATCCGAAGGGAATTTCTACTAATCCGGAAAATAATTCGTGGAAAAGGGAAGAGGAGAAAGAAGTGTTTATGAAATATCGAGCTATTATGGCAAACGCATCAGGTAACGACTTAGCGGTGAATTCATAAAACATGACTGATTGGCAAAAAATAATAGATCAATGCAATCTTTTTTGGCAATATCCAGTCTCCACTGAAAAACAGTTTTATGTGCAAAATAATTATTTTCCAGAATACTTGGGATTTCCATGGGCTACAGTTTTAGATAAAAACATAAATCTAAATGAAGTTGAAAATTATATAAAGCAAAACATAGACCCAGATATTGAATATTATACATGCTGTCAGCACATTAGATTTCGCGAACTTGAGAGTATTCTTTTCAATTTAAATGTAAAAAAACTTTATACACCTCACAAGTGTATTGGGGAGGGCAGACTAGGCGATATAGAACTGTTGGCATGCCCATTATTTGCTGTCAATTACGAAGACTCAACCAGAAACAGCGTTTTCAAAGAAAAAGACCTCATTGAAATGAAGAGACCATTGCTTTTTAGTTTTATGGGGGGTCTACAACCCGGCTACCTAACTGATATTCGTGAAAGAATATTCAAAATGAATAAAAAACAAGATGTATTTATTGAGAACACTGGTGGCTGGCACTTCAACAACATAGTGTATACTAATCTGCAAAACTTTGAACAAGAGGAAAACGTATCGATTGAGCATAAGGGTGGCACACAAAGATATAATGAAGTGATGATGAATTCTAGGTTCTCCTTGTGTCCATCTGGTACTGGTCCAAATTCCATAAGGTTTTGGGAAAGTTTAGCTATTGGTACCATACCAGTCTTGTTTTCGGATACATTAGAGTTACCACATCACGAACTGTGGGAGAACTCTATTGTAAGGGTTGAAGAAAATAAAATTAGTGATCTGTACGATATACTAGAAAAAATAACCCCGGAGGAGGAAACAGAGCTTAAAAAGAATTGTATAAGAATATATAATTTTTTTAGATTCAATTACCGTGGCGAAAAGATATGATATTATTTACATCACACAAATACAGCTTAGATCATTGTCCCAAAGGGCTTCAAAATAATCTAAATTCATGGAAAAACATGAACTCAGATTATGAATTTCTATATTACGATGATACCGCAATGAACAAATGGATGAATGAAAAAGTTGATTCAAATGTTTTGAGATGTTATGAAGAACTCAATTCAGGCGCAGGTCGAGCAGATCTTTTTCGAGTATGCCACATGTTTTATGAAGGGGGAGTTTGGGTAGATGCTGATTTACCAGCTTTTGAAATAAGTTCCTACGCCCCAGACATGCAACAGAAAATACAAGACGATGGTGCGGTAATTGTACGAAACAGAAAGTGTGACAACCCAAGATATACTTTTATAGCTAGTAAAAAAGAAAATATGCTTTTCCTAGTGCTAATGGATATGATAAGTCAGAACATTTATAGAGCGGTCAAAGAGAAGAGCAGAACAACAACAATACATGTTACTGGTCCGTTTGTTTTGCATAAGTTGTTATGCGATTTATGTAATCTCCCTCGTATTGAGGATTTGAAATTAGAAAACAGATATGATTTGATGGGAGGAGCATCGTTCATATACATTGATGATGTAATCCCAGAGAGGTCTACTTACCAAGAAGAAAATGTGTATCCCGGCTATCAGGAAGACCTTCGTGCCATGAGTGTGGCACCCCATGATCATATAAGTGCCATACGGGATAAATAAACAACGAATAGGGAGAATAATAAAATGCAAAAAATTGACTTTAGTGATTGCCCAACTCATGGAAGAGCAGATGCCTTAAGGAAAGCATTGAGCTTCTTGCATCTTTCTAGAGAAGGAAAAAAAACAAAACCTGCTATTGTCGAGACCGGGTGCATCCGAAACATCAACTGGAAATTCAGTGACGGACACTCGACGCTTCTTTTTGGGTGGTATTGCCAAAAATATGACGGCTCTCTTTACACACTAGAGATAGATAATAATGCCATGATGTTATGTAAAAAAATTACAAAAGAGTATGAGAAAAACATAACATATGTCTTAGGAGATTCAGCTAGCAATTTGATAAATTTAGATTTACAAAAAATAGATTTACTTTATTTAGATAGTGCTAATGACGGTGAAATAGCATTAGATGAATATAATGCTGCGAAACACTTTTTGCATGAAGGTTCTATTGTAGTTGTTGATGATGTAGTTACCGGAAATAAAGGTCGCTTAGTTGGTCCAAAGCTAAAAAGTGATGGATGGGATATTGAATTAATAGAAAATAACGAGGGCGGCGGAGGCGGCTCTTACTATTGTATTCGGAAATAAAATTGAAGTTATAAGGAAAAGAATGAATAATATTGCAATATGTTTTGTTGGTACGGCTAGAAGCTTAGAACATACTCATATAAATATAAAAAAGAATTTAGTCGATAGCGTTGGAGAGTGCGACATACTTGCTTTTTTGGCACAAAATGAACATTCAAGTAAGTTTCAAAAATATTTTCACAATGATAAACGAGTAAAAGAAGTTATTGAAGAAAAAGAACCAGATTATAATCTAGATGGAATAAACTTCCTAGATGAATGGCCTTTCTCACCAACTAGTAGTAGGCAAGTGTATATCAAAATGATTAATTCGCGGAAGAGAATGGGAGAGATTTTATCGTCATACGAAGCACAAAATGAAATAGTGTATGATAAGGTAATTTTTTCAAGGTTGGATGTTAAATATTTTGATGATGTTGGATCTTATGTGAATGATATAGCCCTAGATTCACTATGTATACCTGATTTTCATAACACTTTTGGTGGTGTAATCAACGGCTTCAATGACCGGTTTGCTGTTGGAAACAGGGGAAATATGGGAACATATTTTAATATCCCAAATTCAATAACACCATATAACAAAACCGGCGGCAAAATTTGTGCAGAAAATTTGTTGAAGTATCATCTAGAAGTAAACGAAGTATTAGTCGAAAAACTGCCAATTAGATTTACCAGAGTGCGCCCTAATGGTGATGCGATTGATATGAGATTGGCTAATCAAATATTGGAGCCAAGAGATACATGATAGAATATTACAAATATGACACAGAAAAATACCCCTTTATTGGCTTGTTTAAAGAATTATTTGGGAGAGAAGACTTACAGAAACTTCATGAAAATTCTTTCAAAGAATACAATTTTTTTACTGAGCCGGGGAATGATTCCGATACAGAGTTCCATAAAATCTTTTATGATAGAATGCGCTCCGGCTGGCCACAATTCATAGAAGCATATCAATTGTTTGTAAAAGACTTTGTAGCACCAAAAATAGGCGCTAGTGACAAAATAATTTATCAAAAATGGCCATCATTTCGTGTGCAATTGCCAGATAACGTTGCGGTTGGAGGGTGGCATCGTGATAGTGATTATAATCATCCTAAAGGGGAGATGAATTTTATTATTGCCATAACAGATATGTATGAGAGCAATACCACAATTGCGGAAAGCGAACCCGGAAAAATGGACTTTCGTCAATTAGAACTATCTCCCGGTGATGCAGTGAAATTTGATGGGAATAGATGTACGCATGGCAATTTACCAAATCGAACTGGTGTAACGAGAATAAGTTTTGATTTTAGAGTAATGCTGCCCAAAGATTATGACCAAAACCATGAGCTAGAATCTCTTAGCAAGGGAAACAAATTTCTTATTGGTCATTATTATGACATAATGGAGTTATAAAATGAGTTATTTAATACTTGGTTCATCGGGACAGATTGGAGACGCTCTTTGTGAATATTATGACAACAAGAACATTTCCATTGAAAAATTTGATATTGTAGATAATAATTTTCAAGATTTGAGGATCAATTCAAATACAATATTGGAAGATAAAATACGCTCTAGTGAGTTTGTTTTCTTCTTAGCCTTTGATGTTGGCGGATCACGTTATTTGAAAAAATATGAAAACACTTTTGATTTTGTTGACAACAACGTGAAAATAATGTCCAACACATTTGAGTTGTTAAAAAAATACAACAAACCATTTATTTTTGCATCCTCACAAATGTCAAACATGGGTTATTCTCCATATGGGCAACTTAAAAGAATTGGCGAAATTTACACTGAAATCTTGGGAGGCATTGTCGTAAAGTTTTGGAATGTGTATGGTATAGAAAAAGATTTAGAAAAATCTCATGTAATTACAGATTTTATTATAAAGGCAAAAAATAAAAAAGTTATTGATATGTTGACTGATGGCACTGAAGAAAGACAATTCCTTTATAGTGACGATTGTTGCGAGGCGCTTGATACAACATTGAACAATTATAATACAATCAGTAGAGAGAGAGAGATACACATTACAAATCATAAATGGGATACCATATTATCCGTAGCTAAAGAAGTAACTAAGCACTTTCCAGCACAAGTAATTCCAGCAGAGAAGAAAGATGAAGTCCAAAAAAACAAGAAGAATGAAGCAGACCCTTATATTTTAGAATTTTGGACTCCAAAAACTTCACTAGCTGATGGAATAGAAAAGATATATAACCACTATAAGGAAGAAAAATGAACCCTTTTGAATTAATGACAAACTTAGTTTTGCAAAATAAAAAAGATATTGATGAACACCTATTGACATTGTTTGCACTAACATTATCAGTAAAGCCATCAACAATATATGAATTGGGAGTTCGGACTGCTAGAAGTACGTTACCCTTTTTATACGCAAGTCAGATGATAAACTCAAGAGTCATTTCAGTTGATGTTAGTGACCCGCAGCCAGATTTTAACTTTCCAGATGAGTGGAAAGATAAATGGCAGTTTTTACGCAAAGACGCTTTAGAATTCTTGAAAAATGATTTTCCAATTTTAAGAAAATCGAGAAATACAATTCAACAAGAAAACGGAGATATAATTTATATAGATGATTGGCATGCGGGTGATCATGTTGAAAAAGAACTTGAGTTGATATCTGATATTGTAACGCCTAAAGACGTTATTATTCTTCACGATTTGATGTATGGAAATTCTCAGCCACACTACAGATCTGTCGAAAATCCAACTGATAAGCAATGGGATAAAGGCGGTCCTTACAAACCAATTTCTGAGCTAGATTTATCAAAGTGGGAATATATGACAATCCCTAGATGTCACGGATTGACACTCTTAAGAAAGAAATCAGAAAAAATTATAACAGCGTAGGTAGCGATGGTACCAAAAATAAAACTAAACCAAAAATTGTTAGAAATAGTAAAGGACAAGAACGTTGCTATTGTCGGTCCAGCGCCCTATCTTGAGGGGCAAAATAGAGGTGCTGAATTTGATAAATACGATGTAATCGTTAGACCAAATGAAATAGTACCACCCGAACACTTAAGAATGGATTATGGAAGCAGAACAGATATACTTTTTTGTAATTTTGGTGATATTTGGATGCCCGGAATAAAAAGAAAGATTGAAAGAGACGATCATGACAGTCATTTCAAAAACATAAAACTAGTTGTTGGGAGCGCAGTAAAATCAAATCATAGTCAAACAAACTTTCTATCTTGGTCTAATGATCATGTTAGTTCAATACCCAGTAATTTTCAATCCATAAACAAGCATAATCTTCCATTTTACTGGATTGGTGTTGAGGATTATAAAAAAATATACCAAAAAATCGGTGTTGAATTTAATACTGGTATTGCAGCCATAGTAATGCTGCTTTGCTATCCTATAAAAACCTTAAATATTGCGGGCTTTACTTTTTATAAAAACGGAAAATCATATAAAGATCTTTATTATGAGGGACACATGGATAGTTTAGACCAAGAAGGTAGAAGTTTTGGATTTCATAGTGGACATGGATATCATGTAAATCAAAAACAAATCAATTATGTAAAACAGCTTATCATAGAAAAAGATTATTCTGAAAAAATTAAAATTGACAAACAACTGAGAGAAACATTATCGTGAAGGTAAAAGTTTATAATGATAAAGACATAAAATTGCAAGGAATTTCATATTATTTAGATTGTTATAAATTTTGGGACCTCAACAAGTGTGAGCAAGATTTTGAAAGCGAAAGCTACTATCAAATATTAGAATCAATATCGAACCAAAGAGCGCGATTTTATAGTGGGCACGACCCCATGGCTGTGATTGATCTAGAGTCTTATAAAAAGAATTATCAAAATTATTATAATAGTTTATCGAAAAATGTAATCAGAGATATCAAGACTAGTGAGAAAAATAAATTTTACTTTAAGAAGTTCGATTTCAACACCCACATAGAAGATTTTTTAGAAATAAATAATTCACAAAATAAAAAAAAGTCTGGAATAAACAGTTGGTATTTGAGTGACAAAGAATTGTTTCTTGGGTCTCATAGTGGTAGCCGTCACAAATGGGAAGATGATATGCACCATGGGCAATGGTATGGGTTATTCAAATACTACAAAAACTATAAACAAGTAGATGTAACCACAAACGAAAAATTATTTGGTTATTGTAAACTGTTGGTCGATGGAGAGATGGCATCCATTGGATTTGTATGGTCGCATGCGGATCACTTAAAGAAGGGAATAATGTTTCACCTGATTACGTCGATAGTTGATGAATGCATGAAGAATGAAAATATAAAATGCCTCGTTTATTCTGGCTGGGGTCAGTACCCTGATTGGAAAAGAAGAATGTTGTTTGAACCAAAAAGACTTAAAATAATATTGTAATCAATTATAATATAGGAGCTTGAAAACAAAACGGGGAGATAATTTAAATGGTAAAATATTTACACGCTACAAATTTGAAGATGTTGGTTCAAGCCCATCTTAGTCGAGAATATCGCTAGTATTTTAATTGGAAAAATATCAAATTTGCATGTAAAAATTGGAGGTTCGACCCCTCCTCTCTCCACCACAAATATCTAAAATATAAAAAGATGAAAAACGCAATATTCATATCGGTTAGAAGCAATTCAACGAGATTGCCCAATAAAGCAACTTTAGATTTGTGTGGAAAACCAACAATTCAATATTTGATAGAAAATCTAAAAAAATCAAAACACGCGCAAAAAATAATTCTTTGTACCAGCACACAGTCACAAGATGAAATATTGTGTCAAATTGCAAAAAAAATGGATATAGATTTTTTTAGAGGATCTCTGGAAGACAAACTACAAAGATGGTTAGGTGCTTGTAAAAAATACAATATTGATTTTTTTGTCAACGCTGACGGAGATGATTTATTTTTTGATCACGGTTTGGCAGACCACATTTTTGAACAACATAGAGAAAGCCCATGTGATTTTATAGATGGTCGAGGATTATACAATGATGTGTATGGAATATCCACTCCAGCACTAAAAAGAGTGTGTGAAATAAAGGCTACGGATGAGACAGAATTTATAAGACCCTATTTCACTGATACTGGATTGTTCAATGTGACTAGTGTTGAAAATTTGCCTACTAAATACATCAAGAACAACAGCCGTATGACTCTGGATTATAAAGAAGATTTTATGTTTTTTGAAAAAATAATCAAACTATTAGGGCAAGAAAGTATAACATTCGATAACGTTTTAGCACTACTAAGTAACAACCCCGACATAAACAAGATAAATTTTCACTTAGAGGAAAAATGGCGTCAAAATCAAAAAAAAATTAACAAAATGGTTATAAAATAATAGAATTTGTATATGTCTGGTAAAATTGCAAAATACGATGGAAATGAACTAAACTATTTGAGCAGTGTCTTGAACTCAATGGAATCAAAGCACGACTCATGGTGCCAATCACTTGAGATTGAATTTTCAAAAATGTTTGGCGCAAAATACGGAGTTGTAATGAACTCTGGAACGAGCACTCTTCATGCTGCTCTTGTTTCTTTGGGCGTTGGATATGGTGACGAAGTTATCACCCCTGCAATGACAGTTATAATGGATACAACTACAATCTTACAATGTAATGCAATTCCAGTGTATGCAGACATAAATCCAAACACTTTTTTGATAGATCCAGAGGACATAGAAAGAAAAATAACTGAAAAAACAAAAGCAATTATTGTTGTGTCACTATATGGACTACCATGTGACATGGATAGAATAAATGAAATATCTAAAAAATACAACATTCCAGTAATTGAAGACCACGCTCAATGTTTCCTTAGTGAATATAAGGGAGAAATTGTGGGAGTTTCAAATTCTTTTTCTAGTTGGAGTTTTGAAAATACCAAGCACATGAGTTCTGGTGAAGGTGGCATATTATTGACAAACAACGAAGACTTAGCCATAGCTGCTAGAAAACTTGCTGGACATGGCTATACGACGCTGAATGCTAGTGGAGGAAGAATAAAGTTCAATTCACAATTTACAGTCCAAGACCCAGACTATAAAAGGCATGATAAGTTTGGAATAAATTATAGACTTAGTGAATTCAATGCAGCAATCGCTTTAGGGCAATTAGAGCAACTAGAAAAAAAAGTGAAGATGAGAGTAAAAATAGCTAACTTGTTCATAAAAGAAATGCAAAAGTGTGATTATTTGATACCACAAAAAGTACCTGAAGACAGAACTCATTCATATTTTACACTGGGAGCTTCATATGAGGGTGAAGATAAAATAGGAGTTGACTGGAGAGAATTTAGGAACAAATATGTTGAATTAGGGGGCGACAGCTTTTATGCAGCGTGGAGTGTGCCATATCTAGAACCACTTATGCAAAATAAAGAATATAAAAAGATAGCACCTGTTTATTCTAAAATAGATTATGAAAAAGGGTTATGCCCAGTGGCTGAAAAGACACAGCTTAAAATGATGCAATTTAAGACAAATTATAGAAATTTTGAAGAAGCAAAACAAAAGGCACTCTGCCTTAGAAAAACAATTAACTACTACAAGGGGTAAAATGAGTTACATTATAGCAGAAATAGGAATCAATCATAACGGAAGCATGGATTTGGCAAGGCAATTGATTAGCAAGTCACACGAAGCTGGTGCCGATGCCGTCAAATTTCAAAAAAGGACTTTGGAATTAGTTTACTCCAAAGAAGAGCTAGATAAGCCAAGAGAATCTCCATGGGGTACAACAAACAGACAACAGAAAGAAGGCTTAGAATTTTCAATTGACCAGTACAAAGAGCTAAAAGCCTATACTGATTCTTTAGGAATGGATTTTATCGTATCATGTTGGGACGTGCAAAGCGTAGATGACGTTGCTTGCTTGGATTTGAAATACCACAAGGTTGCATCCGCACTTGTTACAGATAAAGAATTTTTAGAAAAACTCAACTCTACAGGGACTTCAGTGATTTTATCTACTGGTATGTGCACTGAGAGTCATATTAAGGCTGCTATGAACATTCTGGACAATGTTGAATACGTTTTGGTATGTACAAGCACCTACCCTACAAAGCCCGAAGAGCTAAACTTGCTTCACATACAGACACTAAAGGGCAAATATCCTAGCAAAAAAATTGGGTTTTCTAATCACTATAGTGGTCATGATGCATGTGTTGTAGCAGCGGCTTTAGGTGCTGAGTGCATAGAATTTCATATTACTCATGATAGGACAGCGTATGGTTCAGACCAAGCCGCTTCAATTGAAGATGTGAGAGCCTTGGTTGAAGCTGTACGGAATGTTGAACTAATGTTGGGCGACGGAAGTAAGAGAGTATACGAAAGTGAAGTACCAATCGCCAACAAACTTCGTAAAGTAGATGATATTCTATGAGCAACATTCTAAAAGGAAAAAATGCTTTAGTTACTGGGGCATCGGATGGTCTTGGAAGACACATAGCCTTGCAGTTAGCTAAAAAAGGGTGCAATCTGTTTTTGACAGGAAGAAATGAACAATCTTTGCAAAAAGTCAAAAATCAAATTAAAGAAGCGAAAGTGGAGTATGAAACAGCAGACCTGACAAACGTTGAAGAGATCAAAACTTTATGTGAGAATATAAGAGGAAGGATGGGTAATATTGATGTTTTAGTAAATTGTGCCGGTGTTTTTCCAGTAAATTCTTTTGAAAATTCTTCGTTGCTAGAATATGATGAATGCTTTGATCTAAACGTAAAAGCACCTTTTTTACTAACAAAAGCTTTTATCCCTAGCATGATTGATAATCAATGGGGTCGTGTCATAAACATAGCTTCTTCGTCTGCATATAACGGTTCTAAAGACACTTCTATTTATTGTGCATCCAAACATGCTCTGCTTGGTTTGACAAGATCTTTATCTAAAGAATACAACAGTAGAAATATAAGATTTTTCTGTGTTTCTCCGGGTTCAATAAAAACACAGATGGGAAAAAAAGTTGAACAATTAGGTCAAATATACGATACCTTTATAGATCCACAGGACATAGCAAAATATATTTGCTTTTCTATCTCATATAATGGTAATATGATATCTGATGAAATAAGATTGAACAGGGTAGTCGTACAGTGAACATAGGCATCATACAGGGCAGATTATCAACTCCGAAAGAGGGTTTTCAAGAATGCCCCAATGACTGGCAAAAGGAATTTGAATTAGTTGAAAAAATAAACTTGAATCATATTGAGTGGATTATCACTGCTGAAAAGTATTATGAAAATCCAATTTTAGATCTAAACACAAAAAAGCCTGAACACAAAATAAGCTCTGTTTGTGCTGATTTTTTTGTTAGTAATATCTTTCAAAATCAAAGGTCTTTATCGCTTTATCTAACAAATTTGTGCAACGCTGTTGAGAAAACAAAAATAAAGTACATAACAATACCACTATTAGAGCAAAGCTCCGTAACCAGTGAGTATGAAAGACACCGCTTCATGGAATTTATAACTGAAATAAAAGACAGACACAAAAATTTACTTTTTTCTTTCGAGGCTGAGTTGGATCTAGATCCTCTGATAGAGATTTTATCAATATCGGATAGATTCTTTGTTACATACGATACCGGCAACATGACCAGTTTTGGTGCGAATCACAGTGAATATATAAGCGAGATAGCTGAAAAAATTACAAATGTTCATTTGAAAGATAGAAAATATTCAGGACAATCTGTCCCCCCCGGCACGGGGGATACTGATTTTGAAAAAATATTTCATGAACTAAAAAAGTCAAATTATAAAAACAATTTTACACTACAAACCCAACGCGAAATTTCTGGTAATGAACTACAAACAATAGTAAAAAACAAATTATTTTTTGAGGAATTGTATGAACAAACTTTTTGACATGTCAGGGAAAATAGCACTTGTTACTGGTGGAGCAGGCTTATTGGGCAAAAAACATGCAGAAGCGATAATTGAACAAGGCGGCGAAGTTATTTTAGCTGATTATGACCTTGAAGCCGCAGTGAGCGCTGCAAAAGAGCTTGGAAACTTAGCACACGCAGAATATATTAATGTTTTAGATAAAGAATCAATTCACAAAGTTGTAAAAAAATATGAAAAAATAGACATTTTGATCAATAATGCTGCTAAAGATCCAAAGGTTAGATCATCCGGAGATATATCTCCAGATACTAGGTTTGAAACAATGTCTGAAGATTTTTGGTCTGATGGCATAGAAACAATACTTAGGGGAGCATTCCTTTGTTCTCAGGCAGTGACAAGTAAAATGTCTAAGAGTGACGGAGGGGTAATACTAAACATATCCTCTGATTTGGGGGTTATTTCTCCGGACCAAAGAATATATCAAAAGGAAAATACACCAGAGGAGATGCAGAATGTAAAACCAATAACATATTCTGTTGCCAAATGGGGTGTTATAGGCATGACAAAGTACCTTGCAACTTATTTTGCAAAAAAAAATATAAGAGTGAATTGCCTAAGTCCCGGCGGCGTTTTTGTTGATCATCCACAAGAATTTGTTAGCAAACTATCTAATCTAATACCCATGGGAAGAATGGCTCACATCGATGAATATAAGGGTGCAATAATCTTTTTATGCTCTGATGCTAGCTCATACATGACAGGTACAAATGTTATAATAGATGGAGGAAGAACCGTATGGTAAATCTCAACAAAGGAAATAAAAAATGTTAGTTTTAGGATGTATGAGATCTGCTAGTACTAGCGTTACAGAAACATTAATGAAAATTTCTGGTTTACCAAGACATGCTCAACCAACCTTACCGGGCAGAGTTCCGGGCTATGAACATTATCCTAGTAGTACGGCTGATATAATTTCAAAAGATATGTTAACAGATTGGGTTTGTTCTAAAGGTTATATAATACAGGAACATCTTTTACCAATTGAGCAGCATAGAAAAATTTTATTATCTATACCTTTAGAAAAGAGAAAAATTGTTGTTTTGAAAAGAAAATGGGAAGATTCCTTTGAATCGCAAATGAGACGTGCCAGTAACCCCTATAAAGCGCAAACCATCAACAAAGAGCATTGCAGGGAAAGTTTTAAGAAGTTTCGCGAAGATCTTGAAGTTTTTTTTCCTGAAAAAGACGGATATTTACATGTTGAGTTTACAGATTTGATAGGTAATGAATCCAAAATTTTAGCTAAAATTTTAGATTATTATAGTATAAGTTATAAAAAAGAAGATCTTAGGTTAGAGCATTTCAGAGTCAATGGCGGGTAATATAAATGATAAGGTTTGTTATAACTTAGATGATTGATTCTCCTAAAAGAAATTTTATGAAAGCCTTTACATGGAAAATAATTGGCTTTGTGATCTTGTCTATTATAGCCTTTACAATAACCAATAGTCTTAGAACAGTTGGTGTGATAGGCATTGCTTATCATTTGCTGATGATAATATTATATTTTTTTCATGAAAAGTTATGGGAAAGGATATTGTGGGGCAAATCTAAAGGCTTGCTGATACAGATGACCGGAATGTCCGGAGCCGGAAAAACAACTTTAGCAAATCAAGTTCAAAAAAAATTAGTTAGGAGAGGCTTACAAATTGAAATTATAGATGGTGATGAATATAGAAAAGAACTTTGTGAAGATTTAGGTTTTAGCAAACATGACAGGAAAGAAAATATTAAACGTCTTTCTTATGTTGGCAAGATTTTAAGTCGAAATAGTGTTGTAAGCATAATGTCTGCTATAAATCCTTATGATTCTTCTAGGGAAAGAATAAGAAATACAAATAAAAGCTCTAAGCTAGTTTATGTCAAGTGTAGCGTTGAAGAGCTTATGAAAAGAGATACTAAAGGTCTGTATCACAGAGCTTTGTTGCCCGATGGTCACCCTGAAAAAGTTTATAATTTTACAGGAATTTCTGATCCTTTTGAAGAACCAAAAAAATATGATTTATTAATAGAGACAGATAAAGAAACTTTACAACAATCTGTTACTAAAATAGAGCGCTTTATTTTGAAAAATATATCAAAATAAAAACAATCAATTTACAAACTTATAGGAGGGTGATATGCTTTATTATGTTGATATAGATGAGACAATTTGTGATTATGAAATTGGAGATAAACATGCAGCAAGAGATTATAATCAAGCACGTCCAATAAAAAAGAATATTGAAAAGATAAACAATCTATATGATGAAGGTCATACGATTGTTTACTGGACCGCTCGGGGATCAACCACTGGTATTAACTGGTATGATCTGACTGGTCACCAGCTAAAAGAGTGGGGTGCCAAACATCACGAGTATAAACTTGGAAAGCCTCCATATGATGTTTTTATATGTGATAAAGCAATAAATACAAAAGATTATTTTGGAGAATAAAATGGAAATGAAATTTGTACCCAAGGGATGGGGCTTTGAAAAATGGATTGTAAATAACGAAGAATATTGTGGTAAATTACTTTACTTTGTAAAGGGCAAAAGGTGCTCATGGCATTACCATAAACTAAAGGATGAAGTGTTTTATATCCAGTCTGGCAAAATGCTGGTTAAATACTCGGATGAAGATGAATTGAGCGGTGCCAAAGAACTACTTCTTGAAAAGGGAGACAACTTTCACATCTATAGGGGTTTGAGACATCAAATGATTGCCCTTGAAGACACTGAGCTTTTTGAATTTTCAACACAGCATTTTGATAGCGATAGTTATAGGATAAAGAAGGGGGACTAATGTATATTATCACGGGTGGGACTGGTATGGTAGGCTCTTCTTTTAAGAATATTTTACCACAATCAGAATATATAACAAGAGAGCAGTTTCATAATTTATCTTATGATATCTCGGACAAATATGTTATTCACCTTGCTGCAAAAGTGGGCGGCGTCAAAGCAAACACAGATTATATCGCTGATTTTTATTACGAAAATTCAATTGTAAATCAAAAAATACTTGATTATGCCCATACTGGTGGCGCGAAGAAAGTAGTGTCCTTGCTTTCAACTTGTGTTTATCCGGACGCCCCATATATAAATTATCCTTTGACGGAAGATCAGTTGCACCTTGGTCCTCCGCACGATTCAAATTTTGGCTATGCATATGCAAAAAGAATGGTAGATGTTATGTCTCGTGCCTATAGACAACAATATGGCTGCAATTTTATTACGGCGATACCAAACAACTTGTATGGGGAAAATGATAATTTTGACTTGGAAGACAGTCATGTTATTCCTGCTCTCATAAGAAAAGTGTGGGAAGCAAAAATAAATAAAGAACCGTCTGTGTTCTGTTGGGGCGACGGATCGCCGCTTCGGGAGTTCACCTATTCAGAAGACATTGCTCGCATCCTCCTATTCCTAATGGAAAACTACAACGACCCAGAGCCAATCAATATTGGTAATACTGAAGAGTATTCTATTAAACAAGTGGTAGAAATTATTTGTAGTATTTTAGAATACGATGGAGAAATAGTTTGGCAAACTGACAAACCTTCAGGGCAGCACAGAAAACCAAGCTGTAACCAAAAACTGCTTGATTTAGGATGGGAAAAAGAAGACTATGTTTCTTTAGAAGAGGGATTAAAGAAGACTTGTGAATGGTTTATAATGACTTATCCAAACGTTAGGGGAACAAAATGAATTGGGAAGAATTACAATATGGAAACATAAAGATAGTAAACCTCTACATGGGCGACATCCCAGTAAGCCACCCACAGTACAAAACTCATATCGGCTTGTCCCTGACTCAAGAAAACCATAACCACATAAGACACGACACTACACGACCATTCAACATAAGTGACAACAGCGTTTATTGCGTACAGAGTGAAGATGTGGTCGAGCACATTGAGTATGAAAAGTTACCAAGTATTTTAGACGAAGTTCATCGTGTGCTAATGCCCGGTTGCCACTTCAGACTATCAGTTCCCGATTATGGCTGCGATATTTTATATGAGCGCTCCCTAAAAGATGATGACGGAAATATACTTTTTGACCCCGGCGGAGGAGGCTCTCTAGACGAAGCAACTATGAAAGTCACTAATGGCGGTCATCTTTGGTTTCCAACATACGAAAGTGTCTTAAGAGGTATCACGCAATCAAAATTTTTCACAAACGGGAAATATGAATTCTTTCATTATTATCACAAGAATGGTTACGAAGTAAAAGATATTGATTATTCAAGGGGGTACACTCAGCGAACCCCAGATCATGACGTTCGTGTCCAGAACCCAAGAAGACCAATGTCGCTTGTGGTAGATTTGTATAAAGGGGAAGCTTCTTGAAAACTGCAATAATTACCGGAATTACTGGACAAGATGGCTCTTACTTGGCTGAGCTTTTACTATCTAAAGGATATAAAGTTATTGGTGCAAAAAGAAGATCTTCTCTTATCTGCACAGATAGGATCAATCACATATTTGATCATGAAAATTTCTACATGGAGTATTTTGATCTAAACGATGTCGGATGTATGTATAGATTGCTAACAAAATATAGACCGAGCGAGTTTTACAACTTGGCAGCACAGTCACATGTGCGTGTTTCTTTTGATATACCAGAGAACACGGTTGATGGAATTGCTATGGGAACACTAAGGATCCTAGAAGCCATTAGAAATATTTTGCCAACATGCAAGTTTTACCAAGCTTCCTCGTCAGAAATGTATGGAGATAATCCAAAATATCCGTATGATGAAGATTCTAGACTAATGCCAGCATCACCATATTCTTGTGCTAAAGTTTTTGCTCACAATCTTATTAGAAACTATAGAGAAAGCTATAATCTTTTTGTATGCAGTGGTATTCTTTTTAACCACGAATCACCAAGAAGGGGGGAAACTTTTGTGACAAGAAAAATTACTCTAGCGGCGGCTAGAATAAAAGAAGGATTGCAAAACAAACTATATTTGGGAAATTTGGATGCTCACAGGGATTGGGGTTTTGCAGGCGATTACGTTGAGGCAATGTGGCTGATGCTCCAACAAGAGAAGCCTGAAGACTTTGTGATTTCAACCGGAGAAACACACTCTGTAAAAGAGTTTTTAGAATTTGTTTTTGAAGCTGCTGGCTTAGATGTTAGCAAGCATGTAGAAATTGATCAAAGACTACTTAGACCACACGAAGTGCCCTATTTGTTGGGTGATTCTACAAAAGCAAAAGAAAAATTAGGCTGGACGCCAAAGATAACCTTCAAAGAATTGGCGAAGCTAATGTTTGAAGAAGATTTGAATTTTATAAAGGAGAACAAATGATGAGCGAAGATAAGAATATGTTTATGGATGATCAGGCAGTGGGAGCAGTGATGATGGCTTTACAAAAAAGCCTAATGGAACAAACTGACATTGTACCAGTGTTGAAAGCATTTAAGTTTAGACTTTCCGAAAAGGGGTTAGTTGTGCTGAACCCACCTCTGGTAAAGGCAAAAGTAGAGGATGCTCAGGAATCAGAAGAAGATGCCTAGATACACTTACAAGTGTAATGAATGTGAAAAGGGCTTTGAAACAAATCATTCAATGAGTATAAAACTTGAAGATTGTGAGTTATGTGATTCCACTATGTCGTTGACTAGAGTGCCTAGCTCTACGTTTATAACAACCAATACATTGTCAACCAAAGACAGTAAAAAAGTTGGAGACGTTGTGAAAGAACATATTGAAGAATCAAAAAAAGATCTAAAATCTGAACAAGAGAAACTAAAGGGTATAAAATATAAACAATGACTTGGATAATTCTCTC
>TARA_R110001606_G_scaffold327321_1_pt1 | contig 20204 bp, 17 predicted proteins | sample TARA_R110001606 | Tara Oceans TARA_R110001606 (sample SAMEA4398315) | marine metagenome | biome: Polar Biome; feature: [SRF] surface water layer (ENVO:00010504); material: water (ENVO:00002006), including particulate matter (ENVO:01000060) such as... | depth 5 m | reverse complement strand
ATCCTCCGCGATGCCGACGCCATCTTCATCGAAGAGCTGCGCGCCTCCGGCTGGTACGAAAAAACCAGCCAAGCGTTTGCCGTGTTCCTACCGGTGAAATCGGTAGGCGTAGTCGGTGACGGCCGCCGCTACGAATGGGTCATCGCGCTACGCGCCGTAGAAACCATCGACTTCATGACCGCCCGCTGGGCGCACCTGCCCTATGAGCTGCTTGAGAAAGTTTCTAACCGGATTATCAATGAGTTGGAAGGGGTTTCGCGGGTGACTTATGATGTTAGTAGTAAGCCGCCTGCTACTATTGAGTGGGAGTGAGGGTTTTTATAAACACTTGATTTAAATATGATATTTCACGTTCCATTGATGATGCGTATTGCGTTATCAATGGAATTTTTTATGGTATTGAGTTGGGTGTCACAAGTTGGGTGTCACAAGTTGGGTGTCACAAGTTGGGTGTCACAAGTTGGGTGGCGCTTATCCCAAGGGCACATCCAGCGACTGGCATGGCATTCTGGGAGTGCGGCCGTTCTCCGTATGCGTCCAGCCCAGTCATCTTGATTACGAAGAAGGCGGACACTCGGCGGTACATCACGATGACTAAGGCGCAGGTGGTGGCGCAGTGCGCCGAATTCGCTCTCTGGACCCGCGACGCCCTCGGGTGAGCCGGTTGCCATGGCGACGCATTCCGATGGATACTCAAACCATCTAACCAGATAGCAAAGAGGGAGGTTTCGTTTCGACGAAGAGGCATGTCCATAGAAATCATCGGCCAACAGAAGTACCGCTTTCAGGACCACGTATGCGCACTTCTGGCTGTGCTCGCGTCTGGGAATCCAGGGGCTTCGCTGCAGATCGAGCCCAAAGATGGCGAAGATGCACTTCTACAAACCACAGAAGGCGGCGTTGCCAGAACGGTGGAAGTGCAGGTGAAGGGCGCAACCACCGCCATCACGCATGACGTATTGGCGGATTGGCTTGTACACTATCCAGCCCACGGTGACAGCGGATCGCTGCTAGAGCGGATTTCGAGCGACTCCAGCAGATCCGTGCTCTTTGTTGCCAGCGGCCGCTGCAACGATGCCGTCGTCCCCCATGCGGTGCCCCTGTCGGTCCACACGACGCACGTTCCTAAGGGGAGGGTGACAACCACCACTGAGTGCGGAATGCGGGAGAGCCTGAATAACTACGAAACCGGCACTTCATCGACTGACTCGGAGTTGACTAAACGACGTCGAGCGAACATCGGAACATTGCTTGTTGTCACACCTGCTGCTTCACTGAAGGCAGCACTTCAAAGGGTTCTGATCACTGAACGGCTCGACGAGGCCGAGGTTCTAAGACGCATTCGAGCCACCCTTGAAGCTGTTCACCGCGTGGTTCCAGATCGGGTCGAGGAGGCGACAAGACGCATCACAGAGATCGTCGTGACGGAGAAGAAGACCGGGGTGAACGTACTGCCACAGGTGGACGGGGTCATCTCCTGGAGCTCGGCGGTAGACCCACTGGTGGCGGCGTCATATGTTTCCAGAGGGGAGGAGTGCGCCTTACTGAACCGGTTGTCGCTCGACTCTGCGCTCCTCCTCACAGGCGCCCCTCGCGTAGGAAAGACGTCCTGCGCTCGCAACTTGGCGTACTCGCTACAAAGCCAGGGCTACAGCGTTCGAATCTGTACCGACATTTCAGAAGCAGAACGCTATCTGACCGAGCCTGTCACTGGCAACCGGGCCGCTCTCGTCGACGACCCACTTGGAGGCGCGCACGCGGCGGACAACGCGGCACGCGAGCTGACGCTACTGGGCGCCCTGATCCCCAAACTTGCCAACGGCAGGCGGCTCATCGTCTCTCAAGCGCAGGACCGCCTCCTGCAAATCTCTCGATGCCATTCAGTCTCCGTCGTCCGTACGGGTAACTTGCCTTGGGTGGAGATGAGCATTGGTACCAACGACTTCCTGGGCGGCCTCTGGAGTGCACTGACCGCCGACTATTCCGTTCCGCCGGCTCTGGAAACGTTGGTTGCAGAGGGCATCGAGGCCGGGCAACTTGACTTGGAACCTGGCTGCCTCGTCTACCTTGCGGCCAACCACGACCGTGTTGGCGCGAACGCTCAGCTTGCTGACGTTATCAGCTACGCGCGTCAGGACTCGAAATCTCTGGGCGACGCGCTGCGCGAGGAGCAACTCGCACCTCTGATGAGCGCGCTCGCGATCGCATCGACACCCTCCCTGCGAAGCGCCGAGCTGGAGCTGGCATTTGTGCTGGACGACAAGCGCAGCGACCGTCCCGGTGAGTCCAATGTCAAGAGCATCACGTCCTCCTGGCCTAGCCGAGCTTCGACTAAGCCGTCGGCGCCGCCGCCAAGCTACGTGCCACTTCCGGCTTTGTCTGCTCAGCAGGTCAATGACTTGGATCGCCTTGAGCTTCGGAGGATGGTGAGCCGGGCATCCAGGCGCTACACCTTCAGCCACCCGTTCTACCGAGCCAGTGCCGAGTCGCTTGTAGATGCAGCCACGACCCGGTCAATAGAGTCGGCGCTGTCCGCTTTGGAGCGGGCGTTGTTCACGCTCGATGCTGATGCCTCACGTGCGGCGGCCACCAATCTCGGCTGGGTGTACCGAAACCTGAACACAGAGGAAGGTCGGCAAGGCGTCGTCAACATAGCGGTTCGCGGGCTGCGTTCGATCTTCCCAGCGGTACGTGATCTGTGTTTCGAGTTTCTCGCGCGCAGGCTTGCATCGCTTTCAGTGAAGGAGCAGGGAAAGGTGCCTGACTGGGTACGCAGCGTGACTGTTATGAAGCTCTCATCCGTCGAATGGACAGAGGACGGTCAGCCACGCATCCCGTCGGCCACTGTCGGAGACAGGCTAGAAGTCGACCCCTTCCCAGCATCGGTTTCCCAAGTAGAGGTGGCGGATGCGTTAGCCCTCTTCGACAGTGAGCGGCCGCATACGCTTTCCGCACACGATGCGGCAAGAGCTGTGATGTTCCTTCAGCGGTCACCGGGGCAGCTGACGCTTCAGATGGCGTCTCGTCTCCTTAGCTTTGACATCTCTATGGTCCGTGCGCCAGTTGCGCATCTCTGGCTCGGTTCCCCTCGGAACGGTGACCACCTGCTGTTGCAGCGCATCTTCAATGAGCAGCACCCATCCGTCACCAAGGCCGCATACTACGGTGTGCTGGAAGCGTGGCCGGACTGCGGTGAAGCGCGCCGCGCCGCACTTATAAGTGGACTGCAGGTGATGGCTGACTCCCCGATCTCGGCCGCGGTTCTCATCGACAGTCTAGTGCTCATTGCTCGCGAAGAGTATGGAGGCCCCGAGACCCCTTGGCTGTTGTTTGAAGCTTTGATGCCAAAGGTTCTCCGCCAACTGCCGCTGGGCGCCTCATTCAGGGACGAGCGGCTATACCACGTGGTGAAGGACGCCATTGGGAACATCTCCACTCAGAGCCTTCTGGAAATCATTGACCGTTGGATAGAGTTGGTCCATCAGTACGCGTTGTCTGGCATCCCGAGCGACTACATCCTCGGCGTCACGGACATCCTTATATCAGGTGTGCCGAGCGACATCGGCGAGAGGGGAGCATGGATCAAACGTCTGCTTGCAGTGCCAGGTACAGCAAGTCGGATCCGTGTCGTCTCGGACCTGGTCAGTGCTTGGGACGACCTGACGGACGTTGAGCGCGCGTGTCTGCTCAAGTATTTGACGACAGCGGTCCTTGATGTCATGTGGCTGCAAGCAGCAGCGTTGACACGTAGTGACGTTCCATCTGAAATCCAGAAGACGCTTCTACCAGCTGGACTCACATTGGCTTCAGCACCCGGGGAGATCATCTCTGGGTTGCCGGGCTCGGTTCTCGAAGCGTGTGTGCATGTTTACACTGGCGACCACCCCGCCATCTATTACGTTGGTGCCCACGCATCTAGAAACATCGCTTGGGAGGCGGTGATCCGGAGGATCGTGCGCATGCCAGACCACAGCATGTTCGAGGTCGCATGGGAATGGCTGTCGTCAATGGGCCAGGAAGAGGAACTGGCGGAAGTAGCGTGTGTGCTGGGCGTCGCCCATGCAGAGCGCTTGGCCGGTCTGTTGCTCGAGCGCAAACAGCGCACTACGGGCGAGTTCATGGCGAACGTCTGGGCCGTGCTCTTCGGACTACCCGTGAGTCAAGACGTGAAGTCAGATTGGCTTGCCCGGATGGCGGCCCTCGCGCCCAATGCCCTGGATTCCTTGGACGAGCACAAAAGCTGGATTCCTGAGTCGCATCGTGACGAGTTCCTGTCGCATTTCGAAAGCGACCGTGCACTGCTGAAGTTGGCTGTGACCTTTCTGAGGGTGCTGAAGGTCGTTCAAGACGGAGATGATGCCGGTGAGGAGAATGAGGTCGAACACGAAGAACTGCTCACCACAGGCCCACAGCTGAAATCCGAAATGCTGAAGCTGATCGAAGTAATGCTCGACAAGAATCCCCCGAAGCACTGGCAGACGTATGACATCGTCCTTAAGTTCATGGGGCTAGGCAAGTTCTCCGATGACTGCTTCAAGAGGAAGGTGCAGGAGCTTCGATCGCGTGCTATCGAGCTGTCCCAGGATCGTCCAGCAAGGCGAAGGCAGACTCCGAAGAACTGGGAGGGTCGCTCCTGAGTCGGTCCTGAAGCCCCCGCTACTAGCATGAATACCAGCCTTGTGTGGGGCCTTTGCAAGCTCGCTGTATGGGATGGGGACTGGGCTACTCCGGCCAGCGACAGCGCCGCTGCAGGCTCTGTTATCAAGCAGGCCCTCGATCTGTTCGCCAGCCAGACTCAGGCCCCACGTTTTTCTGCCGCGTAGTCGTGATGCCGTTAGTCCCGGCGGACGCGATTGCCGGCCATCACGAGATTCTGGCATCGACCAATCAGATCGAGTGACACACCTAGTTGCGGCATCATGGTGGCGCAGATGTCGGCGGTAGGACTCGAATGAGCGCTGAGTCCGGTTTCGATCACAGCAGTCGTTGACTCCTGAACGAATGACCGGCCGCAATCAGCCTGGTCCGGACATTCGGGCCCTGATGCGAGTTCCCGTCGTTGGTGAAATTGTGAGACTGGGCTCCATAAGGCGGTCGACGGTCCGTTACGATGCAGCTCATGCTCTCATGTGCTTCTTCTTGGCATGGTATTTTTAATGGCATTGGATAGCAGCTAATTTGCAACCTGTTGTTGCATAGGAATTATTTCGACTTATTTATGTCTGAGTGGGAGTGAGATCGCGTCCGGCATAGACCATTAGCGTTTGGTAAAAAATACTCTGGAAGCCCGCGTATATGCGGGCTTCTGGCATTTTGGGGCTGGCAAATTCTGGTAGCGTTCTGAATCCCAAGCACGGTGTTTGTGTGACATGTTACGGGGTATTAAATTCACCCTATGCCATGAGACGTCATCCCCTGATTGAGAACCACCTAATGAAGCCTTTTCACCCATTAGACCATCGGCCAGGCGGAGCGAATGAAATGCTCCATTAAGGAGGCAACGATCCGGGCGTTGCATGACACCTCGCTGGATAAGCTCCAAACCCACTTAAAGAATTATCTATGGATCTATAACAGTGCCTTGGTACTGAGGGCGCTCAAGAGCAAACCGCTGATTGGGTTTATACTTGAGCAATGGCAAAGAGAGCTCGAGAAATTTTGTAATGATTTGAGCCATTACGTCACGGAACCATACACCTAGTAAATAAATAGGAGCACGCTTCATAGGCCCCTGCCGTGGTAACTCAGCCTGCAGCTACCAGGGCTTCCTTCGCCAAACGTTGCATGTTGAGGGATTGAGTGCTGAGTCCAGCCTTAGTGAACCGGTATCGCATGTACGCGGATATATCGTCTTCGTGCGAGGAAACGATTAGCTGACGATGGCTGAACTCACAGCGCAGGAGGTCGGTCAGAGAGGCGATGTTTACCTCATCCAGAGACTGCGATGGGTCATCGATAAGGATCAGTGGTACGCTCGAGTAGACTTTATTCAGCGAAAGGAAGAAACCCAGGCTGAGTGCTGAAACCTGCCCGGAGCTCATCGACAGAATCGCGTCATACTCAGACTTCTCGGCTGTCAGGAATCTGAGTTCTTTACCGTCTTTGCTTTCAATGAACAGACCCAAGCCGCGCTGATAGTTCTGGATAAGCCGCCCGCTGTAGATGTGGAAAATTAGCTCAATCTCGGCAATGGTTTGTTCAGAGTAGTTGCGCTCCGTTTTCTCCAGGGTTGTCTTTAGCTTATTGACCTTATCTTTAGCAATTCTCGCTGCTTCTTTCTCACGCTTGATGTCCTGTATCTCATCAAAGCATTGCTTTAGCCTGCTGCTCTGTGCTTCGTTAGCTTTAGCCTCAATGTATAGCTCTTTGTCTTTCAGCGCTTGAGGTTCGACAATGTAGAAGTCTTGGAGCTCGTTGAAAGCTGCGGTGATAACCTTTCTCCAGTCTTCCGGCAGCGGCTCTGTTTCAGCTGCTTTCTGGCTTCTGATGGAGGCTGTCAGCTCCTGAGTCCGGGGGGCTACCTCCTCTTCATTTTCGGAGAAAGAATAGTCTAGCTGTACACCTAAAGCTTGAAGTCGGGCTGCAAGTTTGGTGATTGCTGGCAACCGAGATTTATCACGGAGTAAGGCGTTGTGTAGCGCGTTGTTGTACCCGACGGATAGCTGCGTATGTCGGGCCTGGATCTGGGCTTCAATCGTGGCCAGTTCAGCACTCATAATCCCCGTGAGATTGATCAGGTTCTGTCCATCAGCGCTTAGCGCATCGTTGATCTGCTTTGTTCTGAGCTCAATCTTTTGCAGCATATTGTCATGAGCTTGCCAGTCGGCGCCACACAGTGGGCAGTGCTTATCATCAGCATAGAGCTTGGCATGCTCAGCAAGCAGTGCCACTTTTAGAAGATTCAGCTCCGTAGCTGCGTTGGCATTCGAGTTACTCTTTTTCTGCAGCGCGTCACGGGTAACAATTTGCTCAAGGAACCAGTTCAAGCGTCCTTGGCCCCATCCAGGAAGGCTCTCGGCCTCATAGGCCTTAATGACTGTTGCGCCACGTTTGATGATCTCAATAGATTTAATCAGTTCGTTTAATTTATTTTTGGTGACGTCGAGATCCTCTAGCTTGTCCATATCGCTGCCAAAGCGTGCCAGGCTTTTCACAGAGTCTTTGTTAAGCTCAATGTATTTTTCAATCTCCTCGTTTTTATCCCTGATTTGTATCGCTCTCTTTAGTGTAACTAATCTTCCAAGTCGCTGGAGATTTTCAACATACTCAGCGTGGATTTCCACAGCGTAGGTAGGAAATGGTGACTCTTTGTCCCAGCCTGGGTGCAGTACAGCGGTTGAGATTTTTTTATATTCAATTGCTCCTGGATCAGCTTGAATCATCCCTTTAAGCGAATCAGCCTCAATTTCTAGCCTTAATAAATCGGCAGCACGCTTCGGATCATTTATGAATTTTGTCAGACGCATAGAGATAGCTCTGCACTTGTCAGTTTCTGCCTTCACATCGCGAATATTAAAGAGGTTGTTTAACGCCTCCTTACGTTTGTCCACCCTAGTGTGCAGGAGCTGATTTTGACCCTGTTCCAAATAATTTAAGTATGAGAAGTTTTCTTTGAAGTTTTTGCCGAAGAGCTCCTCAATGAAACTTTCGTCACGGAGATTTTCTGCTATGTAATCGTTTGACGAAAAAATGGGAAGCTCGAAGAGATTGAGGTGGTTGAATTGGTCTGCACGATTGTTGGCCTTCTCCTCAAAATCTGCTGCGGGAGTATGCCTTGCCAAAACAATTTTACGAGTTCCGTTGAAGAATTCAATTTTTATCGCTAGATCTTTCTTTCCTGAGCGCTTGTTCCAGAGTAGGTTATCCTTATAATTGGTTTTATTCCCCATCATGAGGGTGGTAAACAACTGACGAATTCGTTTTATACTGCCGGTCAATAGCAGTTCAATTGCGTCGAAAACGCTAGTTTTTCCGAAGCCATTTGGTCCATCTAATGTCAATAGCGATGAGTCGCTGAAATCTAGATGAATTTGTTTGAAAGCTTTAAAGCTTGAAATCTCAATTTTGGAGATTTGCCAGTTCATAGCTAATCAGTTCCTTGATTAAATTTTCGACATTGTTTTGGGCGTGTTTTTGTACCGTACTATAGGTATTGACAAGGTCAGCTTCGGCCACCGCCTCTTCAATCTGTAGGCGAAGCGGTACTAATTCAGCGTTTTTGATGTGGAGCTCCAAGAAAGGTAGCTTAATAAATATTTTTGCAGCTGCACTATACTTAGTAGCTGCCGTGGGTTCATTTTTGTAAATATTGAATTGCTCTTTATCTGAAATTAATTCATTTAGCTTGACGAAATCTAGCCCCTTAATAGCTTCGACTTCAGTGTCACTGTAGTAGAGCACGTATTTTTTGTAGAAGTGAGGGTCTTCTTCAATTTCGAAAATTTCCTCTTCGTGATTTTTAAATTCGGCCAATTTGTCGAGGTGATGAATACAAATTAAATCGCAATTTTTTCTAAATGCAGGATCAGTTATAAATACTTCAGGCGCTGATTGGTTGATTACAGCGTTAAGATCACCGGGCTTCATCAGTTCGTCTAACCGATGCAAAACTGCAAATCGGATTGCTGTACCATTCTCTCGCACAAAGAAGCTTGTTGTATCATTACCCTGCACTTTGGAAAATCTATGTGCTACTAGAGCCTGATGGATGAGGTCAATAATCATTTAAGCCGAGCCTCTGCGTCGTCTCGTGTTAAAATGCTGATGCATAAACTTTTCGTAATGTTACTGTCGATGCGTTCTTGAGCATCAATGGAGCTTCCATTAAAGCAATTTGTATATTTAGTATCTACTATGAAACTTTCGGTGGCCTTGGCAGCAATTAGATTGTTAAATTCAAATAGCAAATTTCCTAGATCATCGTTATTTTTTATTTCAGCGATAATCTCAGATTTGCAGTATTTTTTATCTGTTGGCTCTGGCAGATACAGCGCTGTTGGTGCGTAGAATTTATTATTGCTATCCAAGTAGTGCGGCAGTCGCTTTAAGATAGGCTCAACATTAATTGTGTGTACGAGATCTGAGTATCGCCGTATATCTGCATCCTGAATGCGTGAAAATTTTTCTGAGGGTTTCATCAGTTGGCAAAGTATCTTGAAATCACCGCCCTCTGAGAGTCTTATCAGCTCATATATGCGTCTCGCTCTTTCGTAGACCGCGTTCGACATACCTGGCAGTGATTCATCTAGTCTTTCTTCCAGATGACTGTGAAGACGCGCCTTCAGCTCTATCGCGTAATAGTCTTTTCGCTCGTACGGATTCGTGTCAGTTATGTCCGAAAGGATGCTTTCTGCAGTCACTCGACTTTCGTAAGCTGCTTTACGTTGAGTATCACCTTCATTTTGTATTCTTGCGTGGATAGCTAGCGCTTTTGAGCTGATTCTGTCTGATAGTAGACAATAATTTGCGTCTATCAGGCTGTCATCAAAAGCCACAGTTTGGCGGGCATAAATTTCTTTAATGACCTGCTTTGTCAACTCTTCAATTTTATCAAGTTCGCAATGATGAGATTCACCATATCGGTAGAATTCAACACACTCGTGATTGGAGCCCACGTAATCGCTATGGTCATTTATGGGTTGGGATATATGGAAATACCTTTTGATCCCTGCGACCCTATCTAGCTCCAGGCTAGCCGATTTTTCTAAAGCTTCCTTGTAGTTTCCACGGTAATCACCAATTTTTGCTTTTACCTGATGCGCACTAATCAGGTTGCCATCTTTGTAAATTGCGAAATCATCTGTGCTATCCAGTTGTAGCTCAAATTCACTATCGCCTTCATTAATTAGCTTGAGGCAGTGATAGAGCGCCACTTTGCCTTGGTAGACAAATCCGCTCCAAGTGGAAATGGCGCTATGAGGGTACTTGCTTGCTTCCTCGTCGCTCACGTTGACTCCTTTCACCACACGGTCATTGTAGTGGTCAAGTAAAACTGGCCACATGTTTATAGTTATTCCAGTAATTTTCCTCTGCCTGTCTTGGACTCATACTACCCTTATGCCGTTATCGCGCACCAGAAGCAACTTCCTAATTAATCTATGAACTGAATATAAACCATAATCGGCTCATAATGTGATCTGAATAGGCGGAGCAATCGGCTCATGTATATCTGGGAGAAGCGACATTGGCCGCATTTTGAGTGGGACGAATCCGTTCTTCGGCCTACGCTGGATGCCGTGCGGTTACTGCAGGGGAGGGTGTTGGGTAAAACTGAGGCGGCCTACGGTCAGGCTGATCTGGACGTGGAGATGGATGCACTGATTCAGAATGCACTTCGTACCAGCGAAATCGAAGGTGAGCGCCTGGACGTTGGCTCCGTGAGGTCTTCCGTTGCTTGCCAGTTGGGTTTAGAGTAGGCCGGTGTCTCCGCCAGAACAACACCAGAATCCGAGGCGCTGGTCGAGTTATTGCTGCAATCCACGCATCAATTTGATGAGCCACTTTCCCGCGAACAGTTGTGCCTCTGGCAATCCATGCTTTTTGTGCAAGGCCCTGGCGTGCTTGGCAATGTACGTGTAGGCGAGCTGCGTGGTGATCACCCCATGCAAGTGGTTTCGGGGCGGCTTGATCGGCCTAACGTGCATTTTGAAGCACCGCCCCGTGGGCAGTTGAAGGCTGAGCTGGATGCCTTTATTACTTGGTTCAACCAGCCGCCTCAGGGGCTTGATGGGCTGGTTCGCGCTGGTATCACCCATCTATGGTTGATTACCTTGCACCCCTTTGATGATGGCAATGGGCGCGTTACCCGCGCGGTGACAGATCGCGCGCTGGCGCAAGCAGAGCGGCAATCCGTCCGCTTCTATTCCTTGAGCGCGGCCATTATGGCGCGCCGCCACGCTTACTACGATCACCTTGAAAGCGCTCAGAAAGGCAGCCTCGATATTACGCCGTGGTTGTTGTGGTTTCTGGACACGCTGAAAGAGGCGCTTGAGCAGGCGCTGTTAAGAATCGACCGTGTGTTAATGAAAGCCACCTTCTGGCAGCGGCATGCCACCACCGTGCTGAACGAACGGCAAATCAAGGTGCTGAACCGCTTATTGGATACAGCAGGAGAGGAATTTGCGCAGGGCATCAATGCGCGTAAGTACCAATCGTTGGCCAAAGTGAGTAAAGCCACCGCAACGCGGGATTTGTCAGAGCTGCTGGAAAAAGGCTGCCTTTCCAAGCTACCCGGTGGTGGGCGCAGTACGCGCTATACGGTATTGCTTGGGCGGACATTGGACTTGTAGTGGCAATCTTTGCCACTATAAGGCTTGATCGCCACTGAAAAAGAACGAACTACCTCTGTCGTTTATAACGCGTTAAGCCTGTAAGCGCAGCCAACGTAATCGCTGCCATGCCGCCTGTATAGGCGATAAGTGGCGAGGCCGTGCCACCATTCAGAACTATCACTGTGCCCGTGCCTATAACGCCGACGATCAAGCTTTGAACGCAGAAGTGCAGGGCAACGGCAGTGCCTGCCAGCTCGCTGAATTCCTGAAGTGCACCATTGGCTGTAACGGAGGTTGTTAACACAATACCGACCGCAACCAGCCACATGGGTAACACGAAAGACCAGAAGCTGGGTGTTAGGAATATTTCGCCCAACCCAAGCAAGATCGCGCTGAAAAGTAGTATCAGCATGCCGCGAATCACGCAGCCGTTAATCTCCCAGCGAGCCACGAAACACTTTGCGAAGCGCGTTGTGGCAATCATCACAACAGCTACCGTGGCAAAGGCAACGCTAAAACCTAGCTCGGATAAGCCAGCTCCCGCGATGAGTACCCGAGGCGCAGTAGAGAAAAACACAAAGAAAGATCCCATTGCTGTGCCGAAAGCCAGCGTATAAACCCAGAAGTAAGGGCTCCTAATCACTAAACCAAAATCGGCACTGCTTGAGTGTTCTCTACTTTGTCGTGTCTCATGCCATTTCGGTAATACGAAGGGGAGTGCTATGAGAGCTGAGATACACAGGGCAAGAAATATGGCTCCCCAGCCGAGATAACTCGCAATCAAGGCTCCGGCAATCGGCCCAAGGGCTGGAACGAAAGCCAACATCGCGTTCATTAGGCTATAGATGACCGCGCTCTCGGGAGTATTCGCATAAACGTCGCGCACTGTTGCGAAGACTGCTACCAACATCGCGGCTGCCCCGGTTGCTTGCACCAGTCGTAGCAAAACGAAAAGCCAGGCTGAAGTGGTCATCGCGAGTGCCAAGGAAGTTGAAGCGAATACTAATACCCCGCCAATCAGTATCGGGCGCCGACCAAAACGGTCTGAAAGCGGCCCAAAGAAAATCTGACCTACGCCAAGCATAATCATGTAGAGGGTAAGCGTTAGCTGCACTACTTCGGGCGTTGTGCCGAGAATCGCTGGCATAGCGGGCACAACAGGCAGATAAATGTCCATGCCGAGAGACGCGAGAATATTGAAGGGGGCCAGCAGAACTAGCGCTACCGGCAGGCTGTAAGTCCACAGCCGAGTGTTTTTAGTAGGCACGATAAAATCTCCGCGCAAATAAGATTATTTGGCGGCGGCCTACATTTGAGGAAGTGGTTTAAGCAGGCAGCCGCATCAACGGGAAAGTAATGTTGCTGCGGCTTATTGGTCTGACTTTTTTGAACCCATGAGTTAGCGCTTCAGTAATTGGCCTAATGGCTTTAATAGCTTATCAGGCAGAGGGGCGCGTGCAAGCCCTTAGCAATGGTTAGGGAGCATAGCCACGGAGGCAGGTTCATGGTGTAAACCACAATATTTCGTCAGCAAACAGCTAGTAACCATTACCCGCCATAATCAACATCATCGCCACAATTGAAAGCGCTATCCCACTATACTGGTGCCGCTAACCCTTTCCCTGCGCACCATCGAGCCAAATACGACTGGTATCAGTGGGTACATCGATACAATCACGATGCTGATAATAGCTAGCTGGCCTTCCCGCGATAACGCATACAGCGTTAGCCCTAATGCACTGATGCCGCCCGCTGCTATTGCAAAGAGTGGAAAGCGCTTTCGTATTGGGTGTGCGTGTTGATAAAAGGGCAGGCAACATATGGCGCCGCTGAACATGCAGAGTGCGATGCCATAAAAAGCGCTTGGCTCGGGAGCTTGGCCAAGGAAGTGAAGCTGCAAGGCAAACCCTAAGCCTGCGCCTACACCCAATAGCAGGCCCGCTCTGGTGCTGCTATTCATCCGCATTTTGTTCGGCTTACCCCCGCTCGCGGTTAACCAGATGGCGGGGAGGGCGATCACCACTCCTAGCCATACCCTCGCACTGGGTCGCTCGCCAAGGAAAATTAACGAGAGCCCGAGGGCGATGGTGACCATCGCGACAGCGCTAACAGGCACCACGATGGCGAAGGGCGCCCGGGATAATCCCTGGTAAAGCAGCCACGCCCCAAGGGCGTAGCCGATGCCCGCCAGCGTGCCCCATATCCACACGTGCGGCTCCCAGGTAGAAAAGAGCAGTGCGCCTGCAAAACTGACAAGCGCGCTGCCCAGGTGAGTGTAAAACGCAATATTGAGCGGCGGGTAAAAACGAGCGAGTACGCCATTGATAAAGTGTGTACTGCCGAGCAGCACCATGGCGCTTAGCGCAAGGGCGCTAGACATGCAGGCTCCTGATCTTGATGATAAGGGAAGAGCCAGCATAGAAGCCGCTAACATGCGGCTAGGAACTCGATTAGGCCATGGTCGCCACGAGGATTTGTGATGATCAGAGGTGCGGATTTCTCAATAGATTAAGTCTCTTAAAGCCACTTTTAGACTCGGTAATGGAACTGTAAGATCGTGCTTTGTGCTTTTTAATGGGAGTGGCACTCCTAATAAAGCTGCAGAAATGATCTCTTCAGGGCTGAAAAATTTTCCAGGCTCCCACCCACTAAGAAGAACTCTTGGGTCACCATAGCTCAGCTTTACTACTGGTACTTTTTTCAGGTTCAACTTTAAAGCGACAGCAGTACGGTGGTGGCCATCCATGATAGCCAATGAATTTTGCTCAACCAAAATAGGGGTCGTCCAAAATCCCTTTTTCTTCACTTTTTCTATCAGTTCTCCTACTCGTGCCGGGTCGTGACGTTCTGTTGGCAAAAGAGCACTAGGCGGTTCGTATTCAACCGAGTATCCCAAGTGAAACATATTCTGTTCACCAGTAATTGTCTGCGTTAGTTTGAAAGAATCGTCGTGCATCTTAATAACCCTCAGTTGTGAGCTTTTTCTAACCTATTGTTTTATCTTGGATTCATAATTATCGTCTTTCCTTATAAAAATAAGATTATATTTTTAGATATAGCGCCGCGTCCCTTTTATAAAGGGCCTTATTATGGCCCTCAGAAATGCAAGGAAATATCTCAATAAGCGCTCTTCCGGCAATGTTCGGCTAGCGTTTTCTTTGATCCACACTGACTAAGCGAGTTAATGAAGATCACAAACGTTTCATGTCTGGCAAGAAACCTTCAATATCTACAGTAGAAGCATCATCATATTTGTATTTATATATATGATAAGCTAAAGCCAAGTCTAGAACGCCCAAGCCAAAGGGTGAGATAACAATTGGCTTGCTGGTGTCGTCTTCGAAGCTACCGTCTAATACATCAGCTATTACAGCATTTATGAAATCTCTATTACCTAACTTTTGCTCAGTGAGATGGCAAGAAGTCTGCGCTTTCAAGCAATGGTCGATATCATCTACCACATTGAGCGAGTTTTCTATAATTATCGGGTGGAGATCTCTTAGTGAGATATTGAGAATTATCTGTCGTTTGATGTCTATATCGCCTACATTAATATATGGTTCAACAGAAGTTGTCGTCAATATAATTAAGTCAGATTCAAAGGCTTCTTTAAGAGTGGAAGAAATTCTGCATTTTTCAAATTGATCATTTTTCTCTACAAAGCGTTCGGCATATTTTTCGTTAAGGTCATAAACCATTAATTCTTTTATATCGAAACCAAGCGATACTAGATAATGTATTGTTTTTTGACCCAGTACTCCACAACCTACTAGGGTCACTGTGTTAATCTCTCTTCCCCGTTCACTCAATGCTCCAACAGTGATTGCGCCAGATGCAGCCGTCCGATGTGCGCTTATTTGAGAAGCTTCAAGTAAAGCTAATGGATAGCCTGTTCGATAATCATTCAGGATCATGGTGGCGGAGGCACGTTGAAGATTTTTTTCGATGTTACCAGGATAGCTGGCAATCCATTTAATGCCTGCAATCTGAATATTTGGATCGTTGATAGAAGCTGGGAGTGCTATAATTCTATCCTTATCATTATCTGGAAATTTCAAGAAGTAACTATCTGGATTGTTTGTAAAACCATTTTTATGCATCAGATATGTTTCTTCAACTATCTTCAGTACAGATTCAGTCTCTTGGTCAAGATAATTGGAAATTTCAATGCCTCTGATTACCTTAAACATTATTTAAAGCTCCACTTGGTAAGTTTTGGGTTCATTGCTACTAAGATTAATGTTACGCCATTCACTACCGAATTTTTCGTCGCACCACTCGTCGTTGTACATTGTGTCTATATACTTACTTCCTAAATCCGGCGATATGGCTACCAACACTTCTTCTGTCGCGTTAATGTCCTCATACATGCCAGCGAGCACAGTACAAGTAGAGGCACCGAGTAAGAGTCCGTATTTTCTTGCAATGTATCTAGAGACAGCAACAGTCTGACTTTCTTTAATACTGATCAGGCGATTGAAGCTTTCTTTTTTGAAAAAAATTGGTGGCACACTAGAACCAAGACCAGGAAGATATCTTGGACTGGCGTTCCCTCCAAAAGTGACTGATCCAACAGAATCGACTGCTATTAAATCTATTTTAGGAAAATATTTTTTAAAGTAATTTGATACGCCCATAGCAGTACCAGTGGTTCCTGCGCCGATGTAAATCTTACGCACGTCCGAGCAATTAATATTTATTTGATGAGCTGTTTCAGAAAAGTGTATGGCAGGGTTTGCCTCACACTCATATTGGTTTATCCATATGAGTGTATTGTCATGTGAAAGTCGTTCCCTAATGAATTTTTTTCTGGTTCCGAGGTAACCACCAGATTCATCCTTAGTATTCACGACCACTACATTTGCACCCATTGCTTTCATAATGGCAATGTTGGTAGCATTGGTGTTAGGGTCAACTATACAGATGAACTCGTAACCGCGGCTAGCCGCTATCATACTCAGCGCCACGCCAAGATTTCCTGAGCTTGACTCTATAAACCTCTTGTTTTTCTTGAGATCAAGATGCTCTTCTGCGTGATTCACAAGTGCTTTAGCAGTGCGAAGCTTAATAGATTCAGCAAAATTCATGCCTTCTAATTTCAACGTTACATCAAACCGCCCAAAGCAATTCCTTAAAATTATAAAATCATTTGCTCTAACCGAATCTTCAACTGCTTCCATTATATTTCTCATTTAGAACGCCTCTTAGTGATTTTTTTCGGAAGACAAGTTTTCTCATGACGCTTGAGAAGGCACTATGATTTTTGAGGCTTTGGCCTTATATAAAAACCTACGTTGCGCTCACGTCGAGCCTAAAAGGGCATCAGTTCCGAGCTTGCCTTCACCTGTGTCGCTTTTGCAGTTACATCATGGCAAAATAATTTGATTAGAAATTGCTTTTATACACCCGAACGATATAGAATTTTGCGTATTCAAGTTCTTTTTCGATAAGAGGCTTCGCTTTATGGATCCTAAAGATGCGGCACTACTAAACCTGCTACAGAATGATGCAAGCTTAACTCTCGAACGCCTGGCGGACGCAGTATCACTTTCAGTGCCTGCAGTTCAGCGTCGCATCAAACGTTTGCGTAACAGTGGAGTAATAAAAGGAAACGTTATCATTGTAGATCCGGTTGCCGTGGATATGAGCATGACCTTTGTGATAATTGTCGAACTCGAAAGGGACAGATCTGAACATATAGAGTCATTTCGGCGTAAAGCTATAAAAGAGCCATTGGTTCAACAGTGCTACTACGTTACAGGGGAAGGTGATTTTGTAATTATTAGCATCGCAAAGAATATGGAAGATTTTGAAGCCATGACACACAGGCTTTTGTTCGAGGATAGTAATGTGCGTGGCTTTAAAACCTCTATTTCCATGGGAAAATCTTACAAAACGCTTTACGTTCCAATAGAAGCATCTTAACTGTATATTTTAGAAACGAACTGAGAGTTAAAAACTGTTTAGAGAATAATGCGATTTACTTAAGGCCCACTGATTTTTGTAAGCGCATGTTTTTTAGTTGTGCACTTAAAATACTTGAATCTGACCTTCTCGTCATTCAAATAGAAAAACGAAGGTTGAATACATAGTGTCAGACGTCTGTCATAATACATTTTGAGCGCCGTTTAATAGATTTAGACAACATAACCAGAGTGAGGTGTTTGTTCGCGCCAAGGCCTGCGTTTGCTCGAAATTACGTTTAATTGCATCCACCTCTAGGCGTGCGCTCAAAGTCGTGTCACTGGCGTGCTCCAGTCATTCATCAATCAAACCGGGTTAGAGAATAACTAATACCCGGCTACATCACTGTTAGTTAATTAAAAATTTAGCTTACTTCTATCAATAATTGGAATAGATTATTTTTGATATCTAGATGTGCGTAGTTTTTCTTTTCTGAACTTACGTTTGACACAGAGGCTATTGATGCCCTCTACGATAAGAAGAAATACGGAAAACCATATTGCTAAGTAGGTAGGCCATTCAGATGCTTTGATTTCCTCCCCAAGTATTAAGGCTACTAATAAAAGTAAAGCTGGCTCTACATATACTAAAAGGCCAAAAAGCGTCAGGTTAAGGTGAGGGCCTGATAAAGCTTGAAATGTTAGGGCAGAGGCACTCAACACCCCAAGTCCTATGACTAACCATAGAGTATCTATATTAACCCATATATCTGATGTTATTTCTCCGCCAGCAAAAATAAAGATTACGCTTATTGGCAAGCTCAAAACCATATCTACCCACAAGCTTCCAATATTATTCGTGTCTGTTTTTCTTCTTAGCCAGAAATACACAGGGTATCCCAACCCAACAGCCAAGGTCGGCCAGGCAAGACTTTCAGAAAACCCTATTTGATAAAGTATACCAAGAAATGCGAAAAAACATGCTACCTTCTGATATCCCGTCATTCTATCTTGAAAAGCTATTTTACCTATCAGAACCATTGTTAACGGCATAATAAAATAACCAAGGGATACTGATAGACCATGACCATTTCCAGGGGCCCAAACGAATAGCCAGAGTTGGAAGCTTAGCATTGCTGCTGAAAAAAGCCTCGTCACTATAAATATTATGCTCTTAGTAAGCCTATGATATATATTAACAACTTGACTCCAGTATCCTCTTGTTATGATAAATAATGTCAAGCAAGGGAATGTTAAAAGCATACGCCACCCAAAAATTTCTTCCCCATCAAGATTGGTAAGAAGGGAAGTATAGGCAAACATAGCTGCAAATAAGAAAGATGCTATCACATTCAATGTGACCCCAATCGTAGTGTTCATTTTTAACCTGCGTTTATTTTAAATAAATTAGCTTGCTTGGGTTTATTTTCCTATGATTCACTATCAAAAATGATTTTTTATTAATCCCTTTTACGCAAAAAATTTTCGTTTTAGGTGCTTAATGCGACCTTTTCATGGATTAGCCACGTTGGCTCAATGAGATCTTCCACATTATGCTGTCGCTACGAATCAAATTTGAGGCGCTGCTAGGGTAGCCAGAGTCAAAGACCTTGCCCCATCTACGTTTTCCGAAGAGAGTCTTATAAGCCTTAACGCGACTGGAAAACATGGAAGGCCAATCAAGACGCTCGTCATCAGGTTTCTAACCATTACCCGCCACTATCAACACCGCCGCAAGAAGCGATAGCGCTATCCCCACAGCAGATGCGCCGCTCACCCTTTCCCTGCGCACCAGCGAGCCAAACACGACGGGAATCAGTGGGTACATCGACACAATCACGATGCTGATAATGGCAAGCTGGCTTTCCCGTGACATCGCATACAGCGTTAGCCCCTGTGCACTGATACCGCCCGCTACGGTTGCCAGCAGTGGAAAACGCTTTCGTGCTGGGTGTGCGTGTTGATAAAAGGGCAAACAGCATACGGTGCCGCTGAGCATGCAGAGTGCGATGCCATAAAAAGCGCTTGGCTCGGGCACTTGGCCAAGAAAGTGGAGCTGCAAGGCAAACCCTAAGCCTGCACCTAAACCCAATAGCAGGCCCGTTCTAGTAGTGCCACTCATCTGCGCTTTGTTCGGTTTACCCCGCCCGCTGTTAACCAGATGGCGGGCAGGGCGATCATCGCGCCAAGCAATATCCGCGCATTGGGTCGCTCTCCAAGGAAAGCCAGTGAGAGCCCGAGGGCGATGGTCACCATCGCGACAGCGCTAACAGGCACTACGATAGCGAAGGGCGCCCGGGATAATCCCTGGTAAAGCAGCCATGCCCCAAAGGCGGAGCCGATGCCCGCCAGCGCGCTCCATATCCACACAGTTGGCTCCCAGGTGGAAAAGAGCAATGCTCCGGCAAAACCGACAAGCGCGCCGCCCAGGTGGGTATAAAACGCAATGTTGAGCGGCGGGTAGAAACGGGCGAGCAAACCATTGATAAAGTGCGTACTGCCGAGCAGCACCATTGCGCTTAGTGCAAGGGCGATAGACATGCGGGCTCCTGGTCACGATGATAAGGGAAGGGCCAGCATAGAAGTCGCTAACATGCGACTAGAAACTCGATTAGGTCATGGTCGCCATGAGGAGTTGTGATGATCAGAGGGGCGAATATCTCCATTGCCCAACTTCGCGCGCTGATTGCCGTGGCGGAAGCGCAGTCTTATACCCGTGCTGCGGAGCGCCTTGGCGTTAGCCAGTCGGGGGTGAGTCATTCCATGCAGGCACTGGAGAAGCTGGCGTGTGGCCCGCTGATCATAAAAAGCCCAGAAGGGCTAGTACCCACCGTGCTAGGGGAGTTAGTGCTTACTAGCGCCAGGAAGGTAATAGGTGAACTTCAGGTATTAAGCCAGCAAGTGGGGCAGTTTCATAACGAGGTGGATGAAGCGCTAAAAATAGGCGTTATTCCTAGCGCGTTATCTGGCTGGTTGGCGCCCCAGCTTGCGAGCTTTACGAGCCGCTACCCAGAAGCCATTAGCCTTGTAC
>TARA_R110001606_G_scaffold23611_3_pt1 | contig 20214 bp, 22 predicted proteins | sample TARA_R110001606 | Tara Oceans TARA_R110001606 (sample SAMEA4398315) | marine metagenome | biome: Polar Biome; feature: [SRF] surface water layer (ENVO:00010504); material: water (ENVO:00002006), including particulate matter (ENVO:01000060) such as... | depth 5 m | reverse complement strand
CTTTTCGCTGGTGGTGCCATGGCTATGGGACCAACAGAAGAAGCGACTGCCGCACCAGAAGCGGCTGTTGAAGCGGCTGAAGCCGTTGATGCAACCGCCGAGGTCGCTGTTGCTGAAGACGCAGAAGTCGCTGCTGAAGTTGAAGCACAGGGCGATGGTGAAGCTGAAGTTGTGGCTGAAGACGAAGCCGAAGCCGAAGCTGAAGTTGCCACCGAAGTCGAAGCAGAAGCTTCGGCACCGGATGCTGAATAAGGCTGACATAGCCGGAATTTGCCCTCTCCCTACCGGGAGGGGGCTTTTTCCGTTACAGGGATCAAAGGTCGAACAATAACGGCTGCCTGAGAAAATGAACTTTTAGTAATGACCGAGAAGTGCTATGGGCCTTCCCGGTCATCTGACCAACAACAGGGGTATTACAATGAAGAACATCATGATCATCGGCGCTGCTGCGCTGGCTCTCGCCGCTTGCACACCAGCAGAAGACGCTCAGCCAGCCGCTGATGCCGCTGTCGAATCGGCTGCAGAAGCTGTGGAAGCTGCTTCTGACGCAACGGAAGAAGCTGCTGAAGCCACTGCAGAAGTCGCTTCTGACTCGCTGGAAGCTGCTGACGCTGCTCTCGACGACGCTGCTGAAGCCGTCGACGAAGCTGCTGACGATGTCGAAGCTGCTGCGGAAGAAATGACCGAAGAAGCAGAAGTGACCGAAGAGCCACAGGAATAGGCTTCGGCTCCAGACGAGCCGAACAAGGGCCGCCCCTTTCGGAGCGGCCCTTTTTTATTGTCCGCGCGTCGGGCGTTTAGAATATTGAATAGCCGCCATCGATGATCAGCGTGGTGCCGGAATGGTAGGCTGAGGCATCCGAGGCGAGGTAGACCGCCATGCCGCCAAAGTCTTCCGGTTCGCCCCAGCGCCGAATCGGTACGCGCGAGATGACCTTGGTCGTGAACGTGTCATTGCCTTGCGCCGCTTCGGTCATGTCCGTTGCGATCCAGCCGGGCAGAATGGAATTGCCGCGGATATTGTAGCGGCCATAATCGACCGCGATGGCTTTCATCATTGCGATAAGCCCGCCCTTGGTGGCTGCATAGGCCTGGTTGCGGCCTGCGCCTTCGATGCCGGCGAGCGAGGCCGTGCCGATCAGCGAGCCACCCGGATCGCCCGCCTTGGCGCGCTTGACCATGGATTTCGCCGCTTCGCGGAGGGTGAAGAAGGCGCCTTCCATGTTGATCCGGTGATTGTAGCGCCAGGTTTCGATGGTCATTTCCTCAAAGCTCGCCGCACCGCGACCGACGCCGGCATTGGCGATGCATGTATCGATCCGGCCGAAATGGGTTTCGACATCGGCCATGGCCTTGATGACCTGGTCTTCTTCGCCCACGTCGACAGACCATGCGGCCACTTTGCCGGTTCCGAGTTTTTCCAGTTTTGCGACGGCTTCCTTGTTGGTGTCGGCATTGCGGCCCCAGATCGCGACATCGGCATTGGAGGCGGCAAGCGCTTCAGCCATGCCAAGCCCGATCCCCCGGTTGCCGCCCGTGACGAGGCAGGTTTTGCCGGACAGGTTAAACGGTGCATAGGTCATCAGTGTCTCCTCCAATTGATTTGGGGGACAACACATAGCTGACGTCGGGGAGGGTCAAGCGATTCTTGAACCGGCCGTTGCGAGTATGCGCGCGGCATTGATGATGCGCCGCGTTTCGTCCCAGAGACCAAGGCGATCCAGCCTGTCCGGCGATATCCATTCAGCATGGGCCGCGTCATCGCCTGCCACCGGCTCGCCCGACACCCATAGGGCGGCATAATCGAACAGGACGTAGTGGCGGTTCGTCTCACCGGTCCGGCGCGATGTAAAGATGGCGTCCACAACATCGACCAGACCGACCAGACGTGCGCTCACGCCTGTCTCTTCATGCAACTCGCGCAAGGCTGCGGCGCCGACCTGTTCGCCAAATTCGAGGCGGCCTCCCGGGAGCGACCAGTCTCCGGCGAGCGGCTTTGTGCCGCGCCGGATCAGCAATATGTCATCTCCGCGGAAGCACGCTGTGCCGACGGCGGGAACAGGCCGGCGTGGAAGGGCCAGGGTCGGCACCGTCACTGGCGCGCGCGCCGGGTCGACCGGTCAAGTTCGGCAATCATTGACACGATCTCCGGCGCCGTCTCGCGCTGTTTCGGGAAGAGCGCGCCCAGCCGGGCCGACAGCGGCAGATGCAGCAGTGTAAAGGCTGATGGTTCGCGCATCACCAGCGAGAAGATCGTGGTGACATCCGCCTGCTTGATGGCGGTGACCAGCTGGTTGAACCCGATTGCGCGCCGGATGGATTTGAGGCGGTCCCGATTGGCGGCCCTGACCTCGGCCGATTTGCCATCTGCGTCTGCATCGGATTGCGCCATTGCCTCCAGCGCCTCAAGGGATGCCATGTCGAGGCGATGGGAGATGGACGCCGAATGCTTTCGATAGAAATAGAGCGTTTCGGGCAGTGTCGCCATGATGCAGCCCTTGCCAAGCAGGCGGACAATCAGGTCATAATCCTCGCCAATGCGCATCGCTTCATTGTAGCGAATGGCGTGCGACTTGAGCACCGCATGTCGGATCAGCGGCTTGGCATAGCCGAGCTTTGTGCCTTTGCCGAACAGGAAATTGGCGTGAATATAAGTCTGCTCACTGATGGTGGTCGGCGCGTCTGCGAGCGGCCCGTCGAACATGGTGTCGATGCCGGATGATCCGTCGCCGTCAAAGATCGCAAGATCGTCAATCAGGATGTCGGCCCTTGAACTCTGCGCGGCAGCCAGCATGCGGGACAGGCGCTGCGGGTGAATCAGGTCGTCGCTGTCGACAATGGCAACCCAGTCGCCGCGGGCCTGGTCCAGCGCAAAGTTTCGCACCGGCGCCGGGCCGCCAAATCGCGTACCGCTGAACACGCGCAGCCGCGGGTCATTTTCTGCAATGCCCTGCGCCAGTGCGACACTGCCATCCGCCGAGCCATCATCAACGAGGATCAGTTCCAGGGATTTCAAATCCTGCCCGAGAACCGACTGGATGGCCGCGGCGAGATATGGCTCGCTATTATAATTTGCCATCAGGACCGAAACGGCTGGAGGATCGGCGGAGGTTCCGGTCGGCATGGGCAGGTGAGTCCGGGTGATATTGAAGATTCCAATCGCCTATCATTAGTCGGTCCTGATCAAAAGCGCGTCATCGCGGCTGGAACAGACTGTGCCTGAGGCAGGATCGGCGCAAAGCACGCATAAGGCGACCGGAACGGCGTATTAAGGCTCGTTCGGCGATAGAGGTTTCAGGCAGCAAGGAAATTGACATGGCGAAGCAAAAGCGGCGCACGATCAGCCTCGCCCTGCAGGGTGGCGGCGCGCACGGGGCCTATACATGGGGCGTCCTGGACCGGCTGGCCGAGGAGGACGATCTCGACATTGCCGCAATATCAGCCACGTCTGCCGGGGCCATAAATGCGGTCGCATGGGCAGCGGGCATGGCCGAAAACGGCGCGGCAGGGGCCAAGGCGAAGCTGGAAGCCATGTGGCATGAGGTTTCACGGTCGAGCCCCAGCACGACGCCACTCGGCGCCTTGAGCGCCATGGCTTTTGCCTATGCCAGCGCCCTGCAAAGCATCGCGAGCCCTTACGACCTCAACCCGTTCAACCTGAACCCGCTGCGCCAGGCCGTGGAATCACAGATCGATTTCGAGGCGGTGCATGCGTCCGGCGTGTTGCTGTTCCTGTCGGCGACCAATGTCGAGTCCGGCCGGGTGCGTGTGTTTGGCCGCGACGAGATCACCGCCGATGCCGTGTTGGCCTCTGCCTGCCTGCCGCAGACCTTCAAGGCAGTGGAGATTGACGGCCAGGCCTATTGGGATGGTGGATTCATGGGTAATCCGAGCCTGTTTCCGCTGATCTATTCCGGTGCGCCGCGGGACGTGTTGCTGGTCATCCTCAATCCGCTGGCGCGGCCCGGCGTGCCGAAACGGGCTGGCGAGATCCAGGAGCGCATGAACGAGATCAGCTTCAATGCGTCACTGGTGGGCGAGCTGCGCGCCATCGCTTTCGTTCAGCACCTGATTGATGGCGGGATGCTGAAGGAGACAATCACGAAGAAGTACCGACGTCTCAATGTGCATGCCATTCGGGGCGGGCAGGACCTGATCGATCTCGACCTCAGCACCAAATATGACACGAGCTGGACTTTCCTGACCGGCCTGCGCGATACCGGACGTGCGGCTGCTGAAAACTGGCTGGCAAATGACGCCCACCATGTCGGCACGAAGACGTCCAATCTGGATATGCGCAAGGAATTCCTGGAGCCTTAAGCCGGTTTCAGGAAGCTGACCTTGGCGGCGCCATAGATGCGCTCATCGAGCCGCTCCCAGCCATCGAAGGCCAGCATTTCGTCGGCGGCGGTTTCTACGATGGCGATGGCGTCGGCTGCCAGCCAGCCGCCTTTTGCGAGCTGGGAAAGGGCCGGTTCAACGAGCCCCTTGTGATAGGGCGGGTCGAGGAAGGCGATGTTGAATGGCTCTCCGACGCCTGCGGGAACCGGGCCGAGGTCAGTGGCCGAACGGCGCTGGATGCGCGTCGTGCCGAACAAGCCAAGCGCTTCGCAATTGTCGCGGATCGTGCCGCGCGCCCCGGCATCGGTTTCGACGAATACGCAGAAGGCCGCGCCGCGCGACATGGCCTCCAGGCCAAGCGCGCCTGATCCGGCAAACAGGTCGATCACGCGTGCGCCGTCAAGTGTGGGCGCCCAGGCGGCATGCGAGATGAGGTTGAACACCGCCTCGCGGGTGCGCCCACCCGTGGGCCGGGTCGACTGGCCTTTCGGCGCCGCGATGGGGCGTCCCTTGAATTCGCCTGCAATGATCCGCATCGACCTTGGGTTCCTGCTCTTTACTTTCCCGGCGTGTAGGGTGATCTCAGGCCCATGACAATTACCGTCTCTCCGATGGCCCGTGCGCTGGAACTGGCCCGGCTGGCCGCTGCGGCCGGGGAAGTCCCGGTGGGCGCGGTTGTGGTGGACCCGGCGACCGGGGAGATCCTTGCCGAGGGCGCAAACCAGCCGATTGCCGCGCATGACCCGACCGCGCATGCGGAGATTGTGGCGCTGCGGGCCGCAGCGGCGCGGCGCGGAAATTACCGCCTGACGGACCTGCACCTCTATGTGACGCTGGAACCCTGCGCGATGTGCGCCGGGGCGATCAGCCTGGCCCGCATTGGCCGGCTCGTGTTTGCCGCGTGCGATCCGAAGGGTGGCGCGGTGATACATGGCGCGCGCTATTTCGAGCAGCCGACCTGCCACTGGCGTCCCGAAGTGGAGCAGGACGAATCGGCTGGCGAGACGGCCAGCGCGCTGCTCAGGGATTTTTTCCGGGCGCGAAGGGGATAGTCGCGATGGCGGGTCAGACTTTTCGTTTTCGAACCGGGGTCCTGCACTGATGGCCGGGCATGGCTATGACATGCTGGTCAAGGATGCGCTGGTCTTCCTGTTCGCGGTTGGCGTGGTGGTGCCTGTGTTTCGCTATCTTCGCCTGCCTGCAGTGGTGGGGTTCATGGTGGCCGGTGTCCTGCTGGGGCCGTTCGCGCTGGGCACCCTCGCACACACCTGGCCCTGGCTGGAATATGTATCCGTATCGGACCCGGAATCAGCGGCGCCATTTGCCGAACTCGGCATCCTGTTCCTGCTCTTCCTGCTCGGCCTGGAATTCTCGTTCGAAAAATTATGGTCGCTGCGGCGCGCCGTGTTTGGCGCAGGCGGGCTGCAGTCCGGGCTGAGCGCGGCGGCCATTGCGGGGGCTGTCTACTGGCTGGGACTGCCAGCCGAAGCGGCCATCATCTGCGGGCTGGCGCTGGCCCTGTCATCGACGGCAATCGTCATGCAGATACTGATCGACCAGAAACGTGCGGCCCGGCCAGTCGGGCGCACGGCGCTAAGCGTGCTGCTGTTTCAGGACATACTTGTTGCGCCCATCCTGATCTTTATCGGTTTCCTCAGTGTGGGTGAGGGCACCAGCGTTTCGTCGGTACTTGTCGGCGCCGCCTTCAATGGCCTGATCGCGATTGCCACCATCATGCTTGTCGGGCGATTTGCCCTGCGCCCGGTCTTCCGCCTCGCGGCGACGATGGGCGGACGGGATTTCCTGATGGCGCTGACATTGCTGACGGTTGTCGGCGCGGCCGCCATTACCGCATCGGCAGGCCTGTCGCTTGCGCTTGGGGCGTTCCTGGCTGGCCTGTTGCTCGGCGAGACGGAATTCAAGCATCAGACAGAAGTTGACCTTGAACCCTTCAAGGGGCTGCTTCTGGGCGTGTTCTTCATGACGGTCGGCATGGCGCTGGACCTGCCGTCGCTGGTGACGCAGCCAGGTGTGATCTTTGGCGGGCTCGCCGCCCTGCTTGCCGTCAAGTTCGGGATTGCTTTTCTGGCGTGCCGCCTGTTTGCGGGCGACAGGTCCGTGTCGGTCGAGACGGCAAGCCTGCTGGCGCCGGCAGGAGAGTTTGCGTTCGTCGTGATTGCTGCGGCCGGTGCGGCCGGTGTGCTGGACGCGGGAACGTCCAGCCAGATCGCGGCGATTGCCGCGCTGTCCATGCTGCTGATCCCGGTGCTGGGGCGTCTCGGTGGCCTGGCCGCATCGCGGCTGGAGCCGGTTGAACCGGCCGGGCACGCGGATGCAGACTATTCCGGGGTCAAGGGACACGTCATCATTGCCGGCTTTGGCCGGGTGGGTCAGGCGGTGGCGCGCATTCTTGACGTTGAGGATACTGAGATCGTTGCGCTGGAACGCAGCGCCGTGCGTCTGGCACAGGCCAGGAAGGATGGCTGGCAAGTCTTCCTTGGTGACGCGGCCCGTCCGGAAATCCTGCATATTGCCGGCGCAGAAGGCGCGCGCCTGTTCGTCGTGACGGTGGATGACGTGAATGCGGCCGAAGCCATGGTCAAATCCTTTCACGGGCTGCATCCCGATATTCCGATTGTGGCGCGGGCGCGCGACCATGAGCATGCAAGGCGCCTGCGGGCGGCGGGCGCAAGTGATGTGATCCCGGATGCGATTGAATCCGGTCTCCAGATGGCCGGCAAGGCGCTTGCCGAGTTCGGCTATGACAGCGAAACCGTCCGCAGCCGGCTGGCGGCTGAGCGCGACGAGGAATACCGTCGGGTATAAGGCTCGCCTGATACTTTATTGAAAAGCGCCCTTGCGTCAGGCTTGCTTCCCGCTGGGGCAGCGGTCGTCTAACCTGTGTGAAACAGGGAGACCGCGATGAGCGCTACACTTACCATCGAGAACGAAATTGCCGTCATCACCATGGATGATGGCAAGGCGAATGCGATCAATCCGGCCATGCTGGACGCGCTGAACGCGGCTCTGGATGAAGCCGAGAAGTCAGCAAAGGCGATTGTCATCACCGGTCGACCGGACCGTTTCTCCGGCGGGTTTGACCTGAAAATGATGATGGACGCGTCGCCGGAAGAGGTTCGCAAGCTTGTCATGGGTGGCGGGGCGCTGGCGCTGAGACTGTTCACGATGCCGATGCCTGTGATTGCGGCGTGCACCGGGCATGGCATAGCCATGGGGTGCTTCATCCTGCTCGGCTGTGACAAGCGGATCGGGGCTGCGGGTGCCTTCAGGATCGGCGCGAACGAGACACAGATCGGCATGGTCCTGCCGGTCTTTGCGCTTGAGCTCTGCAAGGCGCGGCTGAACCCGCTCTACATGACCGAGTCGGTTATCATGGGCACATTGTTCTCGCCGGAAGAGGCGGTGACTGTCGGCTATCTCGACAGGGTCACGGCGCCTGACCAGGTGCTCGCCGAAGCCATGACCGAGGCCGAGCGGTTGAAGGCGCTGCCCGGTGCGGCGCTGGCGGGCAACAAGACGCTCCTGCGCCAGCCATTCGTGGATGTGATTGCGCCGACCGTGGCCCGCTAGCCCGCGTCAGGTCGTCCCGGCGACCTGCTGCACAAGGTCACGCAGCCAGGCGAGGGCCGGATCCTCGGCATTCTCCCGGCGCCAGTACAGCACGGTGCGAAGATGCGGGAAGGCAGGTGGCAGCCGCAGGACAGCCAGGCCGGCCTGCGCCGCCAGGGGCAGGGGCACGGTGGCGACCAGATGCGTCTGGCGCACGATTTCCAGTGCCGGCAGATGGTGGGGCAGCCGCATGACAGGCGTGATCCTGTGGCCGGCTGCCCGCGCGACTTCCTCGACATAGGACCGCCCTTCGCGCCGGCTGGACACGACGACATGGCGCAGCGCGACGAAGTCTTCCATGGACAGCGCCTGTCCTGCCAGCGGATGGTCTTTGCCGGTGACACAGGCATAGGGAGTGGCGAACAGGTCGACGCTCTCAAGGTCCGGGCCGCGCAGATCGGGTACGTCGACGGCAAGATCGAGCCGGCCGGACGCGAGTTCCGTTGAGATATGACCGCGCTGCACCTGACTCCAGGCGATCCGGATGCCTGGGGCCTCTGTTTCAAGCCGGCTGGCCATGCCCGGAGCCAGAATGAATGCGCCCGCATCGCGGGCGGAGATGTTGAAGACACGGGTGGACCGGGAAGGTTCGAACGTGGAGCGCTGTTCCAGTCCGGCGCGCAGGCGGTCGAGCGCATCGCGCACGGCAGGCATCAGGGCGTCGGCCATTGCCGTCGGCTTCACGCCGCGCCCCTCGCGCACAAACAGGGGATCTTCAAAATGGGTGCGCAGGCGGGCCAGCGCATTGCTGACGGCGGGCTGGGTGATGTGGAGCGTTTCGCTCGCGCGGGTCAGGCTGCGCTCGGTATAGATGGCTTCCAGCACAGGCAGGAGATTCAGATCGATCGAGCGCAAGTTCATGATGGCGCGATCATATCATCACCATCAGTGATGACAAAGCTTCATGTAATAAAGTTGCCGAATAGTGCTCCTTGCGTCATCAGTCAGGTGTGACGAGGCCCAATTCAGGAGACCGAATGCCCGCTGGCAGAATGTCCAGGCAGGAATATAGCGCGCAACATGCCGCGCTACAGGAATCCTGCGGCCTTCAGCAGAATGACAAGGCCAATCGCGGTGACGAGGTATTTCATCCCGCGCTTGAAGTTCACGTCGGTCATCTGCTGCATCACCTTGCCGCCCAGCGTCGTGCCCAGCATGGACAGGGGAATGGCCGCAAGGATCAGCCAGGCCGGGGGCAGGGCGCCCGGTCCGGCGGCCACAATCACCGGTACGCTCCAGAATATGATTTTCACGAAATGCGCCAGCACCTGCGTCACCGCCTTGGTGGCAACGATCGCGTGGCGCGTCATGTCCGTGCGGACGAAGAAAAGGTCGAGCAGCGGCCCGGCGACGCCTGCCACCGTGTTCAGCGCCTGAACGACGAATCCCGCGCCCTCGGCCTGGAACCGCTTCTGGATGTCGAGATCAACGAGGCGTTTGGGCAGCCAGACGAGCAGCGTCGTCAAGCCCAGCATCAGGTAGACCATCTGACTGTCCGGGCGCCAGCGCAGCGCAAACAAAAGGGCGATGGCGGCCACCGAACCGAGCGCGTAACGCCGGAAGATTTTCCACTGGATATGATCACGCCAGAGAAAGGCGCGATATCCGTTCGACACCATCTGGATGGCGCCATGAATGATCATCGCGGTGGCCACCGGCACGAGCGCGGCCAGGACGCCCATGAAGATAATGCCGCCGGCCATGCCGAAAATGCCCGAGATGAAGGTCGTGACGAGAACCGTCGCAAGAATGATCAGGGTCGTCGCCGTCAATGTCATGACCGGCGGCGTAGCCGAATTCACTGTTCCGGGCCAGATGCTCCGCGCGCGAACATGAAACCCGGGACATCAATCGCCATTCCGGTCGACGGCACACGCCCCCGGATGGTAAGATAATCCAAAGAGTAGAAACGAGGAAGAGAAACACCATGCCAGACACGCAACACACAATGGACGCAAGTGCGGACATGAACGACCTTCGGATGTCGGAAGCGGCCCGCCCGCTTTACGATCACGTCCGCAAGTTCATCAAGGAAACCGTCAACCCGATGAGCGAGGAATTCCACCGCCTCGGCGAGGGCAAGAAGGATATCTGGTCCTACGCGCCGGGCCAGCTGGAATGCCTTGAGAAAGCCAAGGACGAAGCCAAGAAGCAGGGCCTCTGGAACTTCTTCCTGCCGGACGCCGATACCGGCGAAGGTCTGTCAAACCTCGACTATGCCTATATCGCGGCTGAACTCGGCAAGAACCCGATGGCATCTGAAACGATGAACTGTTCAGCGCCCGACACCGGCAACATGGAAGTGCTCGAGCGCGTCGGCACGCCCGCCCAGAAAGAAATGTGGCTGAAGCCGCTGCTCGAAGGCAAGATTCGCTCAGCCTTCGCCATGACCGAGCCGGGCCTGCCATCGTCGGACGCCAAGAACGTCTCGATGACGGCCGTGCTTGAAGGCGACGAATGGGTCCTCAATGGCGAGAAGTTCTACATCTCCGGTGCTGGCGATCCGCGCTGCAAGATCATGATCACCATGGTCAAGACCAGCCCGAATGCCGAGCCGAACAAGCAGCAGAGCCAGATCCTGGTGCCGCTGCCGCATCCGGGCGTCACGATCGTTGGCCCGATGCACGTCTTCGGCGACCCGGACGCGCCGCATGGCCACATGCACCTGCGCTTCGAGAATGTCCGTGTGCCGAAGGATAATATGCTGCTCGGCGAAGGCCGTGGTTTCGAGATTTCGCAGCTCCGCCTCGGCCCGGGCCGCATCCACCACTGCATGCGTTCCATTGGCCAGGCTGAACGCGCGCTTGACCTGATGTGCGTGCGCGGCATGACCCGCACCGCCTTTGGCAAGCCGCTGGTCAAGCTCGGCGGCAATACCGAGATCATCTCGCGTGCCCGTATCGAGATTGAAGCCATGCGCATGATGGTCCTGAAAGCGGCGAAAGCCATGGACGTGCTGGGCAACCGCGAAGCCCGCGTCTGGATTTCCATGGTCAAGGCCATGGTGCCGGAACGCGTCTGCCAGATTATCGATCAGGCGATCCAGATGCACGGCGCCGCCGGCGTTTCGCAATGGACGCCTCTGGCCCAGATGTACACGAGCCAGCGCACGCTGCGCCTCGCGGACGGCCCGGACGAAGTGCACCACATGGTCGTCGGCCGCGCCGAACTCGCCAAATATACCGGCGAGGAAGAAGATCCTGCGCTCGCGGCCGTCTGGCGCAAATAGAGCTTACAGGCATTGCAATCCCGGTCAGGGCGCGCGACGGAGACGTTGCGCGCCCTTTCCAAATTGCCCTTCACGGAGTTCATTCATGCGCCCGATCCACCGCCTGATTCCGCGCCTTCACAATATCCTTGGCCTGGTCGTTGGCGGGCAGGTTCTGCTGTGGATCGTGTCCGGCTTCTTTTTCACGCTTTTTCCGATTGAACAGGTGCGTGGCGAGCATTTGCGCGCAGACCAGAATGCGGCCATCACGCTGCCGGAAGGCGGTGCCGCTCCGCTTGAACGCCTCATCGAACCCAGTGTGACGGCCGTCAGGCTGAAACCTTTCGTCGGCGGCGCGGCCTACGAGACCGATACCGCCGGGGGCAAGGCGCTGTTCGATGCGGCCACGGGCGCGCGCCTGTCGCCGCTGGATGAAAGCCTCGCCCGCAAGGTCGCCACTGCGGGATGGGCCGGGCGGGGTGAACTGACCGCACTGATCCTGACGGACCCGGCCCCGCGAGAGGCAGGGCGCGGGCATGGCCGCGCCATGTGGCAGGCAAGTTTTGCTGGCGAGGATACGGCCACATTCTGGATCGATCCACAGACGGGCGAGATAGCCGCCGTGCGCACTGGTCTGTGGCGCGCGTTCGACCTGCTCTGGGGCCTGCACATCATGGACTGGACCAGTCGCGAGACATTCACCACCTGGTGGATGAAACTTGCCGCATTCCTGTCGCTCATGCTCACGCTGGCAGGTATCTGGCTGGTCGTCGGGCGCCTCTCCCGCGGCACTATCCTGAGATAAACCCCTAGAACGGCACGTTCGGGTCGTCCTCGCCCTTGCCACCGATTTCCAGTCCGGCAAAGTCGAACACGCGCGGGTCATGCAGATGGCTGGGGCGCACGGTGGCGAGCGCATGTGCCATCACCTGCCGCACGCCGGGTTTCCTGCGTTCCCATTCGTCCAGCATCTGCTTCATTGCGACGCGCTGGAGCCCGTCCTGGCTGCCGCACAGGTTGCACGGGATGATCGGGAAGTTCATCGCCTCGGCAAACTTCGCAAGGTCATCTTCCGCCGCCGTGATCAGCGGGCGCAGCACGAAACAGTCGCCTTCATCGTTCAGCAGTTTCGGCGGCATCGCGGCGAGACGCCCGCCATGCACGAAATTCATCATGAAGGTCTCCAGCGCGTCGTCACGGTGGTGGCCGAGCACGATGGCCTCGCAGCCTTCCTCCCGCGCGATCCGGTAGAGAATGCCCCGTCGCAGGCGCGAGCACATGGAACAATAGGTGCGGCCCGCCTCCACCTTCTCGGTCACGATGGAATAGGTGTCTTCGGTCTCGATCCGGTATGTGATCCCTGTCGTGTCCAGCCACTCGGGCAACACGTGTTTCGGAAAGCCGGGCTGGCCCTGGTCGAGGTTGCACGCAATCAGGTCAACCGGCAGCGCGCCCTGCCAGGCCAGGTCCATCAGAACGGCCAGCAGGCCATAGGAATCCTTGCCGCCCGACAGGCAGACCAGCCATTTGGGGCGCGGCTTTGTGCCCGCATCGACTGCGCGCCGGTCAACCATCTGGAAATCGTCCACGGCTTTCAGCGCGCCGCGCACCAGCCGCTTGCGCAGCTTCTTGAAACTCACCGATGACGGGGCATCGGCGAACAAAGGCGGGGCAAGGGGAAGGGTCGTGTCAGCCATGGCAGGCAGCTTTGCCACGGGAGGGGCGTTGGAATCAATCACCCAGTACCGAGCCAGCTCATCAAGGGGAGAGGGAAGTGCGCCACCTTATCCCACATCCCTTGCACCGGAGGCGCCGCGCGCGCTGGGTTCAGCCGAGAAACGGTATGCGGAACCAGCGCTTGATGTTCCACCAGCGGCGAAGGCGCGGATTGTTTGGCGCGTCGTTCTTTCCGCGTGGTATGAGCACATCATTCATTTTCGGTTGGTAGTTGCGGATCAGGTCTTCCTCGACGCGGGCGCGGTCAGCCGGCTTCCTGATCACCAGGACATGTCGTTCGGTTGCGCCGCGCTTCCACCAGGCTTCCCACCACCGTTCATGGCCGATGAGGCGCGAGCGGAAGCTGGTCGCCTTGCCGATATAAAGCGGAAACAGGAAGAAAACGAAGCGGCGCTGGACGAAGATATAGATGCCGCCGCCTTCAGGCAGGCCCTTCGGCGTCAGCGTGATCTTGAAGCGATAGGGGCGGCCGGATTCGCCGAACCAGGTATGCCAGCCAAACAATATCCACATGTGATTCGTCTCCGTCCCCAAAGAGGCAGGGTGAGACAGGGTTGGTTAAGGGCGGATTAACGATTTGCCGCACGGGGCAACCGGCGCGATGCGGGTCAACCGGAACTCACGGCCCCTCCGGAAGTTCCAACAGGAGATGTGTAAGCTAAAGGTGGCCTGTTGAACCTGATATTGGAACACGCGATGGACCTTTCGGGCAAACTTCTTGAAAAAGTAACCTTCGCGACCCATTATATCGCATATTGAGTTATGAAGGACGCGTCATACCCGCGCCAACCACACCGCCGAGCGCCGTGCGGCGCAAGGCCGAAAGCCTCGGTGGCCGATGCTCATGGTGCGCTCGCCATCGCCAAGTTTCCAAAAGATACAGACGAGTACAGTATCGAGACATGGGAGCATGTCGCACTCATTCTTGCGCAGCGCGCTGGCATCCGCGTGCCACGCCACGAACTCCACCGCGTGGGCAACAAGCGGGTGCTTCTGTCATGGCGCTTTGACCGGGAAAGCGACATCCGCATCCCGTTCCTGTCGGCCATGTCCATGTTGCAAGTAAAAGACGGTGAGCGCGCAAGCTATCCAGAGATTGTCGATGAAATCTCCCGGCATGGCGTCAACGCGCGCGCCGACGCCGCTGAGCTCTTCCGGCGCATGGTATTCAGTATCCTGATTTCCAATGTTGACGACCATTTGCGCAATCACGGCTTCCTCTGGGCCGGGAAGGCGGGCTGGCGCCTGTCACCTGCCTATGATCTCAACCCGACGCCAACGGACCTGAAAGCGCGCATCCTGACCACCAATATCAGCCTCGATGAGGGAACCTGTTCCATCAATCTGGCGCTGTCTCAGGCGGAGCTGTTTGGTCTCAGTCTGGCAGATGCCAGAGCCATCGTTTCCGAAGTGGGATCCGCCACAAAGGACCGGCGTGACGTCGCCCGTCAGACAGGTCAGACAGACAGTCAGATCGACCGCATGGCCAGCGCCTTTGAGCATGAGGACCTGAACATCGCGAAATCCTGACCGATTGCAGGCCTGGATAGTAATTGTTTTTGTTGGGTATTGTGGTCGATTTCGACGCTCGTCATGCGCGCCTTTTCCTTGCCCTTCCTTACAATGATCGCTGGTGGTGCCCGGTCGGGTATGTCAGGAACCGGCTTACAGGCTGCGCGTAATGCACCTGATCGTTACGGGGCAGGACAGACATTTGAAAATCCGCGTCAGAGCTGAACTCGTCTACACATTCCCGGAGCACACGCAGGCCCTCGTCGCGATTCATGTCGCCCGCACGCCGGACCAGTCGATCCTCTCGGAAAGCCTTGTCATCTCGCCAGATACGCCGGTGCTGCAGGATATGGCAGACCACCATGGCGAGCGCCGTTTCCGCGCAGACCTGGCCGGGGAGACGCGCATTGTCTACGAAGCCGTCGTGGAGAACGCCAAGCGTGCCATTCTGCCCGCCGGTGCGTCGCTGCAGTCCTGGCTGGAGCTGCCGCCGCCGGTTCTGGAATTCCTGCTGCCCAGCCGCTATTGCCCGTCCGACAAGTTCATGTCCTTCGCGCACCGCGAGTTCGGTCATCTCGCGCCTGGCTCAGAGCAGGTTCTCGCCGTTCTGGAATGGGTCCATGCAAATGTGGATTACGTGCCGGGCTCCAGCCATTCCGCGACAACGGCCGAGAACACCTTTGTTGACCGCATTGGCATATGCCGCGATTTCACGCATCTCGGGATCAGCCTCTGCCGCGCGCTCAACGTGCCGGCCCGCGCCGTCAGTGCCTATGCCTGGCAGCTTGATCCGCCGGACTTTCATGCCGTGTTCGAAGTCTATCTCGACGGCGCCTGGTGGCTGGTCGATCCCACGCGCCTGGTGCCGGTGGAGAATCTGGTCCGTGTCGCCACGGGCCGCGACGCAGCCGATATTGCTTTCCTGACCACATCCGGAGCGTGTGAATGCCTTAGCCAGTCCGTGTCCGTGGAAGCTGTTACGGCCTGACACGGTCCTGTCCGGCCTGCATGGCCAGGCGCACGGGCCGGAAGCTCGTGCGGTGGGCAGGGCAGGGGCCGAGGCGTGTCAGGGCTTCGGCATGGGCGGCGGTGCCATAGCCCTTGTGGCGGGCAAAGCCATAGCCGGTATGGAGCGCGTCCAGGTCCAGCATCAGGGCATCGCGCGTGGTCTTGGCGAGGATCGAGGCGGCGGAAATGGCCGGTTCGGTCAGGTCACCCTTGATGATGGCGCGCGCGGCGCAGGGCAGGCTTTTCGGCACGGCATTGCCGTCAATCAGGATCTCGCCCAGCCCGCATTGGCTGATAACGCCCTCCACCGCGCGGGACATGGCCAGGAAGGTGGCTTCGCGGATATTCAGGGTGTCGATTTCCGCCACGCTCGCATGCGCGACGTACCAGGCCAGCGCCCGGTCACGGATCTGGGGGGCAAGGGCATCGCGCCGTACTTCGCTGAGGGCCTTGGAATCGGTCAGCCCGGCAATCGGCCTTGCCGGGTCAAGCACAACAGCAGCAGCCGTGACCGGACCCGCCCACGGGCCGCGGCCGGCTTCGTCGACGCCGCAGGTGAACAGGATTGGCTGGTTCATCATGCCAGTGCAACGCGAGTCGGTCTTGCTATCCACCCCTGCGTCAGCTTCAGTGGCGTCTGGCCGCCCCCCCGCCAACAGGATGTATCCCGCCATGCTTGAATTCCTTTCGTCTCCCGCCTTCTGGGGCAGTCTCGCGACCCTGACCTTCCTCGAAGTGGTCCTCGGGATCGACAACCTGCTCTTCATTTCCATCGCCACCGGGAAATTGCAGGGCGAGCAGAAAGAGAAGGCCACCCGTATCGGCATCTGGGGCGCAATGTTCCTGCGCATCGCGATGCTTGGTCTGATCTTCGTGATCATCAATCTCGACAAGAACGCCCTGTTCCAGATGCCCCACTGGCTGGCTGTCTTCGCGTCCGGCGGGGACGAGGCCGTGATGCATCATGTCGAGGACGTCACGGTGAAAGACCTGATCCTTCTGGCAGGCGGCCTTTTCCTGCTGTGGAAAGGCACGCAGGAAATCCATGCGGCCGTTGAAGGCACGGGGCATATTGAAGCCGGCGCCAAGAGTGGCTTTACCGCGGTTGTCATCCAGCTTTTTATCATCAACTTCGTCTTCTCGCTCGACAGCGTGATCACGGCTGTCGGCATGACCGATGATATTGTCGTCATGGTGACGGCAGTCGTGCTGTCGACCATTGTCATGGCCTTTGCTGCCGATCCGCTGGCAAAGTTCATCGGCGAGCATCCAACAACCAAGATGCTGGCGCTCGCCTTCATCCTTCTGGTCGGTGTGGCGCTTGTGGCTGACGGTCTCGGATTCCACATTCCGCGCGGCTATCTCTATTTCGCCATCGCTTTCTCGCTCGGCGTCGAACTCTTGAACATTCGCGCCAAGGGCAGCAAGCGCAAGACAGGAGTCCATTGAATGTCCGATCCCTATGCCATCCGCATCCACGAAACAGGCGGTCCCGAAGTCCTGAAAAAGGAGCCGCTGGACCTGAAACAACCCGGCCCCGGCCAGGCGCTGGTGCGCCAGTCGGCGGTGGGGCTCAACTTCATCGACACATATTTCCGGACCGGGCTCTATCCGGCCAAATTCCCCTTCACACCCGGTGGTGAGGGGGCAGGCCTCGTTGAGGCTGTGGGCGAGGGTGTGACCAGTTTGAAGGTGGGCGACCGCGTCGGCTATGTCGCATCAGGCACCTATGCAACGCATGTGACTCTGCCCGCTGACAGACTGCTGGCCTTGCCGGAGGGTGTGAGTGACGAGGATGCCGCAGCCGTCATGCTGAAGGGGCTGACGGCCTGGATGCTGCTATTTGAAATCCGTCCGATCAGGAAAGGCGACACGCTGCTGGTGTGGGCGCCTGTTGGCGGTGTGGGCAGCCTGCTCGTGCCCTGGGCGGTCAGCCTCGGCGCGCGGGTGATTGCCGTCACATCGTCAGAGAAAAAAGCCGCCATGGCCCGCGCCGCCGGGGCCAGCGATGTGATCGTGGGCTATGACAATGTCGCCGCGCAGGTGAAGGCCCTGACAGATGGCGAAGGTGTTGAGGTGGCGCTCGACAGTGTCGGCAAGATCAGCGCCGAGGCCTCGCTTGCCAGCCTGAAGAAGCGCGGCTGGTTCGTTTCCTATGGCAACGCGTCAGGGCCGGTTGATCCGATTCCTCCCGCGCGCCTTTCGGCTGGCGGATCGCTCGTCATGACACGGCCAGGCCTGTTCCATTTCATTGATACGCCCGAGGCCCTCGCACGAGGGGCAGGCCTTTTATTCGCAGCGCTCAAAGACGGCACGCTGAAGGCGGATATCGGCCAACGCTTCGCACTGGAAGATGCCGGAGAGGCGCATCGGGCGCTGGAAAGCGGGACGACGACTGGCGCCACCATTCTGGTGCCCTGAGGCGGGTCGTGGCTCTCAGGATATCCAATCGGGATGCACGGCGCCTCTGGCTGGATGCCCAGCTCCTGTCCGCGGCGCCCACAGGCCCTCTGGATCTGGCGGACATCATCCGCCGGCTGGGCTTTGTCCAGCTCGACACGATCCGCGTCGTGGCGCGGGCGCATGATCACATCCTGTGGAGCCGCAACCAGAATTTCCGCGAGAAGATGCTGGAAAAATGCCTGGCGCGCGACCGGCATGTGTTCGAGCATTTCACGCATGATGCCTCTCTGATCCCAATGGATTTCTATCCCATGTGGCGCCGCCAGTTCCGGCGGCTCGAGGCGAAGGTGCGCGGCTGGGAATGGCATCGCGGCATGCTGGACGAAGCCGGACGGGCCGGGATCTGCGCGCGCATTGCAGCCGAAGGGCCGCTGTCGACCAAGGCGTTCGATACGAAAATCGAAGGCAAGCGCGAAATGTGGCGCCGGCCGCCGCACAAGCTGGCGCTCGATTACATGTGGTATGCTGGAGAGCTGTCGACCTCGCACCGGGAGAACTTCACGAAATACTACGACCTGACCCATCGCGTGATTCCGCAGCACTTCCGCAATGTGGACCACAGCGACGAAACGCAGGTGGACTGGCTGTGCCGCGCGGCGCTCGCCCGGCTGGCCTTCGGCACAGAGGGCGATGTGCAGCGCTTCTGGGCAGCGGCAGACCTGTCAGAGGTAAAGGCCTGGGCGGCGGCCAATGCCGGTGAACTGATGCCGGTGGAGATCGAGTCGGCGGGCGGTGCATGGCATGTCGCTTTGGCGCTGCCGGATATCGAGGCGCGGCTGGCGGCTGCGCCCGCGCCCACATCGCGCCTGCGTATCCTCAATCCGTTTGATCCGGTGATCCGCGACCGCAACCGCCTGACACGTCTGTTCGGCTTTGAGTACCGGATCGAGATCTTCGTGCCGGCGGCGAAGCGGCAGTGGGGATACTATGTCTATCCGCTGCTCGAGGGTGACCGGTTCGTCGGGCGCATTGAGGTCAAGTCAGACCGCGAAAAGGGCGAACTGAGTGTGCATGCGCTGTGGCCGGAACCCGGCGTGAGATGGACGCAGGCCCGACAGGCGAAACTGGAGGCGGAACTTGGGCGGCTGGCGAGGTTCGTGGGCGCGCGCGACGTGATCTGGCTCGCTGCCTGAAAGGGCTCAGTCCGAGACGGGCAAGTCCAGCAGCAGCGCGGGGTCGATGTAGAAGTCTCCGCTGCGGTCCGGGCTCGCGATGTTGCGCCATTTGACGGCCCAGTGCAGGTGCGGGCCGGTGGTGCGGCCGGTATTGCCGGTTTTCGCCAGCAGGTCGCCGCGCTTCACAGTGTCGCCGGGTGTCACCGCGACTTCAGAAAGGTGCATGAAGACTGATGTGAGGCCCTGGCCATGATCAAGGAAAACAGTGCCGCCTTCATAATAGAGGTCCGGATCGGCGAGGATGACCGTGCCATCGGCAGGGGCGATGACGGGCGTGCCAACCGGGGCGGCCATGTCGTAGCCGCGATGGACCGATGTGGATTCGCAGGGCTTTCCGGTGACTTTCGACACGCCGATATATTTCCGCGTCGGGCCGAACGGCGAGGATGTGGGCGCGTTGGACGGCTTGATGAATCCCTTGAGGGCGCCGGCGCCCGGATTCAGGCTGGCGAATGCGTCCTGCTTGATCTTCCAGCTGCGCGCGGCATGGGCCTTCTGTTCAGGCGAACGGGCATCCACCTTGTCGCAGTCAAAGCCTTTGATGGTGCGGAATTCATCCTTGCGCGGGGCGATGGCGAGGTCGCCGAACGCCCCGCCGGAGGCTGACCAGCCGATGACGGATGGCGCTGTCGTGCTGATGCCGAACTGGGCCGTGCCGGTGGAATCCACAATCTGCCTGACGCCCGCCACCGTGATCGTTTCGCCCGGCGCGGCACGGCAGATGACAAGTCCGCCCTGGGTGAGTGCGCCGTCGCAGGTGGGCATTACCGGTTCGGCGGTGGAAACGGTGTCGGTTGTGGGCACTTGCGCGCAGGCGCCCGCGCACATCACGACGGCGAGCAGGATTTCGCGCAGGATCATCCCTTTGCGGACACCATGCGGGTGCCGGCAGCGGCGGCGTCCCAATAGGCTTCCTGCAGGTCGACGCTCCAGTAGCGCAGGGCCTGGAGCGGGATTTTGCGGCCTGTGACGGCACACACAACAAAATCACCCGGCGAAAGCACCTGGATATCTGCGTCGAGGTAGCGAAGGCGTGCTTCGCCCGCTTGGCGGTCGGATCGTGTCAACATTGCCCCACCATGCCCGATGAAGGGGAAAAAGAAAAGACTCAGCAAACAGGAAGTTTCTGCTTTGTTCTCC
>TARA_R110001606_G_scaffold73735_1_pt1 | contig 20223 bp, 18 predicted proteins | sample TARA_R110001606 | Tara Oceans TARA_R110001606 (sample SAMEA4398315) | marine metagenome | biome: Polar Biome; feature: [SRF] surface water layer (ENVO:00010504); material: water (ENVO:00002006), including particulate matter (ENVO:01000060) such as... | depth 5 m | reverse complement strand
ATTTCAATCCACAAAGGTCAACAGACCCTAATTAAGGCCTTTTTTATTTTTACTCGATAGATTTATTTTGCTAATAAAATATCGTGTATTTTTACTAAATCTGTCTTACCAGCGATGATCTCATCAGGTGTTAAACCCGATAGTTCATGCGGGAATACTAACCACTCTTCTGATTCATGAATGTAGTAGTCAGGTTTCATATCAACTTTAGAATTTTTTGGTTTGTAATACGGGCATGCAATGCGGATATCTTTAGGTAAGTTTAAACGCATCAATTCCGAAAGCTTTTCTTTCAGTGCAAAAATACTACGCCCTGAGTCAAATACATCATCAACAATCAATAACGAGTCACCTGCGTTAGCATTTTCAATAATGTAGTGTAGGCCATGTACTTTAATTTCTTTAGATTGCTTATTAATACCGTAATACGATGAAGTTCGCACCGCGATATGATCTGTCTCTATGCCCTTATAATCATAATACTCTTGCACTGCAATCCCAATTGGGGCACCCCCACGCCAAATACCAATAATAAAATCAGGACGAAAACCATCTTGGTATACTTGCGCCGCAACGCGAAATGAATCTTCAAGCAATTGTTGCGCTGTGATGTAGCACTTATCTGACATAATTAGAATTCCCAGTGTGAGTTGATCATTCAAGTATAGTTTATGAATACGACTTAAATAAAAGCAGCGCTTTTAATATAAGAAATATAACTTCAAACCTTAATCACTTGAAATGCAAAAGTGGAGCGAGATTTTAGCGCAAATAAACTAAAAAAGCTTGTTTCTGTTTGTAATTACATTTTTATAGCCAACAAAAAAGCGCCTAAAACGGCGCTTTTTTAAACATATTTAAGATTACGCTTTTTCTAGTAAAGTACGTGCAACCGTGCGCATCCCGACTGTTGTCGCGCCCGCAGCCCATTGACTCGTGCTACCCATATTAAACGCTGCCGCTAAATCCATATGCACCCAGCCTTTGCCGTCGTTTGGTACAAAACGTGACAAGAAACCAGCAGCATTTGATGCGCCACCATAACCACCGCCTTTTTGGGCACGGCTGTTAGCTGTATCAGCGTATGGTGAAGGACAGTTTTGTTGATGCCACTTTTCAAGTGGAAGTGGCCACGCGCCTTCCATTTCTTGCCCAGCAAAGCCTTCAACTTCACGTACAAACTCTTTATCAAGTCCAAATAAGGCATTGTACTCTTGACCAACAGCAACTAGCGCAGCGCCTGTTAGTGTCGCCGCATCAATAATTAAAGGTGCACCGGTTTCAGCTGCAGCCATTAAGCCATCAGCAAGTACTAAGCGTCCTTCAGCGTCAGTGTTAACAATCTCAACTGTCGTGCCGTTTTTATAGGTAAGGATATCACCCAGCTTATATGCATGGCCTGAAATAAGGTTCTCAGCACAGCATAAAAACAGTTTAATTCGTTTATTAATACCGCGACTAATAGCCAATGCCAAACCTGCGGTAACCGTTGCAGCACCGCCCATGTCGCACTTCATACCTAACATACCTTCGCTGGCTTTAATTGAATAACCGCCAGAGTCAAAAGTAATCCCCTTACCAACAAGCGCTGCATCTACAGGCGCATTTTCATCGCCAGTTGGATTGTAATCAAGAGCAAGTAATACAGGCGGGCGCTCACTACCGCGACCAACAGCATGGATACCAATCCACTGCTGCTCAAGTAGCGCATCACCTTTGATGATTTGATAGCTCACGTGTTCAGGAGCTAGTGATTGAATAAATTCAGCAGCTTTACCAGCTAAACTTTCAGGGAAGATATCATCCGCCGTGCCATTGATCATTTCACGCGCCCAAGTAGCAGAACGAAGTAATGAAGCAAGCTCTTGGCTATCTGTTTTAGCATTTTCAGCAAATTCAACACCGTGTAATGACTTAGGCGATACAAACCCTTGATAAAAAGCCCACTGTGTTTCTGTACACCAGCAATCACCAGCTAGCACGACATTTTTAACGCCTTGATTGGCAATACTGCGCGCGGCTTTTTGTACATTTACTAATGTTTCTTGTTCAGATAAATGAACCGTTGCACCGTGCTCATTAAAAGATAACGTGGCGGTTTCGCCCCAATGCGATGCAGCACCCTGCTCGCTTAATTGAACAACAAATTTTTCAGACATGTTAGAATACTCTTTGCGCTAAAATAGTGACAATGAGTTTACTATAGCCACAACAACTTCCCAACTGCTTGAGACCAAATAACTAAAATAATGAAATATACAACGCCACTCCAACACGCTACTTTAATCAAACGCTACAAACGTTTTTTAGCCGATTTACGCCTTAGCGATGGCTCAGAGTTTACCGCCCATTGTGCCAACACAGGTAAAATGACTGGTTGCGCGGAGCCTGACTTTGCAGCCTTTTATTCCACCAGTAGCAATCAAAAAAGAAAATATCCTCACTCATTAGAATTGACGCAAAACCAGTTTGGCCATCTGATCTGTGTAAATACGGCAATCGCGAATAAAATCGTTGCAGAAGCACTTCATGCAGCGCTAATCAGCGAGCTTAACGGCTACACTAAAATACAGCCAGAGGTTAAATATGGTGATGAAAATAGCCGTATCGATTTTTTACTTACAGCTCCCCAACGCCCAGACTGCTATGTAGAAGTAAAATCTGTCACTTTACTCAGTCAAAATGCCCCACAAAGTGGCCAAGGTTACTTCCCTGATGCCGAAACTCTTCGCGGTCAAAAGCATATTCGTGAATTAATTGAAATGGTTGCACAAGGCCATCGTGCAGTGCTGCTGTTTGCAGTATTACATCAAGGGATTAAGCAAGTTAGTGCGGCGCGCCATATTGACGAAAAGTACGCCCAACTAGTTGATTTGGCAATTACTAAAGGTGTAGAAGTAGTTGCTTATAAAGCAGATATTTCGAGCGCTGAAATTACACTAATAGAAAAGCTCACTTTTAATTAAAAGCGACTTGTTTTTAAGGTTTTCGCCCATATAACAAGGCAAGTTTTTAAGCACTTATCTATAAGTAATGGGTGTAAAAACCACTTATCGTACCTTTTTTAATTTTATTGATGCGGTTTAAGTAGGACTAATTAATGAAAAATAAATTTGCCTAGGCCATAGGATTCTGTTATTTATAGCCGCCGGCTCATGCTGGGCATTATATTAAGGATTTAGGAGAAAGTTATGCCAGACCAAAAAAAATTAGGGTTATTGGCTCAGGCCGGATTAGAACCATACCAGGAAAAGCCGGGCGAAGAGTATATGAATGATGCACAACGCACTCATTTCAAAACTATTTTGGAAGCATGGCGCAACGATTTACGCAATGAAGTTGACCGAACTAAATCGCATATGCAAGACGAAGCTGCTAACTTCCCTGATCCAGTTGACCGCGCAGCACAAGAAGAAGAGTTCTCTTTAGAACTTCGTACTCGTGACCGTGAACGTAAACTGATCAAAAAAATTGAAAAAACGATCCAATTAATCAAAGAAGATGATTTTGGTTTTTGCGATTCGTGCGGGATTGAAATTGGTATCCGCCGTTTAGAAGCACGTCCTACAGCTGACTTGTGTGTAGACTGTAAAACGCTTGCGGAAATCAAAGAAAAACAATCTGGACGTGGTTAATTACTAGTAATTAATCAATGTCTACCACAGCCGTTACTGCGCCTATGCGCAACTATCGCGGTCGCTTTGCGCCGTCACCTTCTGGACCACTTCATTTTGGTTCTCTTGTGGCGGCTGTGGGCAGCTACCTTGACGCGAAAAGCAACCAAGGCACTTGGTTAGTCCGTATTGAAGATATCGACACCACACGTGTTGTAGACGGCGCCGCTAAAGATATTCTCAATACCTTAGAAGCCTATGGTTTGTACTGGGATGAAGACGTAGCCTATCAAACTCAACGCCATGACTTGTATGCGCATACCATTAATAATCTAAATAACCAGCACCTAATTTATGCTTGCCACTGCTCGCGCAAAGAAATTAAAGCGCTTGGCGGTATTTATCAAGGCCATTGTCGTCATTTAAAGCATAGTCAGAACAGCAGCGCACTGCGTTTAATTCAGCAACATGCTACATGCCAATACCATGATCTCATTCAAGGTGAGATAAATGTAGCTCATGATCTCGCCCACGAAGATTACTTAATAAAGCGCAGTGATGGGCTATTTGCTTATCAACTAGTGGTGGTCGCAGACGATATTGCCCAAGGTATCACTCATGTCGTACGCGGCGCAGACTTGCTTGAACCAACCGCACGCCAATTGAGTTTATTTAAACAATTAGCTGCCACGGCCCCCCATTACGCACATTTACCATTAGCAGTCGCTAAACCTGGGTTTAAATTATCAAAACAAAACTATGCCCCAGCTATTAGCAAAAGTAACCCCAAACCGGCTTTGCTGAGTGCATTCGAATTTTTAGGGTTGGCGCCAAAAGATGAATTACTTGAACTAAATATCGAGCAAATGCTAGCTTGGGCAGTCGACAATTACAGCTTGCAAAACGTCCCTAAAATGACACAAATTCAAATTTCGCAAAACCCGCACAGTCATACAACCGCCTTTACGCATTTAAACAAATAAAAATTCACTAAAAAGGGCTAATTTTAAGGCCTTCAACTTAATTTTTAAGCTGTGCTGGTATATGATAGCCCACCTTAAATGTGCAATTCATTTAATTAATACCAATTGCGTTAAGGTTGTACACTATTATAGCAACAGTCAAGTAGCTCAATAACAGGATAATAATTTCCAGCATCGTTATGCTAGAAAATTTTAACCCTAGCAATGACTGTTTAACTGACTAGAATGAACAAGACTCTAATACCATAGGTATTACCAAGTAAACGCAACACATGTGCAGTTAATAGCAAAGTGAAGCTATACTTGGTTTGATTTTGATGGCGTCCATCAAATAACCGAATTCTGTAGGAGACAGATTATTATTTCCAAGCTTTTTCAATTTTGTCGGCAAATTATTGGCCCAACCGCCTCTGTAACAGCCGAACATACCCAAGTCTCTGCGCAGCCTTTAATAGTTGGACGCAATGAGCATGGTATTTCTCGCAAACAATTTAGCCCAAATGCAATCAAGGTATTATATCGCCTGAAAGACGGAGGCTTTGATGCCTACCTTGTTGGTGGTTGCATTCGTGATATTTTGTTAGGTCAACAACCAAAAGATTTTGATGTGGTCACCAATGCCACTCCTGATCAGGTTAAAAAGCTATTTCGTAATTGCCGCTTAATTGGCCGTCGCTTTCGTTTAGCACACATTGTTTTTGGTCGTGAAATAATCGAAGTGGCCACCATGCGTGGTCATCACGAAGCGCCTGAAGATAAAAACCAAATTAGCCAATCGAGTGACCAAGGACAACTGCTGCGCGATAATGTTTTTGGTAGTATTGAAGAAGATGCTGAACGCCGCGATTTTTCAATCAATGCGTTATATTATTCAATTAATGATTTTTCAATCCATGATTATGCTAATGGCTTAGCAGCTATTAACGCTCGACAAATCGAGATGATTGGTGATCCAGCAACCCGTTACCGCGAAGATCCTGTACGTATGCTGCGCGCAGTTCGCTTTGCAACCAAACTCGATATGTCGATTGCACCGGCAACCGAGCAACCATTAAATGAATTAGCAAGCCTGTTAGATAATATACCTGCAGCGCGGTTATTTGAAGAAACACTGAAACTGTTTTTAAATGGCAAGGCCGAAGCAAACTTTTTAATGCTACGTAAATATGGCCTTTTCAAATCATTATTTCCAGCCCTTGATAGTATTTTAGATAGTAATCCTGATGGCTTAGAATTCGCTTTAATTCAACAGATGTTCCGTAATACAGATGAGCGTATTAATGCGGAGAAAAAAGTAACTCCAGCATTTATTTTTGCTGCATTGTTATGGTTCCCATTATTGCAAATCACTAAAGCACTGCAAGAACAAGAGCAACTATCTGAATACGATGCTTTCGCTCAAGGTATGAACAAAGTACTCAGTGATAATGCCCAACATATCGCCGTACCAAAACGCTTTACCCTTGGCGCTCGTGATATCTGGCATATTCAACACCGCTTAGATAAACGCTCAGGACAACGTGCATATCGCCTGACACAGCAACCACGCTTTAAAGCTGCGTATGACTTTTTACTTTTGCGCGTACAGGCCGGTGAAAAACAGCATCAGCAATTAGTTAACTGGTGGACTGACTATTTAAAACAAGACATCAATGGTCAAAAAGAGCTAGTTAAAGCGTTAGGTACGCAAGGCGCAACAAAAGGCCGTCGTCGTACTCGCCGCCGCAGCCCAAAACCAGCGGCTGAATGATCATGGAAACCGTCTACCTTGGTTTAGGGGCTAATTTAAACGCCCCTCGTACTCAGCTAGATCATGCTGTTGCAGCACTGCGTGCATTGGCTGATTGCGAGTTTATTGGTGTATCGCATTATTACGCGAGTAAACCGATGGGCCCGCAAGATCAACCTGACTACGTTAACGCTGTTGCGGCGCTAAAAACCACGCTATTACCTGAGCAGTTGCTTGATTTAACACAACAGATAGAACTTGAACACGGTCGAGTACGAAAAGCACAGCGCTGGGGGCCGCGCACCTTAGATATTGATATTTTATTATTTGGTGATCAAGTCATTAATAGCGAGCGTTTAATTGTGCCACATTATGGTCTAACTGAACGCGAGTTTGTGGTTTACCCGCTACTTGAAATAGCCCCAAATATTACGCTGCCAAATGGTATATTACTTCACAGTATTAGCACTAATTTGGCACTAAACGAATTACAACAATTACCTCTGTAATTAATTTCAGGCCGTTGCCTACGAGGATACTATGTCTAAAATAACCGTTTCTACGCTTAATAAAATGAAAGCAGACCAACAAAAAATCACGGCATTAACGGCCTACGATGCCAGCTTTGCAAAGTTATTTCATGATAACGGCGTAGACGTTATTTTAGTCGGTGATTCGTTAGGCATGGTGTTACAAGGTGGCGACGATACACTGGCTGTCACCAATCAAGATATTGCATATCATACTCGCAGCGTACGCGCCGGGAGCCGTGATTTATTCGTCATTGCAGATATGCCATTTATGACCTACTCAAACCCAGCCGAGAGCTGTAAAAATGCAGCAGAATTAATGCGAGCTGGCGCTAACATGGTCAAACTTGAGGGGGGCGAATGGCTGTATGACTCAGTTGTTGCGCTGACTCAACAAGGTATACCGGTATGTGGACATTTAGGCTTAACACCGCAATCAGTACATGTGTTTGGTGGTTTTAAAATCCAAGGCCGTAGTGAACAACAAGCACAAAAAATGATTAGCGATGCTCAGGCGCTTGCCGCGGCAGGCGCACAAATGCTGGTTCTTGAATGTATTCCATCTGAACTTGCCAAATTAATTACTGACGCGGTTAATATTCCTACCATTGGTATTGGTGCAGGTAATCAAACTGATGGCCAAATTCTAGTCATGCATGACTTAGTTGGCATTTCAGCAGGTTACATCCCTAAATTTTCTAAAAACTTTTTACTCGAAACAGGCAATATGCCGGATGCGGTTAAAAAATATTGTAGCGACGTTAAAAGTGGTGCTTTTCCAAGCACGGAACATGAGTTTAAATAATGCAGTCGATCACTGAAATAAAATCATTACGTAGTCAAATTAAAGCATGGCGCCAAGCAGGGCTTAGTGTAGCACTAGTGCCAACTATGGGTAATCTACATCAAGGGCATTTTTCACTCGTTGAGAAAGCCAAAAACATGGCTGATAAAGTCGTGGTTAGTATTTTTGTAAACCCAATGCAATTTGGTGTCAACGAAGATCTTGATAACTACCCGCGCACCCTCATTGCGGATAAACAAGGACTGGCAGAGCTTGGTACTGATATTGTATTTACCCCAAGTGTGGAAGCCATTTACCCTAACGGTTTAGATGCGCAAAGCTTTGTCGATGTGCCAAATATATCAATGGGTTATTGCGGCGGATCACGTCCAGGTCATTTTCGCGGTGTAGCAACGGTGGTTACTAAATTATTTAACTTAGTACAACCTGACTATGCGTGCTTTGGTGAAAAAGACTATCAACAGTTGCAAGTGATTAAAACCATGGCTCATGACCTGTCAATTCCAGTAGAAATTATTGGCGTTGCAACCAGCCGTGAAGTGTCTGGGTTAGCTATGAGCTCTCGCAATGGCTACTTATCAGAAGCTCAAAAAGAAACAGCGACAGTGCTATTTAAAACCCTTAATTGGAGCGCAGAACAGTTAAACTCGGGGCAGCGTGATTTTGACGACATATGCCGACAAGCAAAGCAGCAACTAGAGCAAGCAGGGCTCAAAATTGACTACTTTGAAATAGCTCAGCGCGATACCTTAAAAAAAGCTACACTCAATGATAGTCAACTAGTGATTTTGGCGGCAGCCTTCTTAGGGCCAGTAAGGCTAATAGACAATCTGCTCGTTGATATTACATAAAAATAATTGGGATAAGCATGAATTCATTATTAAAATTATCAAGCATTTCGCTGTGTATAGGCATATTAGCTGGGTGTCAAAACCAAATAGAAAATCCAGAAATGCAGCAATGCGCACAACAGAATTATCAATGTGAAGTGAACTGCGAACAGCAAAGCACCGGCGAAGGCATGGTATATAAAGTATGTAATACTAAATGTATTGAAGCCTATAACCAATGCAAAGCAAATGCCCAAGCATTAGGTAATGTGCAATAACTAATGTTAACTTGCCAATTATCATGATTGGCAAGTTTCCTCCCTCCCAGCGCCTACTTTAGGCAAACTTTCTACATCCAACCATCGTGATTTTTCTGCCATTCACCTTATAGCAAGGTTTACTCTAGTAATATCTACTGACATTAGTAATAAGTAGTCATACATTGCGTGTAATTATTTTCAGTTTATACAAAGAAAGTACACCCTCTACGATACTAGTAAATATAAAGTCATTGAAATATATAAGTTTATTTTAGGTTCGTTTTTTGCAAACTTGAATTCAACTAACTAAAGCATTTTAAAATTAACCAGATAACGGCTAAAGGAAAAAACCTCATGGAAACGATAACGCGGGCAGCTCTGTATCCATCATTTAAAACGAGGGTATTATTAGGTGCATTATTAGCCTTGTGTGCATGTAATGTCAGTGCGGCAGAACAACCAATAACAAAATCTGATGCGGATACTGCTGATGCTGTACCAACTACACAGCTAACTTTGCTTACAATCCCTTCTGAAAAATTATTTGCGGTGGTAACAGCTAGAGCCAAACAACTGGCTGCCAAAGACTACGTAGCAGCTCCCGTAATTGCTGTTGATGCGTTAAATAATATTAATTATCAGGACTATCGAGCGATTCGTTTTCGTCAAGATCATGCGATCTGGAAAGATGAAAGTTTATATGAGGTACAGTTATTCCATCCAGGTTTTCTCTATAAAAACCCTATCGCGATTAACACAGTTGATGCTGATGCAAAGGTAAAAAATCTACCATTTAAAACTGATTACTACCGCTATGATGGCACCGCAGCACCACTTGAGCAGGAAATTACCGCGGCTTTAGGCACCACTCAGTTGGGGCATGCCGGTTTTAGATTACACTTTCCTCTAAACAATAACGACTACAAAGATGAAGTTGCTGTATTTCAAGGCGCTTCATATTTTCGCATAGTGGGCCCTGATCAAGTGTATGGTATTTCAGCACGTGGCCTAGCGATTGATACAGCACTCAGCTCTGGTGAAGAGTTTCCAGTATTTAAAGAGTTTTGGTTAGTTAAGCCAAAACCTGAAGACACACATATTGTGCTATATGCATTACTTGATAGTCCTTCTGTTACTGGCGCATATCGTTTTGAGATCAGTCCATCAACAGCAACTGAAGTAACAACTAAAATGCAAATATTCGCCCGCAAAGATATCAAAAAACTAGGTATAGCACCGCTTACAAGCATGTTTTACCACGGCGAAAATAGCACTAAATTCTTTGATGATTACCGACCAGAAGTACATGACTCTGATGGTTTACTAATGCAATCACAAGACAATAAATGGGTGTGGCGTCCGCTAAATAACCCTAAACAGCTTAGTGTAACGTCATTTGGTTATGACAATCCAAAAGGTTTTGGACTAGCACAGCGCGACCGTGAGTTTAATAACTATCTCGATACTGAGGCACATTATCATGCCCGCCCAAGCCTGTGGATTGAACCACAAGGACAATGGGGAAATGGTCGAGTTGAGTTAGTAGAAATACCGACTGATACCGAGACCAATGACAATATCGTTAGCTATTGGGTACCAGAGCAACCACTTAAAGCAGGTGAAACACTTAGTTTTAGTTATAAATTGTCAACATTTAACGCGGCGCTTGCAAGCCAAGATAAAGCCCGAGTTTTACGCACTCGCATTGGCAGTGCTGCATTACCCGGTGAAGAAAATCCACCACCAAAAAGTCATCGCCAATTTACGGTTGACTTCACTGGTGACAATATTAACAACTTGTCAGCCAAACTAAAATTGCTTGCTAATTTGACCCTAAATTCAGGTGAAATAAGCGATAAAACAGTTCAACAATTACCAAATAATGAAGGATGGCGTGTTGCTTTTAAAGTCGCGCCAGAGGGCGGTAAGCCTGTAGACATGCGCTTATCATTAACACTACGTGACAAAGAAGTTAGCGAGGTATGGAGTTATGTCTGGTATCCAAATGACGTCGAGTAACAGTACAATGCCTTTTAAAAAGACTCGTGTATGGCTTTTTTCACTGTTAGTGTTAGCCATCTCAGCTTATGGTATGTGGATCATGTTTGATATTTTAAATTCAAATGGCATGACCCCGCTTGAGTATGCATTACTTGCGCTGTTTTCAATTACCTTCACTTGGATTGTGACCGCATTTTGCAGTGGCTGTATGGGATTTATTTTACAATTATTTAGAATTGACCCGCTGACACTGACGCGCCAAAAAGCAATCGAAATTGATCAGCAAGCATTGAGTAAAACCAGAACTGCTGTCGTTATGCCTATCTACAATGAAGATACGCAGCGAGTTATCGCAGGTTTTGAAGTGAGCTTACGTTCACTGATAAAAACAGGCCAATTTGCGCATTTTGATTTCTACTTATTAAGTGATACACAAGATAAAGAAATAGCTAACAATGAGCTAAAAGCGTGGCATGCCTTGACCGAACGCCTAGGTGATTTTGCCAAACAAACTTTTTACCGCCGCCGTGAAGATAACAAACACCGTAAAGTAGGTAACTTAACTGACTTTTGCGAGCGTTGGGGCAGTAAATACGAGCACATGATTGTACTTGATGCAGATAGCATCATGACGGGTCAGTGTATGCTTGAGCTCACCAGCAGCATGATCAACAATCCACAAGCTGGGCTTATTCAAACGATTCCGATCCCTGTTAGGCAAGATACCTTCTTTGGTCGCTTTCTACAGTTTGCGTCAGTACTTTATAGTCCAATGCTAGCAACCGGTTCAGCTTTTTGGCAGACTAATCACGCTAATTACTGGGGCCACAATGCCGTCATTCGGGTTAAAGCGTTTATTGATTGCTGCGGTTTACCGGTGCTCAAAGGTAATGCCCCTTTCGGCGGCGAAATTTTAAGCCATGACTTTGTCGAAGCATCATTACTGCATCGTTCTGGCTGGGATGTATTATTACTCAGTGATATACAAGGTAGCTACGAAGAAGTACCGAGTAATATTTTAGATTACGCTATTCGCGACAGGCGTTGGGTGCAAGGCAACATTCAACATTTAGGTTTGTTACCTGCGTCGGGTTTAAAAATAATCAGCAAGCTGCACTTTTTATTAGGTGCAACGGCATATATTTCATCATTAATTTGGTTATCAATGTTAGTGCTAAGTACCATAGATGCGGTCACCCGTGCACTAAACAGTAATGTCTATTTTAATCAGGCGTATCAATTATTTCCGACTTGGCAAATAGCAAAAACAGAATTAATTAACTCGTTGCTTTTTGTCACAATTGTGTTGTTATTATTACCGAAATTAATGGGGATTATTGTCACACTGATCCATCGTAATAAACAATTTGGCGGCTCATTTAAATTAATTTTAGGCTCAATCATTGAAACCGTGTTTGCTATTATTATCGCCCCGCTGATGATGGTTTTTCATAGCTACTTTGTGGTGTGTGTATTTTTAGGTAAAAAAGTAACGTGGGACGCCCAGCCTCGATCAGGCCGCATGGTTCCGTGGCAAGAAGCGATAGGTTACACATTACTATCAACCTTAATCGCCTTAGCTTGGGGCGGTATTGCTTATTACTTTACGCCTGTATTCTTTTGGTGGTTATCGCCGATTTTAGTTGGATTGATCTTAGCAGCCCCAATTGTACGATATTCAAGTAGCATAGGCTTAGGCGTTAAATTACGTAAAATGGGCATATTTATTTGCCCGAGTGAAGTTGATAATAACGACACCCTTGCAGCCTTACGTGTACATGAGCAAGAAATAGCATTACCGAATGATGATGTTGCTAACTTTACAATCCCTACATTGGGGCAAGAGCAATCTAGCGTAATGCCAATTCAGAGCTTTAAGCGCCAAGGTTTAAGTAAACGTAAACGCGTTTTAAATGCCCATCAACAGCTCAAAAAGAAACTATTTAACTAACCTGAACTTAGTTGATATAAAAAAACCGCGCAATTTACATTGCGCGGTTTTTTATTAATTCATAGTTGGCGTTAAGTTTAAAGAAGACCTAGCTTCTTAAGTTCGCCCATTGCCATCTTGCCAGAAAGTGGTACATAACCATCTTTCTCTACAATTTTTTGGCCATCTTGTGATAACACCATTTTTAAGAACTCTGCTTCAATAGGCGCAAGCGGTTTATTCGGGTGTTTATTCACATAAACATATAAAAAGCGCGACAGTGGGTATTTACCTGTTGCTACATTTTCAAGTGTTGCATCAACAAAGTTATCGCCTTTTTTCGCCAGTGGTACAGTACGTACGCCTGATGTTTTATAACCGATACCTGAGTAACCAATTGCATTCACTGATGAAGAAATTGATTGCACTACCGATGCTGAACCTGGTTGCTCGTTCACGTTGTTACGGAAGTCTCCTTTACATAGCGCTTTGTTTTTAAAGTATCCGTAAGTACCAGATACAGAATTACGGCCATAAAGCTGAATGTCTTTTGCAGCCCAATTCCCCGTTAAACCTACATCACTCCAACGAGTCACATCTGCATCAGCACCACATTTACGAGTTGAAGAGAAAATCGCATCGATTTGGTCGATACGTAAACCTTCAATTGGATTGTCTTTATGAACAAATACTGCCAATGCATCAATCGCTACACGTACTTCAGTAGGTTTATAACCGTAACGTTTTTCAAACGCTTCGATTTCTTTTGATTTCATTCTGCGGCTCATCGGGCCAAAGTTTGCTGTGCCTTCTGTCAATGCCGGTGGCGCAGTAGATGAACCAGCCGCTTGAATTTGGATGTTCACATTTGGGTAAATACGTTTATATTCTTCAGCCCAAAAGGTCATCATGTTGGCTAAAGTATCAGAGCCCACAGATGAAAAATTACCTGAAATACCACTGGTTTTTTGATACTCAGGAATAACTGTATCTACTGCCATTGCTTGTGCAGATACAAATGTTGTTACTGCCACACCCATTGCGGCTACTAGGTTTTTAAATCTCATTAGGTTGCTCCGATTTTGTTCGTCTATTTCTTAACTGTCGTCTACTCTAAAGAGAATAGATGACAGTTAGATTACTCTAAAATGACACTTTTATGACTTTGGGCTTTTTGGCTCAATTATTTAATAGCACTGTTTTTTCACGACTAAAAGCAAACGAAAAACATGATCCTTCGCCTAATTTACTTTTAATTATCAATTGGCTATCGTGACGAGTTAATACATGTTTGGTGATGGCTAAACCCAGCCCTGAGCCACCGGTTGTACGACTACGCGCTTTATCAACCCGATAAAAACGCTCAGTTAAACGATTAATATGCTCTGGTGCAATACCATCGCCATTATCAACCACTGAAAAGTACGCTTGATTATCTTTTAGCTGCCAGCTTACGGTTATTTTACCGCCCGCCTTGGTGTAATGAATGGCATTAAACACTAAATTAGAGAAGGCACTGCGCAGCTCCTCTTCAGCGCCTTTTATATCGACGTTAGCATCAATATCAAATATCAACTCATGCCCTTTGTCTTGATTCAATGATTGTGCTTCAGTCCTAATATAGCTAAGTAACTGCGGTACATTGATCGCTTTATCATTATCTTGACGTCGAGCGCCTTCAATACGTGATAACGACAATAGCTGATTTACCAAGCTATCCATGCGTTTACACTGTTCAAGCATAGTACCTTGTGCTTTATTCCACATTGCCGGTGGTGGCACCATATCGCCATCAAACATTTCTAAGTAACCTGTAACAACGGTTAATGGCGTACGTAGCTCATGAGATACATTGGCCACAAAGTCTTTGCGCATTTGCTCAAGTTGCTTCAGTCGCGTGACATCACGCACAACAACCATTAATTGTGAGCTGGCATATGGCATTACCCGAAACTCTAAAACTTGCTCAACACTGTGACCATTTTCAAGTTCTAATGCTTCATCAAACAATTCCGTTTGCATATATTTCGCAAATTTAGGATCGCGAATAAGGTTGTCAAGCCGTTGACCATGATCCGCTGGCCACTGTAATCCAAGCACTTTTAAAGCTAGTTGATTACACCAAACAATACTTAAATCACGTTGTAGAACAATAACCGCATCAGGCACTGCTTCTGCGCCATCGCGAAAACGACGGATCAAATCAGCTAATTCATTACGTTTTTTACGGTTGCGATGTTGTAAATGGTAGATCCCTTCAAATACTTGCTCCCATGCCCCCTCGCCTTCAGGTGGATTAAAACTACGTTGATTCAATAGCCAATCACTGAGCCGATAGAGTTGATGATAATGCCAAACAAGCAGTGAAAAAGATCCTAAAAATAAAAGCAAAAATGGCGCACCAATAAGCACGCCAATTAATAATAAAGGTAGGAAATAGATAAACAGACGCTTTGCTAACGCCTGCTTATTAACAACTCGATACATACACTCACTTTACCTTAGAGTAAGTAAATTTAAGCCAAAATTAGTTATTGGCTTGGTCATCTCCATGACTCTTATAATTTACTGGAAAAACGATAGCCTGCACCACGTACAGTTTGTACTAAACGGTCATGACCAAGCGGTGCAATCGCTTTGCGTAAGCGACGAATATGCACGTCTACGGTTCTATCTTCAACATAGACATTAGTCCCCCATACGTTATCTAGTAGCTGTTCACGGCTATAAACACGTTCAGGATGAGTCATAAAGAAATGCAATAAGCGAAATTCTGTCGGTCCCATATCCAACTCGCTACCTTCAGAGGTAACACGGTGTGAAATAGGATCAAGACGTAAACCATGTACATCAATCGCTTCTTCCAATGAAGTAGGCGACACACGACGAATAACGGCTTTAATACGCGCCATTAATTCTTTTGGTGAAAATGGTTTAGTAACATAATCATCAGCACCGACTTCAAGACCGCGAACTTTATCTTCTTCTTCGCCGCGAGCAGTCAGCATAATAATAGGAATTTGGCGAGTATATTCACTTTGCTTAAACTTTTTAGCAATTTGAATTCCACTACCACCTGGTAGCATCCAATCTAATAACACCATATCTGGATAAGGCTCTACCATCGCTGCAATGGCTGAATCGTAATCTTCCGCTTCAATTGCTTGAAAACCATTTTGCTCTAATACAAAAACCAGCATCTCTCTGATCGGTGCTTCGTCATCGACGACAAGTACTTTACGTGACATTCCAATTTATCTCTTTCGTTATCGAACTAGTTTTCATTATTATGACTAAGTATGACATTTTTATGAAAGTGTAACGTGTAAATCGAAATGCGGGGTAAAAAATGCAAAATAAACCCGTTTAAGGTACAAAATTAGCATACATTATCAAATTTCACATTTAAAAATCATACTTTATAATTGCTACATTACTACTTTGTATTAAATTCCCCTTTCAATAATCAACTATACAGTATCACGATGTAAGCCACGAAAGCATCTTCACACTCTAACTCAATTAAAACGCCTATTAACATCGGCGATCATTAACAGAGATCAAAATCCTACCAAGTTTCATTTCAGGGATCATTCGTTTACCAACCGAGTTAGATCTGGGATCAGTGTTTTACCTAGCCAAAGCCATAAGTTGTTGATCATTTATACAACAAAGCTTTGAAATGGCTATTTTTATAACAAAACCTCTGCCAATCAAGCTGATCCTTAGTAAAAATCTGATCCCAACAAAGCACAGTTAGTAAAGCAATGATCCCAAAGCCCCTGCTTGGTAAAATAATGATCTTTTACGATCAGGTATAAAAAAGCCAGTAGCTTTAACACTACTGGCTGTTTTATAACTTAATAAATTAAATTATTTAATTTTCGGATCTAATTCACCCGTTAAATATTTAAGGTGCATCTCATCAAGTGAGATTGGTTTGATCTTACCTGCTTGACCCGCTGTACCAAATGACTCATAACGTGCAACACAGATCTCAGTCATTGCTTTTGTCGCTTCAGCTAAATACTTACGTGGATCAAAGTTTGCTGGATTAAGCGCAAGATGGCGACGAATAGCCCCTGTAGATGCTAATCGTAAGTCTGTATCGATATTTACTTTACGCACACCAAACTTAATTCCCTCAACGATCTGCTCAACTGGCACACCATAGGTTTCTGGGATCTCACCACCATATTGGTTGATGATCTCAAGCCATTCTTGCGGCACTGATGACGAACCGTGCATAACTAAGTGAGTGTTAGGAATACGTGCGTGGATCGCTTTAATACGATCAATCGCCAAAATATCATCCGTTGGCGGACGTGTAAATTTATACGCGCCGTGTGAAGTACCACACGCAATCGCTAAGGCATCAACATGGGTTTTACTTACAAAATCGGCCGCTTCTTCTGGATCGGTTAGCATTTGGTCTGTGGTTAGTTTACCTTCAGCACCAACGCCATCTTCTTCGCCAGCTTCGCCAGTTTCAAGTGAGCCTAGCACACCTAACTCGCCTTCAACAGACACACCACAAGAGTGTGCAAGTTCAACAGTTTTACGCGTTACATCAACGTTATACTCATATGATGATGGTGTTTTACCATCGCTCATTAACGAGCCATCCATCATCACTGATGAAAAACCTAATTGAATTGAACGTTGGCAAACGCCAGGTGAGGTACCGTGATCTTGATGCATTACCACTGGAATATGTGGCCACTCTTCAATCGCAGCTAAAATCATATGACGTATAAATGGGGCACCAGCATAGGCACGAGCGCCAGCTGAACCTTGTACAATTACTGGGCTGTTAGTTTTGTCAGCCGCCATCATAATAGCGCGGATCTGCTCTTGGTTATTAACGTTAAATGCTGGTACGCCATAACCATGTTCAGCTGCATGATCAAGAAGTTGTCGCATACTGATTAAAGCCATTTGGTATTCTCCAAATTGTCGATAGCTGCGCACGCGCAAAACTACCTAGTTCGAACGGAATAGTTGAGTTCGGTGCAATCACTGCACCTCGATAGTATTGGCTCTTGCCAAATTTACCGTCATACAAAACCAGCTATTAAATAAGGGTGAGAGGTATTTAATATCTGATCATACTCAGTGTAGTTAGCAGCCTAAACTAACAATTGCTAACTACATTGAGTAAACGCTAATTACTTAGCGCGTTGTTCAAGCATAGCAACTGCTGGTAATTTTTTCCCTTCTAAAAACTCAAGGAAAGCACCACCGCCAGTTGAAATATACGAAATTTTATCGGCAATGCCGTATTTATCAATCGCTGCTAACGTATCACCGCCACCAGCTATTGAGAACGCATTTGAATTAGCGATTGCTTGAGCAATAGCACGGGTGCCATTACCAAACTGGTCAAATTCAAATACACCTACTGGACCATTCCATACAACAGTACCTGCATTAGCAATAATTTTTGCAAGTTTGCTCGCTGTATCTGGGCCAATATCAAAAATCATATCTGTGTCTGTTACTTCGCTAACATCTTTTAATGTTGCAACGGCTGATTCTGAAAACTCATTGCCAACAACCACATCAGTAGGTACTGGTATTTCACCATTATTACTTTTAGCAGCCGCACTTAGCTTATTTGCTTCATCAATTAGGTCAGCTTCGTATAATGACTTACCAACCGGGTAGCCTGCCGCAGCAATAAAGGTATTTGCAATACCGCCACCAGTGACTAATTGATCAACAATCGTTGAAAGTGAATCAAGTACTGTTAGTTTAGTTGATACTTTAGAGCCGCCCACAATCGCCACTAATGGACGAGCGGGGTTATCAAGTGCTTTACCTAATGCCTCTAATTCAGCCGCCAATAGTGGGCCTGCACAAGCAACATCTGCAAATAAACCAACGCCATGGGTAGACGCTTGAGCACGATGGGCGGTACCAAATGCATCCATTACATACACATCACATAATGCAGCAAGCTTTTTAGATAACGCTTCGTCATCTTTGCTTTCGCCAACATTAAAGCGTACGTTTTCAAAAACGACCACTTCATTATCAGCAATTTCAACGCCATTTAAGTAATCTTTTTCAAGACGTACATTTTGCTCAAGTGCTTCATTAAGGTAATCAACAACTGGCGCTAAAGAAAACGCTTCATCATATTCCCCTTCCGTAGGGCGGCCTAGGTGTGACATAACCATTACTTTAGCGCCTTTTTCAAGGGCTAATTTAATACTCGGTAATGCAGCACGAATACGTGCATCTGAGGTCACTTTACCTGCTTTTACTGGTACATTTAAATCTTCACGAATTAACACGCGTTTGCCGTTTAAATCTAAATCCGCCATATTTATGACCGACATGGACTTCTCCTTAGTTAACGATACTGACTTGAAATATATAGGTTTTATTTTTAGGTTTGAACTTTTATATTAATTACTTGCTGCCATCATCACTCGTGCTGTATCGAGCATTCTATTAGCAAACCCCCACTCATTATCACACCACACTAACAACTTTATCAGTCGTTTATGACTGACTCGTGTCTGTGTGCCATCTATAATACAAGAATGTGGGTCATGATTAAAATCAACCGAGACCAATGGCTCTTCGGTATAACTTAAAATACCTTCTAGGCGATCTCTCGCTGCTGCTTTTAATACCTTATTTACCGCTTTTAAATCAACATCGGCGTTGACAGTCACACTCAAATCCATCGCAGTAACATTGATAGTAGGTACTCGCACCGAAATAGCTTCAAAGCGGCCATGGAACTTTGGTAAAATACGCTCAATACCGCGAGCTAATTTAGTATCAACGGGAATAATCGACTGACTCGCAGCGCGGGTACGACGTAAATCATGATGATAAGCATCAATTACTTGCTGATCATTCATCGACGCATGAATAGTCGTAATCGCCCCTGATTCTATACCAAAGGCATCATCAAGTACTTTAATCACCGGTACTATACAGTTTGTGGTACATGATCCATTAGAGACAATCGTATGCTCAGCGAGTAGTTCATCATCATTGATACCATAGACAATCGTTGCATCAACATCCGCATCTGCGGGCTGAGAAAATAAGACTTTCTTTGCGCCAGCATCAAGATGTAATTGCGCATGTTCACGAGAGTGATACACACCAGTACATTCTAAAACCACATCAACATCAAGTAACTGCCAAGGTAATTCACGCGGGTTTTGTTCTGCAAATAAAGCAATTGTATCGCCCGCTACCGATAAGGTGTCTTCACCTAAAGTAACTGGAAACGCAAAACGGCCATGAGACGTATCATATTTAAGAAGATGAGCGATCCCTTGAGGATCAGCAAGTTCATTAATCGCAACAATTTTGATCTCGTCGCTTAAGCCCGATTCATAAAGAGCGCGAACAATATTTCGACCAATTCGACCAAAACCATTGATTGCAAGTTTGATTGCCATGAAGAAGAAAATCCACTCTAGTTGCTTGCAGATAAAGGCAACCTGCCTTTTAGATGCGCGTATTGTAATCGACCTTTGTCTTGATTATAAGAGGGAAAGTTAAATAAATGT
>TARA_R110001606_G_scaffold8070_3_pt1 | contig 20243 bp, 20 predicted proteins | sample TARA_R110001606 | Tara Oceans TARA_R110001606 (sample SAMEA4398315) | marine metagenome | biome: Polar Biome; feature: [SRF] surface water layer (ENVO:00010504); material: water (ENVO:00002006), including particulate matter (ENVO:01000060) such as... | depth 5 m | reverse complement strand
ATCGAGGGCTCCACGGTCGGCTTCGTCGCCAACCAGCCGATGACGCTTGCCGGCGTGCTCGACATCGACGCCTCGCGCAAGGCAGCCCGGTTCGTGCGCTTCTGCGACTGTTTCAATATTCCCGTCGTCACCTTCGTTGACGTGCCGGGCTTCATGCCGGGCACCAAGCAGGAATATGGCGGCCTCATCAAGCATGGCGCGAAACTCCTCTTCGCCTACGCCGAGGCCACCGTGCCCAAGGTCACCGTCATCACACGGAAGGCCTATGGCGGTGCCTATGACGTAATGAGTTCCAAACACCTGCGCGGCGACGTGAACTATGCCTGGCCCACGGCCGAAATCGCAGTGATGGGCGCCAAGGGCGCGGTCGAGATCATCTACCGCAAGGAACTGGGCGACAAGGACAAGATCGCTGCGCGCACCAAGGAATACGAAGACAATTTCGCCAATCCTTACGTTGCTGCCCGCAAGGGCTATATCGACGACATCATCATGCCCCACTCCACCCGTCGCCGCATCGCCAAATCCCTCCGCACCCTGCGCACCAAACAGCTGGAAAATCCGTGGAAGAAGCACGATAACATTCCGCTGTAGTGTTTTTTGTGTTTCGTATGCGGAGCAACGTAGTGCTCGCGGCAATTATGACTGCTTTGTTGGCATCTGGTTGTGACAACCAGGCAGTGCGAGAGCGATCATCGCAACATGTGCCCACGATGGACCTGGATGCCCTGACTGAAACATTGACCGAAAAGTTGAAATCCAAATCGTGCAGCTCGACAAACCTGAAGCCTCTTGAGGAAGTGACACGTCTCGCACCGGAAGAATCTGCTTCCTGGCACGATAGCGTCACCGTCTAGAGCGGAGACGAGATCGCGCGCATGGCGTTCAGGTGCGCTGAAACAAACAAGGACGATGAAGACCCTGAAAGCAGGACTTTGATGTACTTGCTGATGAAGAGCGCCGAGAAAGACTGCGCGCTTGGGTTGAGCGAGATCGGGGCGGCACTGATGTACTGTTACCAAAACGTCGAGCAGAACGACGCGTTGGCGTCCTATTGGCTCGAGCGCGCAGCAGCGAAAAGCGAGAGCCTGGCCATGTTGTCGCAAGGCAGACTGCATGTCGAGCATCGGCTTGGCGAGCAATCATCGCTCGACACAGGAAAGTAGCTCCTTCAGGCGTGCGCATTCGTCGGCAATCAGGAATGCATGACTGAGCTTTCGAACGCTAGAGTTTGCGGGACGCGTCAAGCAGTAGGGCTCCGTTGATCACCTGGTCGGCTCATGCCGTGCGGATTTAACTGTCCGGCAAGCGTAGCAAGGGGGAGGTCAGGCAGGGGTCGGGCGGACTCGCTCCGCGAAATCCGCTTCCAGTCCGCAAACCGTGGGCTCAACGCAGCGATACGCTCCATTGCCCGCCACGCCGGTTTACCTCACCATCGCCCAATGTCTCAGTCTCTCCAACTCCGCCTCGCGCTCCCCACAGACAGCGCCGCCCTCGTCGCCATCCTGCACGACACGTTCGACTCCACATGGCGCCCCCAGATCACGCCCGCGGCCGTGGCGGCCTACCGGCAAGGCAGCCGCCCCGCTGCCTATGTCGCCGTGCGCGGCCATATCTTCCAGGTTGCAACCCGCGCGGGCGCCGTCGTGGGCTTTGTCGACTGGCAGGATGATTTCGTGCATGCGCTCCACGTCCATTCCGCCCATGCCCGCTCCGGCGTCGGCACGGCGCTGATGGATCGCGCCGAAGGCGAAATCGCCTGCGAAGGCTTCCCCGCCGCCCGGCTCGAAACCGACACGTTCAATACGCGCAGCCAGGCCTTCTATGCGGCGCGCGGCTATGTCGAAACGGGTCGTTATCCCGACAAGGAATGGAACAGCGGGCTGACGACGCTTCTGTTGGAAAAGCGGCTCGGCTGAGCAAAACACGCCGCCGCCCAATCCCCCCCCTTGCTCGCCCTTAGGGAACCCTTCCTACATTCCTTCCATCACCACGGAACACGCCGCCCGGCGGCGCAAAGGAAGGAACACAATCATGGCTGAAGCCTATATCTGCGCCGCCGTGCGCACCGCCGGGGGCCGCCGCAATGGCCGCCTTTCGGGCATCCACGCTAACGATCTCGGTGCCCGCGCGCTGGACGCCGTCGTCGCCCGCGCCGGGATTGACCCCGCCGTCATCGAGGACGTGATCTTCGGCTGTGTCACGCAGGCTGGCGAACAGGCTGGCCAGGTCGGCCGCATGGCCGTGCTCGCCTCGGGCCTGCCCGACAGCGTGCCTGCCGTCACCATCGACCGCCAGTGCGGCTCGTCCCAGCAGGCCATCCAGTTCGCCGCGCAGGCCATCATGTCCGGCACACAGGATGTCGTCATCGCGGGCGGCGTCGAATCCATGTCGCGCGCCCAGATGGGCTCGAACTACCTGCCGGGCTCCGGCATCTCGCCCATCTCCGACACGATCAAGCAGAAATACGGCATCAAGGGCTTCAGCCAGTTCGTCGGCGCCGAAATGGTCGCCAAGAAGCATGGCTTCACGCGCGACGACACCGATGCCTTCGGCGTCGAGAGCCAGCGCCGTGCTGCCGCCGCGACAGAGGCGGGTGCCTTCGCTGACGAAATCGTGCCCGTCGAAATCATCACGCCCGAAGGCGAGACCGAAATGCACATGGTCGATGAAGGCATTCGCCCCGGAACAACGCGTGAAGCGCTTGCGGGCCTGAAGACAATGGCCGAAGGCGGCATTCTCACGGCCGGCACGTCCAGCCAGATTTGCGATGGCTCGTCCGCCGTCCTCGTCGCCTCGGCCGAGGCCGTGAAGCGCTATGGCCTCACGCCGCTGGCGCGCATCCACAATCTCACCGTTACCGCCGGTGACCCGGTCATCATGCTGGAAGAGCCACTCTTCGCCACCGACCGTGCCCTCCAGCGCGCCGGCATGAAGATGGCCGACATTGACCTGTACGAGGTCAACGAGGCCTTCGCCTCCATCCCGATGGCCTGGCTGAAGCATACCGGCGCCGACCCGGACAAGCTCAACGTCAATGGCGGCGCCATCGCTCTTGGCCACCCGCTCGGCGCCACCGGCACCAAGCTGATGACCACGCTGGTCTACGGCCTCAAAGCCCGTAACAAGCGCTGGGGCCTGCAAACCATGTGTGAAGGCGGCGGCATCGCCAACGTGACCATCATCGAAATGGCGTAAGGCCGAAAGGCCCTCACCTCCGATGGCTGTGCGACGGGCCCTTCCTCTCCTACAGGAAGAGGGGGCAGGTCATTCAGCGCGGTCAGCCCCTCTCCCGCGCGTGGGAGAGGAGGGACCCGCTGACGAAGGCAGTGGGAGGTGAGGGCCTCTTTCCCCACCCAGATTGACCCGGTGTACATTGCCCACCAATGCCAACCTTCTCCCTGCTCTCGCCGCTGATCTTCTTCCCGATTCAGCGCCTCAAGGCACGGTTCAGGGAAAACGGCGGCTCCGGCAGCCAGATGCTCCGGTGGCTCACAAAGACAGGGCGCGTCAGCCTCATTCGTGCACCACTATCGGATCAGCTCAGGCTCGCCCTGAGCTCGGAAGAGACTCCGTATCCCCGGCGAACGACGGAGCTGAGAACCGATCTGCCAGCGCACCGCGACGACCCCGAAGCAGGCCCAAGCGCGCGCAGGGCAAGGCCGGATCGATCCCATCCCCGACAGCGGACGCTGCGCCTGATCCTGACACGCCAGTCCTACCCCAAAGCGCCCTCACAGGCGCCGCACGTGCTGGGCCTGACCTAGCGCCGCGTCATCATCTGTGCGACCAATCTCCAGAGCTGCAGCGCAAGGGGCGCGCGGCGACGGGAGATTTTCGCGATGATGAACCGGATTGCACGGGCCGCGCTGGGTGGCACGCTTTGGCTTGGCGCCTGCACGCATGCGGCCTCCACCCGGGATGAAACGCTGGTCGAAGCGCCCGTCGCCGAGGCGCCCATGCCGACGGTCGAGACCTATTCCATCCTCACCAACAAGACCAGGATCGGAGCCCTGACGGCCACCCGCACCGGCGACGATATCTCGGTCAATTACGAATACCGCAACAATGGCCGTGGCCCGACACTGGCTGAATCCATTACGCTCGGCGACGACGGCCTGCCGGTCAGCTGGACCGTCGATGGCAACACCACGTTCGGTAACAGGATCGCGGAGAGCTTCTCGCGCGCCGAAGGCACGGCCAGCTGGGTCGACACGACCGGCCCCGGCAGTGCCCCGGTCACCGAGCCGTCCATCTATATCGCGCAGAACCCGACGCCCTATTCGCTCGCCATCTACTCCAGCGCCCTGCTGGCCGATGAAGACCAGACGCTGCCGGCCTTTCCCGCAGGCGCCCTGCGCCTTGAAGCACTGGAAACGGCCACAGTCGACGGCACGCCGGGCGTCGTCTCGGCCACGGCCTATGCCCTGACAGGGGAAAGCCTCGACCCGACCTATTTCCTGCTCGACGAATCCGAGACCCTGTTCGCGCTGATCTCTCCGAGCTTCGTAGTTGTCCGCACCGGTTATGAAGAGGCCGAGCAACAGCTCAACGATCTCGCCGTGTCCCTCTCGACCAACCGGTTCGAAACCATTCAGGCCAAGACTGCCCACACGTTCGACAGCCCCCTGCGCATCGCGGATGTCCGCATCTTCGATCCGGTCACCAAGGCACTGACCGGCCCGGTCTCCGTGCGTGTCGAAGGCAGCGTGATCAAGTCGATCGATGCAGCCAATGCCAGTCATCCCGAAGAGGCCGTTATCGACGGCAAGGGCGGAACCCTCGTTCCCGGCCTCACTGACATGCACGCCCATCTGGGCCAGGACGACGCCCTGCTCAATATCGCCGCCGGAATCACTCTGGTGCGTGACATGGGCAATGACAATGGTGTGCTCAACACGCTGATCGAAAAGATGGACAGCGGCCTCCTCGCCGGGCCGCGCGTCGTCAAGAATGGCTTCATCGAAGGCAAGAGCCCGTTCAGCTCGAACAATGGCACGCTGGTCAATAGCGAAGACGAGGCCATCGCTGCCGTGAATGCCTATGCCGATGAAGGCGATTTCTTCCAGATCAAGATTTACAATTCGATGAACCCGGCCTGGGTTTCCGCCATGGTCGCTCAGGCCCGCAAGCGCGGCCTCGGTGTGGCCGGACACGTCCCGGCGTTCACCAATGCCGATGCCATGATTGAAGCCGGTTATGACGAGATGACCCATATCAACCAGGTCATGCTCGGCTGGGTGCTGGCCGAAGACGAGGACACACGCACCTTGCTGCGCCTGACCGCCCTCCAGCGCCTGCCCAGGCTCGATCTCGACAGTGATATCGTGCGGCACACCCTGGATCTCATGGCGGAAAACAATGTTGCCATCGACCCGACTTATGCGATCCACGAGGCGCTGCTCCTGTCGCGCAATGGCGAAGTCCAGCCCGGCATGGCCGACTATGTCGATCACATGCCGGTCGGCGTCCAGCGCGATGCCCGCGCGGCCTGGTCGAATATCGAGACTCCGGAAGATGATGCAGCCTATGCCGGTGCCTTCGACCAGATCACCGACACGCTGAAGCGCATGAAGGATCGCGGCATCCTGATCCTTTTCGGAACCGACATGGGTGGCTCGTTCACCCTCCATCGCGAGCTCGAACTCTACCAGAATGTCGGGTTTACCCCGGCAGAAATCCTCGCCCGGGCGACACTTGAGGAAGCGGCCTATATGGGGCTGGCAGATGAGCTTGGCTCCATCACGCCCGGCAAGAAGGCAGACTTCTTCCTCGTGCCCGGCAATCCGGTCGAGGACCTGAAGGCGATCAAAACGATTACGTTCGTCGCCAAGGACGGTGTCGTCTATTTCCCGAGCGAGATTTATCCCTATTTCGGCATCAAGCCCTTCACCGATGTGCCGCAAATCATTGAGCCGGCGCCAGCCGAACAGGGCACCTGACATTGGCCCTGTAATAGGTGTTGCTAATTGGCCACTGCAAAAACTGTTACAGGCCTTGTTAGAATCCTGGAGGCCGCGACGCCTTCGAAAGGTGTGGTTCGCTGTGATTGCGGTTAACGCAATGGGTTGAATAAATTCAGAAAATTAACTCGCGGCCCCACGGCATATGGGGCCGCGTTAACGATCATTACCGATTTGCAACAAGGCGCAGGCTTTCACGCTTAGTTTACGGGTCCGGCGCATTCTCGGCGAAGGTTAATACCAAGCCTTCCGTTGTTAAGAGGTAATATGATGCTGAAGAAAACTGTGCGCTGGGGCGCAGACGTCGGATGCCAGTCGAAGATCAAGCCGCTGGAGACGACGGCAGAACTGTCTGATTTCGGTCTGAAAGGAAAGCTGGCCCAGGGTGAGCTCGGCTTCAATCGTGCGCTGACCAAGCGCGACGCCAAGCAGGACGCCACCGATGCCATCCCGGCATCCGACGCCATCACGCAGGACCAGTGGAGCGAACGCGAGCAGCAGATCGCCGAACGCGCCGAAACCGTGCGCCGTGGCCTGACCACCTGGCTCAGCACGACGGCTGCGAGCGTCCGCAACTTCATTCACGATTGCACCCCGATCGACATCTACCCGGACCAGTTGCGCGAGGCGATCAAGTCGGAAGAGAATGAATACCGCCATCACGAGATGGATGACGTGACCGATGCCCGCGAGAGCCATTCTGCCGCCATCATCGAGCTGCAGACCTTCCGTGCCCGTCATGGCGACCGGATCGGCGACCGTACGCCCGACATCAAAAAGAATGTCGAGCAGACAGTGGCCATCCTGATCTTCATCATGGTGCTCGAAGGTGGGTTCAACGCACTCCTGTTCAAGGACGCACAGGCATCCGGCCTGTTGGGCGGCCTTATGATTGCCTTTGCCGTCAGCGCCGTGAACGTCTGCTTTGGCGTGATCACGGGCTTTTTCGGTCTGCGCTACGCGCTGAACCATCCGCATATTGCCCTCAAGATCCTGGGCGCCATCGTGACCGCCTTTGGCCTCGTCGGTGGCGTCCTCCTGAACTTCTTCGTCGCGCACTTCCGTGACGCCGTGGAGACAGGACTGATTGCGGCCACCCAAGCTGGAACGATGGCGGAATTCTCGATGTTCGACATCGCGCCCGGCACCGTGCTGGTCAGCATGTTCCCGAACATCTTTGGCCTCGAAAGCTTCATCGCCCTCGGCCTCCTGTTCATGGGGCTCACCGTATTCGGCCTCGCTGTTTACGAAGGTTATGACCGCATATCCGACCGCTATCCCGGCTATGGCCGCGTATGGCGCAAGGAGCGCAAGGCCTATGAGCGCCGCCAGCAGGTGCGCAATGGCGTGCGCGATGACCTGTCAGACTATTTCACACAGTGCCGCCTCTGGTTCGAGACCCAGCTCTCGCGCCATGCGGCTGCCAAGCGTGAAATCGAAAAGGCCATGAATGAACTGGAATCGCGCCGCGATGTGGCGGTCTCGATCGCGGCGAAGGCGGCCGATCAGGAGCGCTCGTTGAAAGTTGCCTATCGCCAGGCGCACCGCCGCCAGCGCAACCTGCTGCGCGACAAGCTCGGCGAGCAGGCAGCCTGCCCGGCCTATTTCGACGAGATCGTCACGCCCCAATTGCCGCCTTTCGACTATTCGAAAGAGCGCGAGCAGGCGAATGCAGCCATCAAGGCGATCGACCAGAACCTCAAAGCGCTCAACATGACCCGCGAGTGGCTGGAGACCCATATTCAGCAGGTCCAGAAGGGCCTCTCTAGCATCGACAAGAAAGTGGGCGAAGAAATCGAGAAGGTCCGTGACGGCAAGAGCGCCGGCAAGGCCTTCGTATCCGTGGACGAAGCGCGCCGGGCTTAGGCCCGGCGGCAGGAGGCAGAGACAATGGCGAGAAGACGAGAAAAAGGGCCCTGGTTCTGGCGAGGCATGATCGGGGCCATGCTGGCAGGCGTGTTCGGCCTGTTCGCACTGGTCGCATTCAACATTCCGCCAAGTGTCATGGCAGACACGTCCTGCCGGATGGACCGCAAGGACCCGGCGCACACGATTATCCTGCTCGACCAGTCCGATCCGTTCAATCCGAACGACCTGGATTGGGTCCATGAATTCGTCGACAATGAAGCGCGGGCCTTGCCGAAATACGGTCGGCTCACGGTGATGACGCCGAACGCTGCGAGCCCGTATGACCCCAAGGTCATTTTCGTGAAGTGCTCGCCGGGCAGCATCGCCGATGCCAATCCCATCACGCAGAATCCGCGGATGATTGAGCAGGCATGGCAGTCGACGTTCTACAAGCCGCTGATCGCCGAGATTGAAACCGCACTTGAAGATACGCGCCAGCCAAGCTCGCCCTTGTTCGAGGCGCTGTTCACAATCGCTGACCGGGCCGATTTCCAGTCGACCAACGAGAACCGTCGGGTCGTGGTTGTGTCAGACCTGATGCAGCATTCCGAGGCCTTCTCGATGTACAAGGTGGGCGCCGATTATGACGCCTATCTTGGCTCGAAACTCGCCCAGACCAAGCCGCAGATGGAACGTGTCCAGGTCGTCGCCCGCATCGTGCCGCGCCAGATCTACGACCTGCCACTGGCTGATGTGAAGGCCTTCTGGCGCGCCTACTTCACCGAGGCTGGCGCCGACTATGGCTCGGTGAACTAGGCGATCCACTTGTCCTTTTGCAGGTAGGCCGCCCTCACAAGGCGGCCTGCTTTCTTGGGTGGCGCGACGAAATCGGCATTTCCCGCCAGCCTGCTTTGGTGTAACCGCCCGGAATGACCGACATTCGTCCCCTGCCGCACATCATGAAGACAAAGCCCTACGTGCCCGGCGGCAAGCTTGCCGGCGCCAAAGGTCCCGTCGTGATGCTGGCCTCGAACGAGAACCCGTTCGGGCCCAATCCCCTCGCCATCGAAGCCATGCGCGAGGCGGCGGCCAGCGTTCATGTCTATCCCGATCCGACCTATGGCGCATTGCGCGGCGCCATCGCCAGGGCGATGGGCATCACGGATGCCAACCGGATCGTCGTCTCGTCCGGATCAGACGAGATCATCCATCTGCTGACGCAATGCTATGCCGGACCCGGCGACGAAATCCTGCAAACCGAGCACGCGTTTTCGATGTACGCCGTCTCGGCCACCGCCCACGGCGCGGCCTGTATTTCGGCGCCGGAGACAGACCTTACGGCCGGTGCCAATGCCATACTCGCCTGCATATCGGAGCGGACCCGGATACTTTTCCTCGCCAACCCGAACAACCCGACCGGCACGATGATGTCAGTCGATGCGCTGACGGCTTTGCAGGATGCGCTCCCGCCGCATGTCCTGTTCGTGATCGATGGCGCCTATGGCGAATATGTCGGCCCGCACTATGAGGCGGCCATCCGCGACCTCGTCGATCGGCGGGCGAACACGGTGATGATGCGCACCTTTTCGAAGATCCACGGACTGGCGGCAGCCCGCCTCGGCTGGGCCTATCTGCCTGAGGAGATTGCCGAGACCTTCCAGCGCATTCGCGGGCCCTTCAATGTCAACAGCCTTGCCGTTGCCGCCGGCATTGCCAGCATCAGCGATCCGGCCTTCATCCAAATGAGCCGCGAGCACAACACGCTCTGGCGGGCGAAAATGACGGATGCCCTCAATGCAATGGGCCTCGCCACGCCGGGCTCTGAAGCGAATTTCGTGCTGCCGGATTTCGGTTCGGCAGAGCGGGCGGCCGCGGCCAATGACTTCCTCAAGGCGCGTGACATTCTCGTGCGCGCGGTTGGTGGTTACGGCCTTCCCACCCGCCTGCGCATCAGCGTTGGCTCGGCCGAGGACAATGAGGCGGTTCTCGCCGCCCTCAGGGACTTCACCGCGTCGCGCTGATATTGTCGATCAGGCGCGTCTTGCCCATCCACGCAGCCCCGAGCAGCCGCGCGACCGTTCCCGGCGCCAGCGGCGTATCCGGCAGGTCGCGCAGCGTGTCGGGGTCAACAAGGCTGACATAGTCGAGCGTGCGAAAGCCGGCCGCCATGATCAGGGCCCGTGCTTCGTCCAGCGCAACCGATGGCGTCACGCCAATCGCCAGCCGCACTGACGCCCGGTGCAGTGCCCCCTGCAACGCGCCGGCGGCGATCCGCTCGTCCGGCTTGAGGTAGAGATTGCGGGATGACTGGGCGAGGCCATCGCCATCGCGTGTTGTCTCCCCCCCCAGGATTTCGACGGGAAATCCGAGGTCGCGCACCATGCGCCGGATGATCTGCAGCTGCTGGTAGTCCTTCTCGCCGAACACAGCGACGTCGGGCTGCACATGCAGGAACAGGCGGGCGACCACCGTTGTGACGCCATAGAAGAAATGCGGCCGGTAGACCCCGTCGAGCAGATCTGACATGCCCTCGACCCGCACGTTCGTGGTGTTGCCTTCGGGATACATCTCTTCGACGGACGGCAAATACACCAGATCGCAGTCGACAGATTCCAGCCTGGCAATGTCGGCATCTGCGTCGCGCGGATAGGTATCGAAATCCTCTCCGGCAGCAAACTGCGTGGGGTTCACGAAGATGCTGGCAACGGTCCGGGAGGCCTTTTCCCGTGCTTTTTCAATGAGGGAGAGATGCCCTCCATGAAGGGCCCCCATCGTCGGCACGAATCCCACTGTCTCACCTGTCTGCTTCCATGCCCGGATGCACTGTGACAGCTGGGCACGTGTGTTAACGACCGTGACCGGTTTACCTGTACGCGAATTCACTTTGAAAAGGCCCCGACTGGCTATGAAGTAAACGACTTGTTAACCCAAACGAGGGAATTTTAAAGCCATGACACACCGCATCCTCGCTCCGATTAAGTCTTTCGCGCTTTCTGCAGCCCTCCGGGTCGCTGCTGGCAGGTCCAAAATGCTTGAAGCTGTGGCACCAGAGCCGCGCGTACGGTCTTTTGAACCGGACCATTTGTCCGACGAATGGATGTTTGATTCGCGCGCCACGCCGGTCTCGGCTGAGGCTTATGTTTTCTCACGCGAGATGTCGCGCGTATCGGGTGCCCTCAGCGGCCTGCGGTCCCTGCTCACACAGATCTCGGCACACGCCCCCGTGCTCGACAGGATGCCGGAAGGCGTGCCATTCGGTGCGCTCGTGGGCGATGCGTTTCTGTTCGATGGCGAGCCCATGGCGGCAAGCTACGGTCCGGCACCAGTCGAAGACGCTGACCTGTTCGACGACCGGCCTGCCTTCTTGCCCGCCGCGACTCGTCGCGGCAGCGAGGAAGTTTCGCGAGTCGCCTGAGGAATTCGTTCCTTTTCTTTCAACCCTTGAGATCGTGTGGAGTCGCCCAACATGCCCGCAGATGGATTCGCCCCGGTAAGTCAGGTGGGTGGCCCGGACATGTCAGTGCAGCAACGCGATGCACGGGTGATTGTCATCGGAAACGAAAAGGGCGGAGCCGGCAAGTCGACTGTTTCCATGCACCTGTCCGTTGCGCTGATGCGCATGGGCAAGAAGGTCGGCATCATCGATCTTGACGTGCGCCAGCGTACCCTGACCCGCTATCTCGAAAACCGCCTGCGCTGGATGACCTCCACCGGTGCCAAGCTGCCGATGCCGGAAATCATCCGCGTCGATGCCAGCACAGAGCGTGATCTCGACAAGGCAGAAGCCGAGGAAACCCAGCGCTTCCTGTCCAGCCTCGCGCGCCTGAAAAAGGCCTGTGATTTCGTTCTGGTCGATGCGCCCGGCGGTGACACGTTCCTGTCCCGCCTTGCGCATGTCAGCGCCGACAGCCTGATTACGCCCCTGAATGACAGCTTCGTGGACTTTGACCTGCTGGGCGACGTGAACCCGCAGACGCTCGAAGTGATCCGGCCAAGCTTCTATTCGGAGATGGTCTGGTCGTGCCGCAAGAAAAAGGCACAGGCCAGTCGCCGTCCGATTGACTGGATCGTCATGCGCAATCGCATGTCGCCGCTGGCCGCCAAGAACAAGGAACGCGTCGGCGAAGCGCTTGAAAACCTGTCCAAGCGCATTGGTTTCCGCCTTGCACCCGGCCTGTCCGAGCGCGTGATCTATCGCGAGCTCTTTCCGGCAGGGCTGACCCTGCTTGACCTCACCGAGAAAGGCTCCAACGTGTCCTTCACGATGAGCCATGTGGCCGCGCGTCAGGAAATGCGCGACCTCCTGATCGTCCTGCAATTGCCGGAACTGATTGGCGCTGAAATCGAATTCTAGTGCCGGGGTGTCCGGTCGCGAATGCGATCGAACCCTTCCTTGATCATCGCAAACCGCGCGTCGACACCAGGTTCGAACTGGGTGTCGGTGAAAATATAGGGCCAATCGCCCTCAATGGCTTCGCGGACCAGTTCGCCAACATAGAGCGGATCAATCCCTTTATTGATGAGGTCGGTCGCCGTTTTGGCAAATTCAGATTCGCTTGCCTGAGCCGCCGCGGCGTCCACATCAATCTTGTCTGCATAGCGCCCCGGAAGGTTACGTGCCGATTCCATGATTTTCGTGCGGATGAAGCCCGGGCAGAGTACTGACATGCCTATTCCACGCGCGGCGAGTTCCGGCCGCAGGCCCTCTGACACCGCCACGACACCATATTTGGTGGCGTTGTAGGCCGGTGCGACAGCAGCCACGAGGCCGGCCATCGAAGCCGTTGAGACGATCTGGCCGCCCTCGCCATGCGATTCGATCAGCGGGCCAAAAATCTCTATACCCCAGACAACGGACATGAGGTTGACCCCGATTGTCCAGTCCCAGGCCGCATCGTTCCACTGGCCATAACCGCCTGCGCCACCGACACCCGCATTGTTGACGAGAATATGCACTTTGCCAAAGCGTTCGATCGTGGCGTCGGCTGCGGCCTGCAACTGGTCCTTAAGGGACACATCCGCGATCACGCCGTCGACGTCAGCATTCGTTTGCTTCAGGTCGCTTAACGCCTTGTCCAGAGCGTCCTTCTCGATATCGCACATCATCACTTTGACACCAGCCTGCGCCAGTGCCGTGGCAATGCCCAAACCAATGCCTGATGCCGCGCCCGTCACGAATGCAGTCTTGCCAGCCAGTTCTTTCATTTCCGTCCCTCGTTTTCTTTCAGCTTGCGACGCACGGACCTTCAGGACAAGCCGTGACGCATCGGAAGCCTAGGCAGGCAGGGCCACAACGCTTATAGGCCTCGCGCATGGCGACTTTCCCTTTCCAGATCAAAGCAACCGAAGGCGCGGCCCGCACCGGCACCCTGACCACGCCGCGCGGCGAGATCCGCACGCCGGCCTTCATGCCTGTGGGCACCGCCGGTACCGTCAAGGCGCTCTATATGGATCAGGTGGCCGGGGCAGGGGCTGACATTATCCTGGGCAATACCTATCACCTGATGCTGCGGCCAGGCGCGGAACGGGTGAAGCGTCTTGGCGGCCTGCATGCGTTTTCCGGCTGGAAAGGCCCGATGCTGACCGATAGTGGCGGCTTCCAGGTCTGGAGCCTTGCCCAGTTGCGCAAGATGGACGCCGATGGTGTCACCTTCCAGAGCCATATTGACGGCTCCACGCACCGGCTCACACCCGCGCGCAGCATCGAGATCCAGGCCGACCTGCTGGGCGCAGATATTTCCATGCAGCTTGACGAGTGCACGAATTTCCCGTGCACCCACAGGGAGGCCGAACGCAGCCTCACCCTGTCGCTCGACTGGGGCCAGCGTTCGCTGGACGCCTTCGGCGACCGCGAGACACAGACCCTGTTCGGCATCATCCAGGGATCGAACTTTGCTGACCTTCGTGAGCAGTCCGCCAAGGGTGTCGTCGCGCAGGGCTTTGGCGGCATCGCGCTGGGCGGACTGGCGGTGGGTGAGGGGCATGAGCAGATGTGCGCCACCATCGACATGACGGTCCCCCACCTGCCTGACGCCCTGCCGCGCTATGTCATGGGTGTTGGCAAGCCGATCGACCTTGTGGAAAGCGTCGCGCGCGGCATCGACATGTTCGACTGCGTGCTGCCCACCCGGTCAGGTCGTCACGGTCAGGCCTGGACATGGGCCGGGCCGGTCAATGTCAAGAATGCGCAGTTTGCGGAAGACCTGTCGCCACTCGATGATGGAGTCGATTGCCCGGCCAGCCGCGACTATTCACGGGCCTATTACCACCACCTGTTCAAGGCGGGCGAGTATCTGGGGCCCATGCTGCTCAGCTGGCACAACACAGCCTTCTTCCAGGCTCTGATGGCCGAAATCCGTCTCAGTATTCGGGCGGGACGGTTTGAAGCCCTTCGCTCTGAATTGGCGGTGAGGTGGGCTGGGACAAAGTCGTCGCCGAAGGCGGAGACTGAGGCGTAGGCGCGGCTGGAGGCGGCTGAGGAAAATCGCCCTTGAACATGATGTCGTCGTCTACAGACGGGTGCACCATGAAGTCCGGACGGGCAGGCGGCGGGCAGCCCTTGGCCAGCCCATAACCCTTCAGATACGCACGTTGCTGCGCGCCGATCTTGAACGCCTTGTTGTATTTTTTCTCATGGCCTGCAGCACCCGTGGCTCTCCGGATCAGGCCACGGAAAGGGATGAAGCCCCGGGCCTCGGATGCCAGCGCGTTCAATGTCGCTTCAGCGGCCGAATCGGCGAGGATTTCGGTGCGCAGGCGTTCGTCCGGATTGGGCGTGTCCCAGTCTGGTCCCAGCACAAGGTCAAGCCGTGCCAGTTGGGCCTCCACCTCGTCACAGGTCAGAACCGGCGAGAGTTCGTAGGGGCTCTCCATGCCTTCCAGCAGGGGGGGAATCTCGTCTCTCCGAAGGTTGAGGTCTTCCAGCGGAGACAATGCAGCGTCCGGCAGGCCTTCGCGCGTCTTTTCCACCGCGCTGGTCGTTGCGGTGCTGACATTGCTGCCCAGGGAGGGGGCAAAGCTGCCATTGGCGGGGGCCGTTGACTGTGGGGTGCTGGCGCATGCGGCAAGCGCAGCAAAGGCGCCAGCACAAATTAATCTTGTGCTCATATGGTGAGGGTGAAGCGAAAAATATGGCGACATCAAGCCTCGCTATGCAGGTAGCGGTTGACCCGGGAAGCGCCGTTGCCTAAATGGCGCCTTCGGCGTGCCCATAGCTCAGCTGGTAGAGCAACTGACTTTTAATCAGTAGGTCGCAGGTTCGAACCCTGCTGGGCACACCATTACCCTCCTTTACGACCGAGAAAACCCTGAATCCGCTACAGGATCGGCGCACCTGCGCGCCCCTGTTTGCCGGTATTCGGAACGCCCCGCTCGTTCAGCCATTGGTTCTCCAGACACAGGAGTCCCAAATGAAACTTACAAAAGCAGATAACGACCCTCAACGTGAACAGGATCTAAGCGAGCAACGCGGCTATGGCGAAACGCCGGGCCGCGACAGTGAAACGGCTGAAGCCGGCTATCGTGCAGGGCAGACCCCCGATGCGGGCGATGATCATGGCATCCTGCGGGATGATGGCCAGCCGCGCCCCAAAGGTGAGGCAGGCGAGCATATTGATGCGCAGTCCAGCCCCGTGATCAGCCAGGATGACGACCGATCCCCGAATGTGCCTGGAACGCTGAATGCCGACAAGGGCAGCCGGAAGGCGACGCCCGGCGCGGTGACACCCGCACCCGACAATACCGAGCTTGAAGACGCCTATTCCCAGAACAATCCCGGCGTGAACACCAAAAGCTGAGCAGGCGACACCTTGCCTGCGCCTGCAGCGATCCGATAAGCCTGTCACACGTTACTAACAGGCGAGTCGGATGGACGCAGGCAGGATCAGGCGAGCGGCCTTGCGGGATTCAATACTGGAGCAGGCTAGCAAGCGCGTGCTGCTGATGGGAATCCTGAATGTCACGCCGGACTCGTTTTCAGATGGCGGGGCGTTTTTTGATTCGGCCGCGGCCATAGCGCAGGCGCAGAGGATGGAAACCGAAGGCGCTGACATTCTCGACATTGGCGGGGAGTCGACCCGTCCCGGTGCAGCACCTGTCAGCGCTGAGGACGAGGCGCAGCGTGTCCTGTCAGTTCTGCCGGGCCTGTGCGCCGATGCATCGCGCGTAGTCTCTGTCGATACTTACAAGGCCAGTGTCGCGCGCAAGGCAGCGGGCGCCGGCGCAGTCATCATCAACGACGTATGGGGGATGACCCGTGATACCGATATGGCGCATGCGGTCGCTGACACCGAAAGCGCCGTGGTCGTGACCTATAATCGCGGAAAAGCCGATCCGGACCTGAACCTTGTCGATGACACGCGCGCATTTTTTGACAGGGCGTTCACCGTTACGCAGGCGGCGGGTGTGCCGCGTGAGCATGTGATCCTCGATCCCGGCGTCGGTTTTGGTAAAACGTGGGAGCAGAACTTTGCCGTTCTGGCCCGTCTTGACGTATTACTCGACTATGGCGCGCCGATACTGATCGGCGTGTCGCGCAAGTCCTTTATCGGCAAGTTGCTGGACCGTGATGTCGACGATCGTTTGACCGGGAGCCTTGCGGCAGGTCTTGCAAGCGTCCAGAGAGGCGCTTCAATCGTACGCGTCCATGATGTGGGCGCCCACGCAGACGCATTGAAAATGTGGAAAGCGATAGGCGAGGCAGGATGACAGACCGGGTTTTCGTTTCGAATCTCAGGCTCCACGGCCATCACGGTGTGATGGACGCAGAAAAGTCCCTCGGCCAGAAATTCATGGTCGATATTGATTGCCGCGTCATTCGGCAAGCCGATGCTATCGACAGGCTGGGCGGGACGGTAAACTATGCTGATCTGTGCGATCTTGCCGCTGAAGTGTCGGCCCAGGACGATTTCAACCTGATTGAAACGCTGGCGCACGATATCGCGGCGGCGATCCTGTCGCGTTTTGCCATGGTGCACGAAGTGGTGGTCACAGTGCGAAAGCCGTCTGCACCCATAAAGCATATCGTCGACCATGTCGGTGTGTCCGTAACGAGAGGTCGCGATGACTGAGGCAGCGATCGCTCTCGGGTCCAATCTTGGAGACCGCGCGGTGTTCCTCGCGTCAGCGCTGCGCGCCATCGACGCGCTGCCGGGCTGCAGGCTGACGCGTGTATCATCCGCCTACAGGACGCGCCCGTGGGGCAAGACAGACCAGGGCGAGTTCATCAACATGTGTGCCCTGATCGATACAGACCTTTCGCCCACAGACCTGCTCGTTGCGGTGAAAGACGTCGAGGCGTCGATGGGACGCACGGCATCGGAGCGCTGGGGACCGCGTGAGATCGATATCGACCTGCTGATCATTCCCGGCGTGGAGATGCGGACCGACCTTCTGACCCTGCCGCATCCGCGTATGTCTGAACGATTGTTCGTCATCGCTCCGCTGGCTGAAGTCGCGCCGGACCTGTTGCTGGGCGCTCAACGCATGGACGCACGCGCCAAGGCCCTGAAGGCGGCGGCGCGTCCGAATGACTGCGTTGTCGATGACGAGACCACGGACCTCATCAAGGCCGTTCTCGAATCGAAATGAAGGGCCCGCCTTCCGGCGCGCCCTTCATGTTCAAAGTCTCAAAACCTAGAGGTTCTTGACGATATCCTCGACCATCTTCTTGGCGTCTGCGAGCAGCATCATCGTGTTGTCGCGGAAGAAGAGTTCGTTCTCGATACCGGCATAGCCGGAGCCCATTGAGCGCTTGATGAAGAGGACTGTGCCCGCATTTTCCACATCGAGCACAGGCATGCCGTAGATCGGCGATGTCTTGTCTGTCTTGGCGGCCGGGTTGGTCACATCGTTCGCGCCGATGACGAAGGCGACTTCGGAATTGCGGAAGTCGGAGTTGATGTCTTCCAGTTCGAAGACTTCGTCATAGGGCACCTGGGCCTCGGCGAGCAGCACGTTCATGTGGCCGGGCATGCGGCCTGCAACGGGGTGGATGGCGTATTTCACCTCGACGCCTTCTTCCTTCAGCTTGTCACACATTTCCTTCAGGGCGTGCTGGGCCTGCGCCACTGCCATGCCATAGCCGGGCACGATGATCACTTTGGAAGCGTTCTTCATGATGAAGGCCGCGTCCTCAGCCGAGCCGCGCTTGAACGGCCGGTCGACCTGCACGCCGCCTCCGCCAGCGGCTGCATCGTCGCCGCCAAAGCCGCCGAGGATGACCGAGATGAAGCTGCGGTTCATGCCCTTGCACATGATGTACGACAGGATCGCGCCGGACGAGCCAACGAGCGCGCCGGTAATGATCAGGGCGAAGTTGCCAAGCGTGAAGCCGAGCGCCGCAGCGGCCCAGCCCGAGTACGAGTTCAGCATCGAGACGACGACGGGCATGTCGGCTCCGCCGATCGGGATGATCAGCGTGATGCCGAGGATCAGCGCGAGGGCTGTAAGCGCCAGGAAGGCCCAGTGCGCGTGGCCGTGGCTGGCCATCAGCACGCCGACCAGCACCACGATGCCGATAGCGAGTGCGATGTTCAGGACATGGCGCCCTGGCAGCATGATCGGCGCGCCGCCCATATTGCCATTGAGCTTGGCAAAAGCGATCAGCGAACCGGTGAATGTCAGCGCGCCGATGGCCGAGCCAAGCGACAGCTCGATCAGCGATGCGGCGTGAATGCCTTGCGCGTCTGCAATGCCAAAGCCGAGTGGAGCGTAGAGCGCAGCGCCGGCCACAAGCACGGCGGCGAGGCCGACAAGACTGTGGAAGGCAGCAACGAGCTGCGGCATGGCCGTCATGGCGATGCGCTTGGCGATCACGGCGCCGATCGTACCGCCGATGGCGACGCCGCCGAGGATGATGGCCCAGGTGGCAAGATCAAGCTGGTTCCAGAGAAGGGCAATGGTCGTGCCGACGGCGATGGCCATGCCGATCATGCCGTTGCGATTGCCCTTGCGGCTGGTGGCCGGGCTGGAGAGGCCACGCAGGGCCAGGATGAAGAGCACGCCTGCGACGAGGTAGAGCGCGGGCGCCCAGGTGGAGTGGAAACTGTCCATCAGACTACTCCCCCTTCTTTTTATACATGGCCAGCATGCGCTGGGTCACGAGGAAGCCGCCGAAAATGTTGACGCTGGCGAGCATGACAGCGACGCCGCCGAGGATCTTGGCGATCCAGTTGTCGGCGGTGAGGCCGGCTGCGGCAGCGGCGACAAGTGCGCCGACGATGATCACGGACGAAATGGCATTCGTCACGGCCATCAGCGGCGTGTGCAGGGCCGGCGTCACGCTCCAGACCACGTAATAGCCGATGAAGCAGGCCAGTACGAAGATTGCGGCGAGAAATATGGTCGGGTTCACGCCGCCGGACTCTGCAAAGGCAGGTGCGGCGAGAAGGAACGCCGTCGCGGTGAGGCTGCTGAGGCGTTTCATGATTTCACCCTGTCATTCACGGTTTCGCCATTGCGCGTGAGCAGCATGGCGGTGACGATTTCGTCATCGGTATCGAGGTTGAGCGCGCCGTCCTCGGCGGTGACAAGCGGCAGGAAAGCCAGAAGATTTTTGGCGAACAGCGAGCTGGAATCGGCTGGCAGACGCGCTGGCAGGTTAGAGAAGCCTGCGATTTTCACGCCGCCCACATCGACAATCTCGTCAGATTTCGAAAGCGGGCAGTTGCCGCCCTGGCTAACTGCCATGTCGACGATGACTGAACCGGGCTTCATCGTCTTGACCATGGCTTCGGTGACGAGGACAGGCGCGGCGCGGCCGGGGATCAGCGCCGTCGTGATGACGATGTCCTGCTTGGTAATATGCGACGCCGTCAGTTCGGCCTGCTTGGCCTGGTATTCCGGCGACATCTGCTTGGCGTAGCCGCCAGCCGTTTCGGCGGCCTTAAACTCTTCATCCTCGACCGCGATGAACTTGGCACCCAGCGATGCCACCTGTTCCTTGGCGGCGGGACGAACGTCTGTTGCCGTGACGACTGCGCCGAGCCGGCGGGCTGTGGCGATGGCCTGCAGGCCGGCAACGCCGACGCCCATTATGAACACCTTGGCCGGCGCGATCGTGCCGGCCGCCGTCATCATCATCGGCATGGCGCGGCCATAGGTCTGCGCGCCTTCGATCACGGCGCGATAGCCCGCGAGGTTGGACTGGGAAGACAGGGCGTCCATGGACTGCGCGCGGGAAATGCGCGGGGTGAATTCCATCGACAGGGTCGCGATTTTCTTGCCATTGAGCGCGTCCAGCAGGCCGGGCTCAAGCGCGAACGGGTCCATCAGGGCGAGCAGAGCCGCACCGTCCGGCAATGCCGCAATCTCGGCGACCTCCGGGCCGCGCACCTTGAACACTACATCGGCGCCTTTGGTCGCATTGGCGGCATCGCTGCCGATCTCTGCCCCTTCGGCCTTGTAGGCATCATCCAAAAAGCCCGCGACCAC